>Ga0163217_1000203_pt1 | contig 12367 bp, 15 predicted proteins | sample SynspAceP_FD_185933 | JGI IMG/M metagenome (GOLD analysis project Ga0163217, IMG submission 185933) | Saline lake microbial communities from Ace Lake in Antarctica - Synechococcus sp. Ace-P (PacBio error correction) | ecosystem: Environmental > Aquatic > Non-marine Saline and Alkaline > Saline ... | reverse complement strand
TCTCGTTGTTGGTGTTGAGAGGATCGAAGTCCGTTCCTTACTGAACCAACTTAAAAGGAGGAAAGCTTGGGGTAGTACTTATTTTTATTGCTATGGCATTCATATGTCCTGTTGCCTTTTTAATAACTTACGAAGGGTTTTTGGCACTCCCTTTTTCTATCGTTCAATTCACAACAATTTTATCCATAGTACACCTATGGTAATATATCATCCGAAAAGAAATCTTATAGGAGGTCTAACTATCCATTGATGTGTCTGGCGTCCTTTTTCAATCCCCGAAAAACTGTCAAAGTGGGCATTCCAATACGCTGGGCCCTGTAAAGGGCTAAACATCTCGATAATTTGTCTAGCGCTACTCTAGGTATTATTTTTCTCATATATGGTACTCGTACCTTGTTTTGTATGCTTGCTGAAAGGATGCAAATCGGATCCTTTTGAATACTTTTTGTCCATTAGGTGATTCTACATTATTTATTCTGACATTTTTATGATGGTCGATGTATGAAATAAGCTTATTTTTTAAAAAGAATGGTTTTTTATTAACATCTTGAAGTGTTATGAGACCGCTTAGTTTAGGAAATAAAAACCGTTGACTTCCTATAGACGTCAACGGTTTTGGTGCCACGATGTTTTCGAACTTAGCACGTCTGCGACAACACCTCCGGCTGGTGTCTACCATTGTCACCACGTGGGCTAAATCTCTAACAGATTTTTCATTATTACATATGTCTAATTAAGTATTTCGAAACTTAATTTTAACAAAAAGTTAAGTACGGCTTACTTTTTTGTGGGGACCGGGCTGGGTCGACCCAGGGGACCTTCCTTAGGATTGCTTACACTGAGCTCCGCATATGTGTTAGCCCCACACTTTGCTGTTTCGGGGCATATTAGTAATGTTGTTTGTTTTGCAAGGTTTTTAGATTTTTTTTTTTTTTTTTTGAAATTACCACTAAAGTAGATATTTACAAAAAAATCGTGAAATGTTTGGTAGGGTATATGGGATAGTGGTAGCCCATGTAGGTAATTGTGGCTAAGGATTTGAATTAGTTTTTTAGATCTGGATGAATTATTTGAGGAGGGTTGGGTGATCCAGGTCCAAATATATTTCAGGGCAAAGGGTGTGAGATCTTTTTCAGGAAAGAAACCATGGTATTTAAATGGGACGTTTTGTCCATAAAATAATTTTTTGTGTCTCTGGGGGATGGAACGCCATGTTTTTGGAAATATGGGAGCGCTGTTGGTGTGGAGACCAGTTTTTTATTTTAAAATTTCCATCCCGGATTGTGAAGGCTTATTCTGGAAAAGCTAGACTTGATCAAAATATAGATGCGGGGAAACTCTGATTTATTGGCAGATTTATTTGACGAAATAACTTTCGGCATTGCACACATATTTCGAAATGTGACAATTAGGGTCGGAGATTTAGTGGCGGATTCGGCATTACTCATTAATACGAATCGTTGTTTTGGCTTGATTCACGTTTTATGTGTTCTGGGTTGAGTGGTGGGATATTCTTTGTAATTGCTTTTTCAGGGTATTTTTATGTTCCGTATTACCGTGCCGGGGCAGTTTTTTTAGTTGCTAGACGCGCCAGAAATGATGGACTCTTTTACTGTTGTCCCGAGTTAGCACGTGTCCACTAGGACTAAGATTTGTTGATGTACTCTGTCTCTGTCAGGGTCTTTACGCCTGGTCAAAGATTGGATTGTCCCTGTTACTTTGCTATATGATGTTTGGCCTCTGTATTTTTGAGTTATGCCTGAATTTTTTTGCAAATTCAATTCGTCTTTCCCCCAATGCCGCCCATTTTCCGGTTGCATTTACATTGGCTATAAATCTGATAGGCATGCGTTTTTTTTATTTTTTGCTGTATTTGTTCATGGGACAAATTCTTATTGGACTGTCGTTTTGATTAATATAAAAAGGTTTCTTATCGCTCTGGGTTTTTTGGATTGTGGCAGTTTTAATTTGATTGAAATGTTCTTGAATGGGACTTGCTATTTTTCCGGCCTCCAATGGCGGTCTGTTCCGTTTAAGGGAATTAACCAAGCCCTACTATTGCATTGGTTTAAGTGCTGTCTCATTTTTTTTAGAACTATTTTTTCTCAAGCTTGGATTTGCCAAAAAAAGTCTGTTCATATTGATCATTATTCCATTCAAATCCCAAAATCCCTTCATGATGGTTTCTGTGGAAAATCGGATTGTTTTGGTTGTATTGATCAGTGGCTGCTGGCAATGTACGACATACATTAGAAAAAGCCTTTCAACTAATAGGTTAGGCTATAGATTGCCGCGCCGGTATTGATATTTTTAAATTCTTATTGGGTGAGTTGTCATGTTATTTTTATGTTGTTTGAATATAGCTACGTCCCAGCCCTTCTACTTGGTCGATATTGTGTTCGAAATCCTTTTCAGTTCATTCATAGTTATATCCTTCTATTTTTTTTGTGGGTCTTCCGCTCCCTTTTTCTATAATGATCTTTGGTACTGTAACAACTCATTGTGTTCAAGGCTTTTTTAGGGTGGGTATCTTGCGGTTAGATTCCACATTTTGGCACTTTTTGGGACATCACCCGTAATTGTATTTAAATTTTGTTTTTCTAACACCCCTTAATCGGGATATACATCCCATTGATGGTTTTACACGATCGTTGATTCTTATTGCCCCCTTTTTCGGCTGGTAAGCTATATTTCGGTTTTAATATGCGTGTTCATAGGTATTTTGTCATTCGCATAATATTGACTTTGTTACAGGTCTTCTACAAATAGTGAATTGTATCTTGCGCTTTATTAGTCCCAATGACTTAAAAGGAATTCTTTTACTTCTTTATTTTTGGCAGCGTTTTGGTCTTGTAAGGAACCGTTGTCATGACATTGAAGTAATCCCCCGATTGCTAGTGAGGTTGCCGTGGAAAGATGTGTAACAGCTATGTTAGAACACATTTTCTATACTTTTGAAGATTTTGTGGACTTTATGAGGTTTCACTTAGAATAAGATAGTATTTGCCGGTGCATGTGAAAATTTGTTTGAAAGTGCTTGACCAGTGTATTAATCCGCCAGTGATTTGGATTGGATGAGGGGAATTGATATCCTCATTTATTAGTTGTAGCTGAGGGGGTGGCGAAATCTCAAGGTGATCTGTTTTCTTTACGGGTTCAGGTATGGTTGGATGGGATTTTTGTTAGTAGACTTGGTCCTGCTATGGTTTGATATGCGGGATCTGGGGTTTTGGAATTTTTGGTTAAGGTTAGGAGGTGCAAATTTTAAATCTGGTGGTGATTTTTAGAATGGGCCCTGATGGCATATTTTACCGTGGAGTTTGGTGTTGGTTCTATTTTTATGCCTTGGGATTGCTTTTTCGTGGAAGTGTCCTGGAAAACTTTATGCCCGTTATTTGAGGTTACTTAGTTGGCACCAATAATTTGTCACGATTGCGGTGTAGTAATTCTGGGAATTTTAATGATGGAAATTTTTTTAACGATTGTACCCGATGAGGATGGCTTCCCAATTATTTGGACACCGTGTGATGGGGACGGTTTCTTAGCGAGGATGAAATAATTTGCCATACGATAGGTATTTCGTTATTTGGAACCAAAATTTAAGTGGAGTTTAATGCTAATAAAATGCGCGCTTTACGAGATTTTATTTTAAAGGGAATTTTTTTAAAAGTTTTCAGCCACGCTCAATTAATTGGTTCGTTCTAGTGTCTTATCGGTCTTTGGAGGGTCATGACTACGGTTACTCGTTTCGCCTAACTCTTTTTCATGTCTATGCCAAATTTACCAAGTTGACGTCGCATATTTAGCCTACCGTATCATTCTACATCCCATCGTATACATTATATCCCGGTGTCAATATATTGGAAGCGGCCCTCAAAAAGGTTTTTAACGGTCCATTAGTTACTAGCAATTTTGGCGGATCCTTTATCATTTGCCGTTTGTTTTTCGTGTGGATTTTGTTTTGGTGTACCAATTCAGGTTTAGGGACTTTTGTCTACTTTTTCAGATTCCATATGGTTCCCACTTTTGCCTTGGGTCTTTTGTGGGCTTGTTCGTTGATTCAATAATCACTTGCGCAATTAGGTCCGCCCTTGCGCAATCCTGAACTGGAATTGCGGGCTGGTCGTAAAAGCCATTCCGCATAGTGCTATAAATTGTTTTCTTGATTCTAATGTGTTCTTTAAGAATTGTAATTGTGGCATTAGCCACACTTTTACCGTTTATTAAAAGATTATTTGCCGAACAGTGATGTGATGTGGTACCAAACAATGCTAACTTATACTTTTTGCGGTATTTGGCGTTTAGTTAGATTTGGTTACAGTTTTCGCGTTTTGTATTGTTAGATTCCTCCCCCAAGGAGATGTTTATTTTTTTTTACCACTCAGAACGGCCATGTTCTCGTAGCTTTATTGTTTGCCGTATTTAGCCTTAATTGCTTCTGGGTACAGCTCTCATGGTATTTTGGTGCAACAATTTTGTTGTTTTGGCGGTCGTAGCAGGTTCCGGAGTCTCTTCCACGGACCACCTAGATTGGCTCTTCGCCAGTAACCGGATCGCGTTTTTTTTACAGTTTTTCACTGGTCCATCAGAGGTTTTGTTATGTTGTTTATTCTTAGAGATATCCTTGTTTTTTAAACTTTTCGGGCTGCATCCAGGTTTCCTACAAGTGTGGTTGCACATGGTAACATCGGTCCCTTGGGTAAGCTTATTGCTTTTCCCATTTCAATTTTTGGTCAATCGGGGTAATTGGCACTTTTGGACGTCCCTTAGGTAAAAGGTCTGATGTTCTGCGATGGTGGGCCATGGTTAGCCGCTTTGGTTGGTTGTAGTAATGTATTTATTGACAGTATTTCAGGGGTGCATTTCTAACCATCTTCCGTATTTGATGTGTGTCCGTTTCACGGGTACCGGTGTGAGACATTATCCTTCGTTTTATCGAGTAGGCAATAGGGATGTCTTATTTGATCATACCGCATATATGGTTGCGGTAAAGAGTTTCCCAGATAGAGCTTTTTCTTCCAATGGTAGTCGCGCATCCCTCTATTTTGCTTCGCGTACCAATCTTGAAGACGCTAGGATTTTCCTCATGAATTTTTCATTTTTAGCGGCTACATCGGACTAGCATACGTAGTGTTGGTTCTATTATCGATGCCTGACCATCCACTTCTTTTATCATTTTTACCTTGTTAATATATTTTTTTTTTTTTTTTTTTTCTTTTTTTTTTTTTTTTGTATTGCTTTAATGGTTTTGTTAAGAATGCGGATTAGTTGTTCTAGATTTTCGGTTTTGTCCCATGCCGGTTGACCAATGTCGTCGTTGGGGGCTTTTACATTGCCATTGCGTGGTGTACATTAGATCACATGTCTTATGGTTGGCGATAACTTACCGGCTTTTCTTGTACCGGTTCTCTCTTGGCTTTCTTTATTCTTTTATGATAGCCTCCAATATTTTTCTTTCCTTGTGTCCCCGACAACATCCCACGAGCTTCAAATTCTTTTTTAGACATTGGAGTACATCGTTCGTAGCTCCTTCAATTGTGTCCTTGTAGTCATCGTAGAAATAGTATTGTCTACTTTCTTTCCTGAGCACAAATGGCTTCCCCTTCTTGTCTTTCCTGCACTCGCTCAACCGTGAAGGGTGTATTCTATTTGATCTTTAATATTTTTTCGCTGTGCGACCCAAGGTAAGAACGTTGGCCAGAGATGAGCATGCGTACCGGTAGCCTCATGGGTAGTGGGTGACTGGTAGCGCGATCCATTATTAAAGGTATTATTTCCTTCAAAGGAAAATAACTTTTCTTGCAACCACATGTAGAAACGGGTTATGGCGTTGGACAAGAGGATCTTCTTTTTCCTCTATCAAATCTTCCTTAGTCCCTTTATTTCATTGTACCGGCAATATTCAGTACGCACAATGACTCCCTGGATGCAGGAAGGTTATTTGACTTTTTAGATGTGCGCACTTTGAACGGTTCAATTCTTGTAATTCTTTAAGTTTGGATTTTTCCTTTATTTTTTAAGCTCTTCAGTATGCAGTCTTTTGGGTACAAACGAGGTTTTAATGTTTATCAACTATCTAGCCCCGATACGACTTTATTTTTTGTTAGCGCATTAATGGTTTGGTTGATTTGTGTGTGTTTTATAGTTCTTTTTGAAATTCACTTAATTCGCACAGACCAAGGGCGGGCCGGAGCTTTTTACGGGACCACGGCGATAGAACCCCTTTTTATTTCTGTTGGAACCGTTGCTCCGTAAAGGGTGGGTTACACCAGAAGGTTGAGGGAGGGAATATACCTGATGTTATTTTGGTCCTATCAATATATGTACTTTAGGCTAACAGAAATTTGAAACAAGCTGGTGGACTTCATAGTTCTTGAATGGGATCGTCATTCTTACGGTGCGGTGGTTACAGGTTTGTCTTATCCGGATAACGGAAGATAAAGGAAGAAGGGTTTTAAGTTTTAATCGACATTGATGGTTCCTATAGTGTTTTACCTGGCTGGGGAATCAGCGCGTTATCGCGGGCGATTTCTCTGGCTTTTGATGATGTCTCCTATCTATGCGTTTTAATTAGCAAGAGTTCTATGATATGACCCCATAGGTGGTTAGATCGCTTTTATTAACATTTGGACAACTCCTTTGCTTGTTACGGCAAGTTTTCCTTTGTTCAGGGTTAAGCCTATTTAGCTTTGAAGGCATCGGCGATATATTGCAGGAGTAGGTGCGGGGGCCATTGCCATAGGCGGGTTCCGTGGCCGAGCTGTGAGGAAAATGTTGCTGAAGAGTTGGTTGTGATTTCTTCGAGGGACAAACCGTTTTAATGTGGGGTGATGGGTTCCCTCTATAATTTCTTGGATATGTTTGGGATGGACTGTTCGTTGTGTTATGTCCGATTGAAGAATGGGTATGCTTTTTCGCCATGATACATCATTATAATAAGAAGTGGGAGCGACTTTTCGCCTGTGGAACGAACTGTGGTATCGTTTGTAGACATGGTATTCACTATTGGATTTTGTTTGTCATGGTATTTGGGAAAAATCGCTCATTCTATTTGGGGTTTATTGTGGTTGGTTCGTGGGCCAAGAAACTATTTTTGAGGGGACTTTCTATGAATGGAATCTGTAATGTGAACAAATGGATACGCTATAGGTGCTAACTATGATAATTATATTAAGGCGTTACCTGGACTTTTTTGTCATGTTTGCGTTCGTGCCATCGGATTATGGCGATTTGGTCAGGCAGTAGGAAATGCGATAATGAGGTCTTTTTCGGGGATAGTCCATTGTATTTTAATTTCACCTTGGTAATCGGGAATCTAATTGTTTCCAATTTTCCTTTTTCTTATCCGGTTTTGTTCTTTATTCTAATTGGCAACAATCTGAGATTGTAGCTTATCTTTAGTTCAGGGGTCTCGGCCGATTTTACGCTTTTTAAGAGTGGTTTCATTTATTGCTTTCTGTTTTTTATGGGGATAGTTTTGCACTCGTGTAGGTAATGGTTTATTCTCTCTCTCATATTTTAAAAGGGTAAGGATCGGGTTATCTATATTTATCCCATTATGAAAGTTTTATGTACGTGAGTGTGTTTGATCTCGCGCGCTCGGTATAATTTACTTGGAGCGTTTTACGAAGGATTTTACCGGGGGGCGGGGGGGCTTTGGGGGGGGGGCTTCAGTATCCCGCAGTAATTTCGGTGGATCGATAGGATAGGTTTTAGATTACTCTACGAAAAGAAATCCCGGTGAGATGTGGATTGTTTGGAACAACCGAAGATTGTGTACTATTTTCGATTTTAAAATTGCTCGCCTTCTGTGTTATTGCTGGAAGCAGAATATGATCGAGCTAAAATATTTATTGCCTACCAAAAAGAAGTGTTGCCAATATACAGTTTTTTTGTGGTCAAACGTTGCGGGTTGCTCTGCGATTTTCTAACCATTATTTGCCGGTGAGGTTTCTTTCGTAAGAGGACGTGGAGGTTGGTGTAATTTGGGTTTGTATTTGGTGTGGCTTTTATATAATTTTTTCGAAGGTATTCGGTTGAGCTGGAGGGCAATAGGTTTTTCGCCTTGATGGCGTTTTCCCACGTTATGTTCGGGCATGGTTATATTTGTGCAGAATGCCAAGTTAGCTCCAGATTATCTTCATTACATTTTAGTTTTTTGTTGGGGTTTTTCCCGGGCTCGCCCTTGGAATGTTGATAATTAGATGCCCTGCTTTTGGTATGGTTGATGTTAATTGGCCTCCTTGTATTTTGCCTATTCCTAATACGGAATTTTCATTGTTGAAGGTGCCTCGAAGTCCATGTTGTGACATTTGATTGTTGGGGCATAGTTCAGTTGCCCTCATTGGGTTACTTTTTTTATTGGCGAGCAGGTTTCCAATGTATCCGTGTCTGGAACTGTTTACCGAGCGTTTTTTACGCTTATTGGAGCTTCTGGTTGGAGGAAAATGGTGGGTATTGATGTGTTTTCGGAATTAGTGTTATGTTGGGCCGTTATTAATGTTTTAGGGTGAACCGGGTGTGTCTTTAGTGTGTGTTTTTGGGCATTGGGCTAGTGCTCTTTTATTTTTGTCGGCCACTTTTTCTCTAATGGGGAATTAACACATTGGGGCTTCTTCTTTCTTTTATGGGCTGGGAAGCCGGTGGTATTGTTTTTGGCTATTTAACTTTCGTTGTGCTAGTTTTAATCAATTTTCTTTGCTGTCCTTAACGATTTGGGACATTTCTATTTGTACCTACGCTTCAATCTGTAGCTGTATGCTCATTGATCCGTCAGATTCTTAAATTATATTTAGCCATTCCGGAATTTGACGGGTAATTGGAGCGTGTCCCCCCGGTCTTAATATTGGCATTTTTAATTCTTGGTGATCGTGGAAATGTCACTTTTCTATGTTGGAGGCATCTTATTTTGGACTGTAGTGGCCTGGATTTGAAATAGAAAATTAAATAGTTTCATGGGTTCCTTCCCATTAAGTTTTGTTATTTGCTGTTTGAGAACTACCTACTGGTGGGTATTTAGATTTTGACTTCCTTAGGAGCAGAGGCTTGGATAAGTGTGTTATCGGTTGAGGGAAAGTTGAGTTGATGTTTCTGACCGTGTAGATCGGAAAAAGTAACCGGGAACACGAGGTTGATATAGACTAGCCTGGTTACAGTTGTCAAGCACCGGTAGGCCATTCTTAGTTATTAAGAGCCATTTGTTGGGAACTTTCTGGTAGCATGGCGATCGCAATGTAAAGGTGCAAGGCTTGATGTGAGCGGTGCGTCTAGGTAAATTGGCCGCCGAGTATATGTGTTGGGCACGAGGGTACAATACCAGAAACAAGGAAGTTGCGTATGTTTAGGAATGGCATCGGATTTAGCATTGCGGTTTAATGGTCCCGCGAATTGGGTCCCGTGTGTGTTTATAGTTACTTTCGGTTGGCTATGGGGATCGAAGAGGGAAGGCAAGGAGAGGCATTAGAATATTTGAATGCCGTTAAGGTCCCCTTTTTGTGGTGAGTATTCTGGAGAAGGCGCTTAGGAGAGCATTGGTATTGGGGTTGGGTGTAGAGGTGTTTTTGATGCTGGGAAATACGTGGTACTCGGTTTTTACGATCTTGTTTTCCATTTTTGGGAAGTTGGGAGTATAAAGGAATTGCCCGGAGGAGCTTGAGTTGACCGCCGTTGAAAAATGAAATGATGACGAATCGTGCGTGAGGTGATGGTGGGGCAGACGCATAGGATCAGCTTTCGAAACTAGTAAAATAAATTTTTATTATGAGGATTAAATGTTATCCCCCAAGAATTGGTGAAACCGACTGGATTAATTGCATATGGGTTGTATTTCGCGATTGTTCGTTTTTGTAAAGGGGTGTAAAATCTGGGCGAATTCTCGTTTTTTTTTGCTTATAACATTTCGTACTTATACAGGCTTGTTTGAAACTGTTATATCCCAAACTTGTTACTCTCTTTTTGTATATTTAGCAGCATGGAAAACGAACCCGTTTATTGGTATGCATTGAGCTCGACTTTTTTCATTTAGGGGGGGCCTTTGGGAAAGGGGGGAAAATTACCCCTCGTTAATGATTGGGATGGTTGTGCTTGGAGCGATGTGATGAAGAAGGGCGATGAAGTATGTACCTCATCTTTGAGTCTTTTATAAGGATGCATAGATACATCTATGAGCTATTTTTAAGTTGTTTGAATTCCGAACAGTGGATTTATAACGTTTATGCCATTAAAGGATGGACGATTAGAGATGCCGGGGGCGTTTTTATTTTAATTGGAACCGAAGGTGGGCTGTTCTCGGCCTATGCGTTTCATGCGATTTTCTGACCAGATTATGCACCGTATGTCTCTTAGAATTTCAATGAATTTCGAGTGAGGCTATGGTTTACCCAAAGTGTGTTCGAACTTGTTGGACCTGCAGATCCAGTTTGTCCTGTTCAGGGTAATTAAAGCGTTCCGTGAAGGCCATTTGGTTGATCAGGACAGAGAAGATGAGAAATTTGCAGGCAGGGGGGCTACATGTGGATCATTTGTTTGATTAAATTGGACAGTTACTCGGTTGGCGACGTGATCTTATTTTGTGCGCGACCGCCAGGTTGGGTACCGGGCCTTAACTTGTCCACTGGCAGGTATAGGCCGTACTCCATATTGGTGAGCTTTTTTCTCTGAATGTCATCTGTTTCCGTTATCAAGGTTGTTTCTTTCCCGGGGGTTGTCTCCGAAATTGAAAGGCGGGAAGATTGGAAAACTGAAAGGGAACAGTGGACGGTTAGGTAAAGTTGGGGGCAGGCACTTTGTTTATTGATGTACCCTCCTTCGCTATATTTCGACCTTCGGGCCAAGAGGGCGTTGGCTTCACGCATATTATGATCGTTTGGTTATTTGCAGTGATGACGCCGGGGGTCAAGAGGACGTGAGGCAGGGAATATCAACCCTTCCCGGAAACTTTAAGAGGCTTGCCAAGATTGATGTTCCGTTGGCTGTTTGTCAGTATCCCCGTGCCGTGAACTAGGGGGGGCGTAAACGACCATCTATCGGATTTAAGGGATCTGGGCATTGAGCGGATGCTTGATATTGTTTCTTTTATCTTAGGCCCCCCCCGAATCTTTTATTTATTTTTTAGAATTGATGAATGGGTGATGAGGGAACGTTCCCCCATGTGGCAGGCCGAATTTATTGTAGCAAAGCATAGGGATGGTGGTTTGGGATCGGTTCTTAATTCGTTTGGATCTTGGTAATTTCCATTATTTGGTGCGTTGTTCTTTCGTTCGATTTCCAATCCAATGAATGCAGAGGTGATCCTTCTTACTTAGATCTCCCTAATGCATGACGCCTTTGGAGTTTCTATGACGATGATTCCATGCAGGATGATAATGATGTCCATTCTATTTGCTATGGCATAGGTTTGGTTCTTTTTAACTTGTTCGTATAGGAATTTTCTATAGTTGGTAATGACATAATTGTAGGAGAGAATGTTGAGGGATTTTCATTAATACTTTTACCATACCCCCAGTTGGAGGGGTGATTTCTTTTTAGTATGCTGTTTTCTGTAAGTCGTTGTTCCGAGTTTTCTTATTCGATTGGAGCGGAAGCTCAAATAACATTTGTTAAAAGTATGGAATAAACTAGTTGGGTATTAACCAGCAACAGAAGGTGGGCAATGGTTGTTAATATAGGGGAGGGTCTTTTTCTTGTTTGCCCGATGGGGAGGCCATCCGTAAAGGAATGTCAGATAAGGGGAGTGTTCTTTTGAGAGTATTTCGTCCCAAAACCATTATTCTGATTGAAATAGAGTCCTTTCCAAAAATTTCAGGGAAGTGTTAATTTTGGGGAATGGCACCTAATTGCTGTTATTTTTCCCCTGCGATGAATTTTCCATGGGACGATGCGGGTTACTTTGGTGCCTTTATTGCGAAATTTTCCCTCTGACCAAGGTATTTTATTGATGTAGAGGTTTATGGAGGACAAAATTGGCTTTTGCCTCTTACGAATTTGGTTGTTTGCAACCAGAGATTTTAGGGGGGCCCAATATGGAAAAAGCTTTTTTAGTGGCGGCTTAAGAAAAGCCAGCACCCCTTGGTTATTAGAGGAAAGCAGCGTTTGCCGGAGGGCTTTGGGTCACGTTAGAGATTCGATTGAAAAAGTATCTGAGGAAGGCGGGCCGTGCTTTAAAATTTAGGAAATTTACGTTATTGGGGAGGGGATTTTTTTATGTGTTGGCTTTTATGTGGCTTTTTCGCCGTCCAGGGGATTAGTTTTTTGAATTTATTTTTGCCTTTGGTTTGCGCGAGTTGGATTATTGTGAGCCATTGTTTGGAGATGGCGGTACCTCCCCGACGCCAGCGTTATCACTGGCAGTTGGATTATCTGTCTTTTT
>Ga0163217_1010966_pt1 | contig 12368 bp, 10 predicted proteins | sample SynspAceP_FD_185933 | JGI IMG/M metagenome (GOLD analysis project Ga0163217, IMG submission 185933) | Saline lake microbial communities from Ace Lake in Antarctica - Synechococcus sp. Ace-P (PacBio error correction) | ecosystem: Environmental > Aquatic > Non-marine Saline and Alkaline > Saline ... | reverse complement strand
AATCCTAAATGGTTTTCTCCGGAAACCGACATCGAAGACCTTGACACTATGGTCAGATTTCCCAAGGAACACTTCAAATAAATATAACAAAGGCGGACTTGCTGGAAGAATGTGATTCAACAGAAGAACGCGACGTCAACAATTTTTAATATTGAGCAGGGAATGACCATTGATGACATTGGTCAAAATTGTAAATGAATCCCGTATATCCGCCGTTTTTTGGCGCGCGGACTCGGATTTTGAGATGTATTGCGTTTAGAAAAAAAAAGGGCTATTTCGCCATCAAATTACAAACCATACTCAAATGCGAGGAAGAGAGCCATGGATTGACTTATACAAAGTGATTGGAAAAATCCTCAATGTTTAATAGTTCTTAAATTTAGTCCTGTTTTGTAAGGATTTCAGCTTGGTCCAAGATTTAATTTCTTCATGTTTTGGGTCATAGAAATCTTGGCCCTAATAGACCTTTAGTCGATTACCTCAGGCAAGCCCCATGAGGAATCGAAAGGAAACTATTATTAATATTTCCACGCCCGCCTGAACGGAACGGGGGCAGGGTCCACCCGTCCCGTTCAGGCGGGCAAGAGTAGTAGTAAAGCAAATTCTCCTTAGGAGTAAAAGGACCGTTAAATGGTTATCCCTAATAATTTATTACATACATTAAAATAGTATTTAGGGTAGGTAACAAAATAAATTTGAAGTTATGGCAACAAATTAAATCTTTAAACAAATGGGCCAATCACACCCCTTATGGTTATCCCTTGGATTTGTTAAGAGTTCGTTGGGTGTTTCTTATTATGAAAAGGCGTGGATTATGTCCCAATCACCAACAAAATGCCGGAAAATAATTAAAACCTGTCCAAAGGCATCTCCAGGAGGTTATGCTTATCATTCATTAATGTGCTCCTTGCCCATTTTGTAGGGGGATTTTTATTGGTAATAGGCCTGCTGACCCGTTGGGCGGTTTTTTGCACAGCTACCAATTTTAATGGGTGCGGGGTACTGGCCCAATTTTCTTGAGGGGAGATGAACACCAGGAACTTAGTGTTAGCTACTATTCTTTGTTGGTTTGTATTTTCTTTTTATTTCTATGGTTCTGGTAAACATTCCGCGATTATTATTTAAAAATGCAGAGAATGAAGGCCATTAATACCGTATTTAAAATTAATTTAAGTTTTAATTTAAATCGGTTTACTTGTTAATCATGCCTTATTTCGTTTGCAAAACCCTAGTTTTAAAAAAAGATATTAAAAATTACTGGATTTTATCGTTGTCGATAATTTTCCTTTTTTCCTGTGTGAGAAAATAAATGTGCCGACTCCAATTTTACAGATGATGACCCAACGGAAGAAATCTCCGCACAATTCGTCAACAGCAATTGTGACGTTCCCTACAATGAAGAACAGCGTCAAGGGATTAATAATATTATTTCTAAACACAACAACACCAATACTTCAGGAATTTGTTATCCAGGTCGGAGACATTAAACCGGGTGCGGTAAACTTGTGTGAAGAAAGTCTACATAATGTTTGCAGAAATATTAAAAAACATTTAAAGTTGGGCCTACCTTTATAGGTTTTGGGAGGACAATGGAATATAAACGACTGTGAAAACCCAGAAACAAGATTACAGTATCTGGAACAAACATTTCTTGCCATTTTTAATGAAAATTGGTCCTTTGATCCTCAGGCACTATCAAACGGAAACGTCCGGAAAATTTTAGTTGGATAGAGACAAGGTTTTATTTAGCGGCATTAATTCTGTTGGAATCAGGTCTCATGATTCCATAGAGTGGACGGAAAGATTAACACAAAACGCGACTTCTGCGATTTAAAACCGCTTACTGGAGAAAACAAAAGTAATAATGTAAATGCTATTGTTTGTAATTTGCCCACCGCCAATATTTGTGGAAGCTGGGTCCTGATAAAAATTAAAACCCTTACTGAATTGTTAGCAGCCGCCTCCCTATCTTTTGGAAAAACCCGTTTTCTTATGTTCAGGGCGATGGACATTTTTGGATAAAAGATAAGCCGTGGCCAAACAAAATATACCCGTTTACAAATTTAGATGGGCGAGACACAGCGGTAAAATATACCCGTAGACCCGAATCTAAAGAACTACCCCTTTTTATTCGATAGGAATTTTTTAAATTGATTTTCTATAAAATAGAATTATCCCTAATTTATGATTGCCATGCCTGAAGTTATCTAAGCATATCTTAACTAGGGATAATTTTAAACATTATGTACTTACGTGCCTATTACATATACACGTAAAAATACGCCAACCAATTTGGTTATATTTCTTCGGCAGCCAAGCTTTCATCATCCAGACTGTCTTTTCTTGCTGCGTAATAAAATTCGCTCATTCCATGAATTGGTCCGTTCATCCGATGCCGTCGTCGGAAGCATCCAAAATTCCCCTTTCAATGTGTAAGAAAGCTGGAGAGAGAAATCAACAATTAAATCGTATGCTTCTTCATCCTTAAGTAATATTTTTTACCAACAGGTACCTTTGAACTACTTTATATAATCTTTCAAAGTATGTAAGGGCACACCCCCCCAAAGTTAGGATACGTTCCGCAATTTCATCTACTTCAAATTGGCATCGGTGTACAAATTCCTCGGAATTTAACGTGAAGGTCAAAAAAATCTTTTCCCTTTAATATTCAATGAATTTCCCCTGTAGATTTGATAATTACCGCTGAAAAGTTTGCCAATAAATTGAGTTTAAATCTCTTACTCAGGGGCTTTGGAACTTTTGGATACATCCAAACCTATACTGTTTATTTGCATTAATAAATTCTTTTTAGGTACCACGAAATTACAGCAGTTCCTGCCGCCGTATAAAAGGTAGATTTATTGATTATTTTATTAATGCATATTATAATATATGATAGCTTAAACGTAAGCTTGGACAATGGTATAATATTGATGACATAATTAACAAATTTTAACACAAAAAATTGTATAAATATATAAATGACCTAATCCTAAACTGTAAGATTTTACAATAAATTAAAGAAAACAATAACAAAATTATCTTATTGAATAATAAGGGTACTGGCTAAAATTACTTAACCCCCTATAACTAAAACCAATTGAAAATGAATAAAAAAAAACTACTACTATTGGTATACCCCGCTTGTCTTGTTCTTCTTAGGCCGTACACTTTGTTCGGGAACACTACAGATGAAGATGTAGCATTACGCACCAAGGTTGTAAAGGGCGCCTTTTCTAAATGAAGTAATTATCTCAGGAGAGGCTCAATCGACCAGTTTTGAAAAAAATTTAATGGCCCTGATGACATTCGGAAATTTACTTCGCGGATGTCCAACAAATTCAAGATCTCATCCAGAAGGTTCTTTAGTCAAAGAAGGTGATATGTGGAAGATTAGATCCCTCAGAGGTAAATGAACAGATATGGATTGCCCAGTTAAACTTGGAACTGCCTTCCAATCAAGGATTACCAAGAACAGTGGACAACTACTTTGACCTTGAAGCAGGAAAAGGACAGCTATAAAAAAAGCATTTCAGTTATTTGATCTCCAAGAATGAAAATAGGTTGGACTTAAACAATCTATTTCATTACCGGAACCACCTTGCCACTATAAAAAAAGCTTGAAATAGGTATTGAGCGGCTGGAACGAGGATAACTAAAAGAAAAAACCTTGAGGGATTATAAAATTAAGGGAACAGAAAGCCATGGCCAAAAAATGGGTCCGAATTTGGAACGGGAAGTATCCAAAATTAGTAATAATGTTGGACCGAAGCGTAGGAACCTTCAAAAATCCTTTCACCATACACTCCGATGCCAACGGAATGGGTAAAACCTTATGCCAAAAACTGGGATGGATCCAAAAGAAAAAGTCGGATCCTCGATTTAGTATGTGGGATCCTTTGCCATTGCCACTCTTCCATGACCTTACCAAAATGGAATCAAGACCCTATTTGCCAATGAGGGTGGTATATAAGGAAAAATTAAAAAGGATCTTCCGTGCGTTATAGGTTTTGATGCCTTCCCGGAGGGTAACGGTAAAAAGAACCATAACAATGTGGCCAATGTTGGAGAAGAAAAAAGAGGGCCTCGGACATTAAAAACTCTTCAGGTATGGTGGGAATTTTTGATGAAAACAATGAAAATGTTAAGACCCAGGAATGACCACCTCAATAGGATTCTGATAACATAAGGGAAGAGGATGTTTTAATGGTACCATTGTGGAAAGCCGTGTTTTCCACAGGATTCCATAAGGTTTTGTATACGCCAAGTCCGGTATGTTCCATTGATAAAAAGCAAATAGAAATGGGCGAATCCAATTTGGATGTTGGTAATCATTAAGAAAAAGGTTGAACGAAAGTGAAGTTGTATAGCTGAGGCAATAACCAGAAGCGATTGGAAGAAAAGGAGCATACAGTCCTTAAATTAATTTTTATGATAGATAACGATTACTTCTAGAACAAACGTCCCGAATCCAGTGAGCCATCTGTAGTGACCATCAATAAGGTTAGAACTTTTTTAACTGCTTTGGGAATCTATTTTGGTGTTGCAGCCGTAATTACCCATGTTGTCTATTGGGAATGGGGCCGGAAAAAAGAGATTTGGTTAAAGCACAGCTGGAGCTGGTAGGCGTAAACAACATTGTTTGTAACCCAATTCCGGATGAGGAAGATGAAAAACGCCACGAAGACGAGGAGGTGGCTGCCAAGGAAACTACCGATTTTCAAAAGGATTGGATCTATTGCGATGTTGCCCAGAGTATAACAAATAACATTCCTACCATAAAAGCAAGGAGTCCCGAAATAATCTGGAAACATAATGTAATCAATAAAAGGAAGGCAAAAATTCGGTTAATTAATAGGGTTACAATTCCTTTTTTCAAACTACGAAACATTCATATAGGTAAAAGGGCACCAACTTCTCCGAGGCAAGCATTTCTGTAAAATGCCGCTTCCGGTCGTATTATTGGTGAAAAAGTAGAAAAAAAATCTATTCCCTGGCGAGAGCGCCGATGGTAAACAAAATCAAAGGTAGACGTTTGGCTTCAGTTAATTGGAATAATCGAAGAAAAAACTTATGTTCAGAGAAGCACAGGAAAACCTAGGCATCCGAAGATCCTTAATCCAAGATATTTACATTCCTGTCAAGGACATTTTTGGTTCGTTATAAAGATAGAAAAAAATTATTTCCGATGAACCCTCGATTTTTAGTGGATGGTGCTCTATGATCATGATTGGTGTGCCAACAACGGACCCTGATAAAGTAGTAATCCCAAGGTGGGGTAATTACCATCCAATGGACAAATTAACGGTGCAGGGTGAACAATTCCAATTGAAAATAAAATCGACCGCTGAAGACTGAGGTAAACTCCTTAAAAAAGAAAGCATAATGGATGTCTTGGATTTTGAAATTACCATCCCCATACAATTGTTTAAAACACAGCAGAAAACGGAAACAGATATTTCAATATTGTGCTTAGTGTAATTGCAGGTATATCCTCCTTATTGGCGGTATTCGCGATTATGAATAATTATTTGGGCCTGCGGTGCGCTTGAGCGGACAAAAGAAATTGGCATTTATTGCGGGCAATAGGAGCTACCAAACAAGATGTAATTCTACAATTTTCTATCGGAGTCCGTTTTAAAAGCTTAGGTCGAGTGGAATAATAGGAAGTAATAATTAGGAATTGTGGCATCATCGGATTGGAACTGGCAACGGGCAATAGAGACCATACTTCATTGAAACTCCATTATTTTTATGCCTTTTGTACTACCTTCATAGGCTTGGCATTGGGGTGCTACCTGCTTAAATCGTGCAGCCAATAAAAAAACCCATATAGAGGCCATTAGTTACGAGGAATAAAACAATATTCTGATAAACATATAATACGATTACCCTCCCCCATTATATCAATCAAAACAGTTCCAAATATGAAAAAAATGTATTTTGTTGTTGTTCCTTTGTTCAAATCTTGTGTACTGGGGACAGACCAAAAAGCTTTACCGCTTACGAGGCCATTGAAATGGCGGCAAAAAAAAACTCTCCTTGAAATACCAAGACCGTACAAAACAATCACAAGCAAGTTATTGGAAATACAGAACTTATGATACCCAATTTTTGCCCCAATTTAAGATTATCGGCACTTGCCGGATTATTCTAATCCAATTACAGAGAATTACCAATGACGAGGGTCAGGATAATTTTCGTAAAATCAAAATCAATCCAGAATTAGATGGTACTTTGTCCATAGATCAGCGGTTTTCCATTACTGGAGGTAACCTTGCCCTTAATTCCCCAAATCCCAAAAGAATTGATCGTTTGGATTGCTGAGGGAAAACAGTATTACTGCCCTAAACCCCATTTTCCGTTTAATGACTATCAAAATTTCCTTATTCTTTAACTCCCTATAAGTGGACAGGCCAAATCAGAAACCATTAAAATACGAGGAAATCCCAACCGATTTATTTTAATAGAGCGGATGGAGGATATTTCACCTAAAGTAGTATGCCCCCAAAGGTATTTTTGGAATTGACCGGCAAAATGCAGTATTAAAAAATTCCGAAGAAAACCATTTGGCCACCCAAGTACAACCTTTTTACAACATTGCAAAAAGGGAGGTTCGAAATTTGGGAAAAATTGCCTGAAAATGAGCTATTGGCAGAATGGGATCTCCCGGACATTTTAATTCGGAAAATTTGAAAGTTACAACAAAATACCACCTACTTAAAAGGACCTTCTCAAAAATCTAGCCCGTTATTTAGGAAGTGAATACGAGGACATAGAACTCTTCATTCCGGAGAAACTTGGCGTAGATTTTGAGTGCAAGTGTGCAAAAACCGCTCTGGATGAAAGCTACCCAATAATTAGAAAGTCTGTTATAGAATTTAGAAGGGAGGCGTTTGAAGCGGAAAGAAATCTGGCTCAAATTAAAAGAAACAATAGGTTGGAAATTAATGTTGAATGCAATTTTGGAATTTAAATTAAAACGCGCCGAGGATTATTATGCTTGTTTCAGGATTCATGATAGACAACATAAGGTATCTGTAAGATTAGGCATTCCCATTTTGATTTGGGGTGTATCCAAATCCGAAAGAAGAAATGGCGAGAGCGGATTGTATGGTTTTGGTAGAAACCAATATTAAACAAGAACAACAGGCCTTTGAACAAGAGATCTACCTGCATATATTAAATTGTCCATAAGCGTGATTTTCTTTCCACTTCGGAAAAGGCTAAAGAGATTGACCAATTAAACCTATGACAATTACCAAGAAAAGATATATACTTGGGAAAATTACTATTACCGATTTTAAATCTGGCACAACAAGAAAGATAATGTGCCGAAATTGATTATAAATCTTTGGGAAATTTGGACATATTATATACTTGAGAAAACTAACCCTTTACGATTTTATCATGACAAATGATAAGATTGTAATGCGTTTGTGTAGAAATATAATTGCTATATAGCGCTCTAAATATTATAGGTATATATAAATGATCGGCTACCACAATCACCAGCACTAAAAAAAGCATTTATAAAGTAACGCTAAACAGTCAGGGTTTTGTTTTTAGTTTTTCATAAATTTTATCCCTTTTAAAGCGGATACTTTATGACCCATTACACAAACTGCAATATTGTTACTATCCGTGGCCGGAATACAAAAATTTTACCTTGCAGACCGAAAAAAGCTGTAGCCCAGACCTACTTTTTAAGCATGCAAGTGCAAAAGTGTGGAGTATATGAATTGTATAGTATATAATTTCCTGATAGAAGTAAAAAACCCATCACCATAACCGAAGTCGCGCGTCTGGAATATATGTGGCTCAGGGCCAAAGATATTGTCAATCGAGGCCAACCGTATTCAAGAATTGTGTTAGATCTCTGAAGAAAAAGGGTTTATAGGAGGGGAGTTTACCTTATGGTATAATTCCCACCATTGTCCACCTAGTTGCCCAGTCCGGCGAAACCTAAAGAAATATCCTAAGTAAAATCGATCATAAAGGAACAATAACACCCGAAATACTAATCATGAAATTACAAGATGGCCTATATGATGCGGCCATTTGCAGCTACGCCTGGAAACCAAATTAAGAACGCCCTCTCTATATGATACCTTTGTGTGGCTAGTCCGGCCAAACCATAGATGATCATACAGTAGTATGTATACCTGAAGATTGGAATAAATAGTTGTTCAAGGGACGGACACTGTTTTAGGGATGGGCTAATAAATTTATTTGCAATGCTCCATAAAAATTATTGAGGAAGAACACTTCAATACAAAGTGGTAAGTTTTGAAACACTGATCAACGTGCGCGGCCATCCCGAAGGTTTGGGCAGACCGCTTCCACCCTCTCCGCTGTAAACCACTATAGCATCTGGATGGAGAAAAAGATTAGGCAGGAATCTTAGTGAATTTCCTAAAAATCCATCTACGCGGTCAATGGGTAAGCAACTTATTTATCATAAAAGTGTATATCGTTAAAAGACAGATACCGATTTGCATGGTATTATGATTAGCCGTAGGTGAATGAGGTGCTATTGCCTTCGGATTGTAAAAATTATAAGGCCCGTTAAATCAAATGAGTTATTCCCATTTTCGATAGTTTTTAATGAGCATTCTTCAATACAAACCTACATTGCACAAGTATAGCCTCCTCCGTCAAAATACTTCATTATGAAAGCTGGTCTCTATGCATTGTTTTCGCGAGATGACTGCAGATGTTAAATCTGGTCATTGTACTGGATAGATTCCATTTACAATACCGCCACAAGCCTTCTCGTTTAGGGTTATAGGATGTCTCTATTTGCCTTAAAGTCTAGAATATAGGCTCCATTGGCTACTGTTGGTCCAATTTCGTAATAGTCGCCAGGTACTATTTTTGTTGATCCAATTTGCCATTTCCTAGAAGTTTCATTGGTAATTAAGGCAGGTATCTCACCTTCCACAGCTAAAAATGAACCAGGATAATTACGTTAGGGTTAGAATATTCATCTATAAATAAAGTGGGTCGCCAATTAATACTGGTGGAATGGACCTAAAAATTGATTCAGCAACTACAATTATAATATCGTGCTCCTGGCTACTTAAGAAGCCATAAATACTCACCTTAAGGGTGGCTTGGTATTATATGCTTAAATTAAAGTAATGCTGTTGTAGTTTCTGTCTGCAAAATAAAATTGTTTGTCAACCCCAGAGTTTTAATTTTCTATTTCAAAATGTAATAGTTCTTGTTCACTGCGCTTTTCTAGTGTCTTTGCAAAATAACTTTGTATTCCAAAAAAACTAACCTTTGCAGTCGGTTTTTAGTGTACTCTAACATAGGCTCTATGCCATATTTCAAAATAATTTTTAGGTTGCCTGGGACTAGATAACCAATAAAAGATTATATATTATTGCCGTCATACGTTAAAAATAGATAAAAGGGATGTAAAGTGCGATGAACGTACAATTTCAATTGCCCTTCTGGCAATAAGAAAAATGCTTAGGGTGGTTCACCTTAGTGATGTTTATCAATAATTTTTTTAGGGGTAAGACTTTACATAACAATAAGTTATCCAAAGAAATTAACAAACAAACTTACAGCTACAAAGGCAACTGGTTGATTAACTTCCAGGCATACTTAATCTTATGACCCCGTTTGTAAAAAAGGATACTGTGCTTTAGCCATAACAGCCATAAAAATACTTTACTCCTGCCAGTAAACACCAAAATAGTTACCTTATTTGCATCGCTTAAAAACATTTACCTGATAGGATTCCAGCCCTAAAATAGTTGTTAGAAAAACGACACTCTTTATGATGGAAGGTACAGGCGACCCAACATTGTTACATACCTTACTTTCGCAGATAGCCAAGCGCCATAAAATTGGCCCAAGAAAATACAGCAACGTTTCCCTGCATTTTAAATAATTTTAAGGAAACAGATTATGGGCCCAGGGGTGGGCAGCGTGGGAGGACTATGACCAAGTATTATAGTCCGAAAAGAAGTTGGTTGTCCATTTTATGGTAAGTGGGTAACTATCTTTAATAAGGAGGACTTAAAATTACCCCAGGCCATTTTCTAAATTCAAGTAATACCTATCAGCTATGGGCTAAACAGGGAATTGTATAGCTAATTACATTTTATTTTTTGATAAAACAGAGAAAAGATACTTTGGGAAAGCCCTTATATGATAGATAGCACACTTACCAAAAAATCTATTGGAAGAAGTACTTCTTTAAAAAAGGTGGATATGTACAAAAGATTGCCCAATAAAGAAAAGCAAATATTAGTACGGTGTTCCGTCCAGATTTCGGTTACAAAAAGAATGATGCAGCTAAGGGATAATTTTCTCGCGGGAACAATTATTGATTTAAGCTCCTCTACCCTTTACAGATACCTTGAACAGCGCTAAAACGAGAAGGGGCTATATTTTGGAAAAATTATTTACAGGAGCTTAAACAACCGCCGCGAATGCGGTAATGGTTTCCGGCCTTTCCCGTTACATCTGTTTACACCAGAAAACCCTGTATATGTGCTGAATAAAAAAAAAAAAAAAAAAATTGCTTACCAAGAAAATTAAACCCTAGGGGACCTGTCTTTTTAAAACTTTTTCCCTGTAGGTGTCTTATCCGGAACTTTAAAAGACCGATTTAATGGCAATGACCGCCCTTATATCTACGCTAAATCTGGGTCTCTAGGCAATAATTATTGCGCTCAGTTGGATTTCTTGGATTACCCGTTCGGGAAAAAAACCCTGATATTTTCAGCTTATGAACAATTCATTTCACAAATAGCACCGCCTGTAGGTAAAAAACAACAAATGCAATCCATCTTCGAAATAATAAGCGGGATAAAAACTATGTTGACCCAAGACCTTATTTTCAATCTACATGCGTCCCCAAATTTTAAACAACAAAAGCTAAGTTTTGGGGGCTATAAAGGTCTCACAAAAAGGTTTTCTTCTGGATCGTTAAAATAATAACTTTCGAAATGCCTTGTCGAAATCTTAAAGAATCCCCAAACGGAAGTACCTTTGGTCACCAAAAGGTTTTTAAAATGCTGCTGTGATACTGTAGAGCTGACAATCGCCCTTTCAGTATTCTAATAGGTTAAAAGTATTAAATGGCCGAATCGATATTTTTTTACGCATGCTATGATCGGATGTCGATTTATGGTGTATACAGATGATATTAGAGATACAACGGTCTTCGAGGTCTATGTACCTCGGATCGAAGATGCACGATTACAGCTTCGGAAAAGGAGGGACTCCTCCCCCTTTTGAAGCCAACAAATCCCTGCTTCTACCAATCTAACCCCCCTCAGGATTGATAAATCGCTTTCTGTACACAATGGCATCCACCCCAAAAGCAATTTTATGGATTTATTTCATAATAATTTAGTCGTAAAACTTAATGGGAAAATAAAACCATTAATTTTTAGCATATTGCCAAAAAGCATTATGGTTTTGCCATCCTTTATTTTCACCAGAGGCCATCATGGCCAAAGCCTTATCAAATGTTCAACTCCAGCACATCAATATTTTTCTGTTTCAGTTTCCGCACCACCACCATCGCCTCACCTTCATTTTTTCTTTCGTAAGAAACCAATAAAAAAAATATAGGATTTCGGTTCCGAACCAGAGACATTAAAAAGATTCCGAATACTCTTTTGTAACCCGTTTCCCAATTTATATCCCTGTTTCCCTCCTCCGTCTCCTTTTAATTACCAGTCCTCAGGGTTTATCACCATCCAACAATTCCGGCACCCAAACCTCTATTCATTTTCATCCAGTATCGTTGCCGTTGATGTACGTTGGCATTCTAAAACTGCCTAGTAAGGATAAACCGTTTCCCTTCTTTGGGTGTTGCTACAACAGGGATACTGCCCCATTTCCTCTATCATAGGGCCTTCCCCTGGATTTTGGCTTTCCCAACTGCCATCGGCTTTTTGATAATCCAAGCTTATCTTTTCTTTAGGTTATTACCAAATTTATCGGATAATAGTTCCCTTTTTATTGTTTCTTACCTTTTTTCTGTTTTTTCAATTGTTGGGAGGTTTTGTTTCATACAAAAAAATCTTAGGATTTTAAATCCCAAGATAAAACAGTAAGCGGAGTTAAATTTCATTTTTGAAAACAGGGTAAATAGAATTTATTGCTACTACAAAAGTAACGAATTTGCCTAATTAAACAAGATAAAGTCTTTTTTATGGGAATTTTCCGGGATAGTTATCGGGGAGATTTGGCTTCTAAAACGGGACATTTTTTTCTCGTCCATTGGCCGTGGTTAGTGCGGGCCCAATCTTTTTGCTTTTATTTGAAAGAAAATGAAAAAATTTGCTTCGTCGCCCCACTGGTTTGGTTTCCATTCCTCCCCTCCTTTTTCTTAG
>Ga0163217_1089458_pt1 | contig 12370 bp, 4 predicted proteins | sample SynspAceP_FD_185933 | JGI IMG/M metagenome (GOLD analysis project Ga0163217, IMG submission 185933) | Saline lake microbial communities from Ace Lake in Antarctica - Synechococcus sp. Ace-P (PacBio error correction) | ecosystem: Environmental > Aquatic > Non-marine Saline and Alkaline > Saline ... | reverse complement strand
GTTAATACCATCATTAATTAAAGACACTTATTCCTGAACATGGGGTAGAAATGTTATATTTGTGGTCAAATCCGCAGCTCATTCGGGTATTTTCAAAATACTGAAAACTTATGCCTTGAAATTAAATTATATGCCTTTATCTTTGCTATGACCGTTTTGGACTATCTTATCACATCCGACAGGATATTCCCTATTAACATTTTAGCTTTTATTCATTGATTTGAAAAATTAGTGAATGCATTATCTCAACTACTTAAATCCGAGCATTAAATCTTGACTGAAAAGTTCCTAAAACCAAAGTAATGAGGCTCCCAATACACTGTGTTCGGAATGGAATTTTAAAATCTTTTCCAGAAATTTAAAAACAGACAAAGGCTTTTTATTAACGAAGGAAAAATTGAGAGCATCAGACAGTGATGAAATTATATTCTTTACCCGGTTCCGATACTTCAGCTTGAACAAATTCACATTAACGACCTGAAAAACAGGAAAAACTAAAAATAAACACGGATTTGCGGTTAAATTTATTTATAATGAAATAATGAATCATCTCCAAAAAAAACAAATCAATTACTTGAGGGACATAACCTTTTAAAAAAATGATTCCAAAATAATTGGAACAATTCTGCTTGGCGGAATTTTATATCAAAATCAACTTAAAACGGGCTGAAAATTGTTATTTGATTTAGCCTCCTCCCTAAATACCATGGAAAAAGGCATTTATGAAATGAAGCTCTAAAAAAAAATAAAAAATATGATTATCCGATTTTTGGTTTCAAAAGAATTAAAAACGTTTTATAAAATCTTGAGCGCCTTAACCCATTGATCGAAATTGAAAATTCCCAGAAGACTTTATAGAAAATAATGGATTTTTTATTTATAAAGGATAGTAAAAAGATAAGACAATGAAATCCGCCGCAGTCATCGACATCATATTTTTGAACCTTCGGAAATATGCAAACCTGCACCGTTGAACATATATCTATATTAAGTTAATGATTGCTAGTGGCAAGCTTACAGAAGCTAGAATCTTTGGAGACATTTATCAATTATATTGAATTATGTATTTCTGCAATTTATACGTGAAATTTAACAGTTTTTGATGAAATTTACGAATAACCTTCATTACTTATAAATCCGAATTGATTTTAACCAAAAATTTGATGACCTAACCACAAGGCGCTCATGATAAAATTAATTCCCTTACTCTTGATCCATTTTTTTTTTCCTGTCGTATAGTAGCCCAAGGGCAGACTGAAAAGCTCACAAGAAAAATGCATGTGTAATCACGCCAAACAAGAGGAAAAAAACCCAAGTTATTTATAAATAAAAGATGGGAGGAATGCCAGGGTAAATGTATCACCAAAAAATGTTCTTCAAATTTACAAGCCACTTTGGTTTGGTGCGCAATATTAGTGACTTCGGTGCCAGTGGGACGGCAAAAACCGGATGATATAGGAATGCCATACGCTGCAACCCATGGCCTTCGCCAATCAACACACCTTTTTAGAAAAGCAGATGAGGGGTTCACATACTACATTTGGGAAGGAACAGGAAGCACAAGCTTTATCCGAACTAATTACCGATTTTTGGTACAGCGGGCCTCATTTCATTTGATGATACTGGACAGTCGAAAACCGAAGTGCCTTCCGTTTTCATAGTATGTCAGTTTCCAACCTTCAAACCGTTAAAATTTAGAAGGAATATCATCCACTAAGAAGAATTTAGGCAAAAAATAAAATAGGACGTCATCCTTGCCCTTGCATCCTTGTCTGGATCACGGTTCACCAAACACCCAAACAAAAGCACATATATCCGATTTTGGACTGAACCAAGATAATGGATCTACGCAAACAGATATCTTTCTGTTGTTTGGAGTGAAAACGGCAATGTAGGATCTGGACGCTCCCCGTATCTGGGACTCGATCAGAATTTACCGATTGTAACTGCCCTTTTTCTCCCTTGGACGAGACCACATTAAGCAAGTCTACCGGAGGGCGAGTTACCCACTTAATTGGCCCAATAAAAGCTGAAATCAAAAGTACACTTATTTACAGCACGTAACATCTATGATCAGACAGATCCATGTTGCTTTTGGAGGCTGGAACACTACATCATTGGCGCAAGCGAAGATCATGGTGCCCCATTATTGGCCGGTTTTCATAACTTGTCTTTTCGGGAATGCGCCTATGTAAAACTTATTAAGGGAAGTAAGTAAGATCCAGCTGACTGCGACACAAACCCTACAGCACCATTTCGGTTCGGCCGGCATTGTCCGTCTTCCATGGGCTCTTACGACATTTGGTTCAAACCGAGCCCTTAACAGTATCATCTTTGTGAACTGCAGTCAGACCAACATTATGAATTATGTAACGATAAAAAAACATATTGGGAAAATACAGAGGTTCCAACTACTCCAAAAAATTCTTTGTGTCTATGACAATTGCAACCTTTTCCCGATTTGAGCTCACAAAGGGGTTTGCAAATGCCTACCATCCGGAAACTTTCTACCTTGGGAACACATGGGAACATCAAACGCTATTTTGGTTAGTGGGGTTTTAACTGAAACACCACCATCGAGGAAGGAACCAAATGCACCCCATTTGCTTCAATAATCCTGGTGTGGGCTGTAGCACGGAATCAGCTCCCGCCTCGGCCCCACTTATTTTTAGGTGTCGTCCTCCTTTTTCAATCTGATGCGCTCCTGGACTCGCTAAGTACTTGGGCAGGTGGAAATCGTAATCCGTAATTTGTGTATTTTGTACCAGAACGGGGGCTAAGACTACCATGGACCAGCTTCTTCTTGTTATTTTTTTTTTAAATCGTGTGGTCGTGTTCCTATTCCGCGACAACATGATATTTGGTTACACCTGTTATATGCCTGAACAGATTTACCATAGAAACCTTCATATCGATAGATGTCCAAAACCCACCCGGAAGTATTACAAGTCCTGCCATTTTTAAAGAATTTTTTATATGAAGAAATGACCGGACGATTCCTTATTCAAGAGCAGTTTTTTCCCTATGTCAAAACGCTAACGAGGTGGTTCTTCTTTTTTTAAGAGAATGTGACACTGCCAGTGGTAAAACGATTTTAATGGTCACGTAGGTAATCCGTCTTATGTTTAGATTTGTGAGGTATACACCGATTAATGGGACTGCATGAATATCTTTTTCTAAAATAATGAAATTTATAATTAACTGATATTTTAATACCTTAGGAATACAAAAGGGATAATAAACAATAATTTCCATACTCGGCATTGTTCAGCGCGTCAATGTAATCGGATGTACACCACAAGGGTGGAACAAAGGGCTTGAAAAAATGAAAATAGGCTCACAGCGAAAAAAAAATCGGCTCTCTTTAGTAGAGGATATTCGGAACGTGAAGTGGCCTGAAAATGGTATTACGGAAAATATACGGACAAGGCAACCCCAACTTTAGTTTAATCCACTGTGGTGTGCATTCAACAATTCAATCCAAACTTTGAATAGTTATTTCCGTCATGGCGAAAAAAATAGACAATTAATAGCGGTGAATTGTAGGCGCAAGGGCGAACAAGCGACATTAGCAAAGTAATGCCCGAGCAACTGAGGGGAGAAACGGCTTACAAACAAGTTTCTAAGACGGAAACAAATGGTTAGGCACATAATGCACGATAGAGATGCTAAGCGAATGGTGAATTTTCGCGCCCCACAACCAAGCTGGACGATTAGCCAGCACGGACCAAGGATCAAAATTCAATTTAGAGCAACCCCGAACTTTAATCATCCATTGACGACACACAGACGTAATTACACACGCGCGGCGCCTCATCAGATTGCACGCAAAATAATGTCGTTTTGGATTATACATTCTGACCACATACATTAGTGTGCAAATTAATTTTTTTAATATCTGATAACATTAAATTTAATTGCAATTTTTAGTAATGCAATCCGAGTGGAAACGAGTGTGGAGTAGTATTTCGAGTTAGCGTTTGTGATCATAAGTAAACACAACTAACGTGGCACAAGACACCCACTTTTCGCGGTTTATTATTAAATTGCGGCATACCCTTTACGTGCTCAAAAATGTTGAAGATCGTACAACTTGTATACAATTAGTGATCTTTTGGATGATTCCGACCAAAGTGTTTCGTTGGAAAAGCGCATATTATATCAATAAGTTAAACTTATCGCATAAATGATAGACCAACCTATAAGAAATCATGAGATGAGATAATTGGATGTATTAGTATTTGTTTTAGAAATTTGAGGCTATTGCGTTGTATCTGTCTCTTTCGTCTCTTAAGAGTAGGGAACGCGCAAATAGCGGTCTGTACGAAGATTGGGTATACTGGGTTTAGAAAGGGCAAAATATAATATCAATTAGTCCACAAGATATCATTTTACATGCTATTTAGTATAACTAGTGTCGATTGATAGGATTTTTAGCCATCTTTTTTTATGAATACACTATCCATCATTATTTTGATTATGTACCTCTTGGTATAGAGGTCAGGAAGGCTAACGCTCAAAATATGTCGGAATCAACTTCTCCATTGTACTGTTAGAAACGGAAGGGCTTTATACTTCCAAAACATGCCATTCTCGGGTATCAGATGCATGCTGTTATCGCGCGGAGAATTGGGCGCTCACTATTCTACTTGGTGAGTAGACCGTCATCGCACAATGTGTTATACTGGCTCTAGCAGAACCTGCAAGCACCTGTTTCGATGATTCAACCATTGGCGAAGGATATATGTGATTAAAACTATTCGAACTCAGCTACTATGGTGATAAGATCTAGCAAATTCGCATAAATATATTTAACGCTGGGATGAAGATAATGATCTCTTCAAAATAGGCGCAATAGAAAGAGACGGCAGAAGGGTCATTGTTCCAACAGTTGCTAACAAAAATTTGCAATTCATTTGCTTAGAACAGATACTCTTGCAACGACCGTATATCAACAATAACAAGAGACTAGAAGAAATACGGTCTCTCGCGCGTTAATTTTTGAGTGAAGAGGGGCTACCAGTAATAGAACATATATTGACGCGTTTTATGGCTTAAGCCCCCGAACAGCCAACATATGTTCACTGTATAAGTTAGATAATCACATAAGGGACTTAATTTAAGTATGGCGCACATAACTGTGTGAATGATAGTATATTTGTATGAATTACCCTATCTCCATTTCGCATTATTTATTTCATGTTGGACATACGATCTACTCCAAATTTATTTGTTAGACATTTTAACTTAGAGAGCTCATATACTCAAAATATAGACAGACTCAGATTGTGGACTATTGGATTCAACTCGGTGCAAGCCTTTTACTGGACGAGAGCCTTCCTTTTCATTAAATTTTCTAGATGGAAACGGAAAGGGTAGAGTAAACAGAAATGAAACTTTATAACAGAAAACCGTGGACAGAGTGACCTGCGCAAAACAGGGCGTAAAAACTAGAAGAACATAGACAAGCCGCTCCATAGTTTAATAAACCTTTCCGTTTTTGGGACTCCCGGGGTGGGGGGGGGGGGGGGGGGGGGGGGGGGAGGTCTCAGAGATTAAAAAAGCTATGGTGATAGGGCCTATTAAAATGAAATAATATACGGTGGAGTGATCATTAAATTTGCTCAAACCAAATAACTGGATGTATGACCGGTAAACATAAATAGCTCACTATACACTGGGTTAGCACACACATTAACTCTTATCAAAAATACTTTTTATGAGTGAGTCGGTAGACCATCTATATCTACAACGGAAACGCGTTTGACCAACCCAGAGATCTAGGGTTTGATTGAAAAAATTTTACTTACACAACCTACAAATTCATTAAACGGCAAAAACGCTTGTAGTACATGTCATTATTTGCTCATTGTGATACGCAGCTATGCCGCACAATTGGGCCTTCACCCATATTTTCATCATCGGTATTGTGCCAGATCGCGCGAACATGCGCGAAATAATTGGAAAAAAATTATTTGAGAATAATCTAGAGGAAAACGCGAGAAAATACCCTTAACATCTCAATTTTAACAAATTGAAGTGGTAAATTAAGATACATTTATTAAGACGCCAATTTCCTCGCGACGATTTATGTTGGGTGGAACCGGTATTTATACTACGTGATTCTGCTTGCGGCAGGTTAACAAGGAAAATGAGCGTCTACGAAAATCTGGCGCTACGCGGTAGTTGCACCAACGTGGAGCTTTTACCAATTGATCTCATTGGTTTTATGGCTTGGACTCGACTAATTGGCTGATTACCCTCTGTTAATATAATATACTGGACCCGAAGCGGCTATGGTTACTTAAGCATAGTCAATTTGTAACTGAGCTCTGTACTGGCACTGGACTATCCGATAAAAATTGTGTAGAGGGTGCGTCCCCAAGTTTCATTGTTTTGATTTATAATGCCCATCCTAAAAAGATAGGGGTGGATGACGATATAGAAGCGTATTTGAACCAGAAGAATATCTGTTTTAAGAGTTTAGCATAAACTGTTATCCATTTCATTGTTGGAGGCTGGGGGCGGTTATGAAAGGTTTTTTCGCAAAATTTTAACAGGAAAACAAATTTAGAGGGACATAGGGTGCGTTTTCATTGTTTAGAAAAAGATTTCAGCCTTAATTCTGTGGCAACATCGCTCGGAGAGGACACACAAGCAAGGTAAGTACATTTAAAGGTGGTTAGGAACAAGATGGTTCTTTGATTTTATATGAAATGGAAAAGTATTCCGCCCAAGAGAAATACGACGTAATCCAGCAACCTTTTTGAAAGATAGACGAGTCGTTAGTCGAAGCGGGAGGGAAATGCCCCATACTTCATAGAAAAGTACTTGCTCTCATGCGCCCACCAGGCCACCAATAATTATAATATAGGGTACATTCTAATATTAATCAATCCCTACTTAATGCGAAAAGTGCAAGATACAATTAGCTTTCTATAATTTTAATCTAGGTGGAGCAAGTTCCGCATAAAGGAAGTGAAGAAAATTCCTAATCCACATGGGACCTACTCAACGATGAATACATTTGTATATCGGCGATTAGTGACCGAGAGGTAATTGATTTTGATGTGGCTTATACCGTAGGCGCCAGAACTTTAAATCGTATCCGATTAAGACAAAACCTCGGGAACTCCCTAATAGTTTGGGCCAGTGTAATTACAGATGCGGCGATCATGAATTAAACACAACTCGGCGGGCATCTTATTATCCAAGAAATTACTTATATGGACGCACACAGGCGCATAGCAGACTATATGGAAAATAAATGAAGCACCAATAGTAATAGCGCGGAGGCCCAGGTGAAACTTCGGCGTGTTATTATCGTCCACCACTAGATTCCATACGCGCGATCTAGGTTTTCTCCCATTTTTGTGCCTACGGCCCCAATTCACAGGCCGAAAATTCCAAGGGCTGTGCGTTTTAATGAAAACAGCGAAGTTATCACCAAATATTCTTCCAAGTCTTGGATGTAAAGCGCCAATACCCAGGAAATAAAAGTATGTTTAAAAATCAGTTAAAACAATGAACCCCCGTCGAAATGGCCTTTCTGGCAATAGGGAGTCTTTTGGTGTTACTTGGTGATATAAACATACATTCATATTAACCATTTAAGTTGTACCATGTCTCAAAAACGCTATACAAGGCTAGATCTGCATGCCAAAATATAGAGACAAACAGATAAAAGCTCTTTATCCAGTAGTTTATCTGGGACCTCGCAACTTTGACATATGTCTGGTACGTCTTGCTTTTTTTTGGGATTATCTTTTACCCTATTGAGTACCTATCATTTGACTTCAACCAACAGAATGAGAATTCAGTGAGGTCACTACACACTAAATATAAACTTTAAAATTTTCACGCGCATAGCCGATCAAAGGATTTAGCTGGAATAACATGTGTACTTAGTTACCTAGCTCACAATATCTTCCCTGAGAAAGTGGCATCGTCTAGTCCATCTAATATCGTGTATTGAATCCCAGGGCTAATAGGTGTCCCTGACAAGTACATTTGCACGATACTTTTCTCTTTTATCGTAATTCGTTACTTAGAATCTGGATATGTCCTTCCATCGATATACTTCCCAAAAAACAATTTTTTGCGCCCCTCGCTCTCCTCGCAGTCCTGGCTCTATGTGCTATCAGAAGGGAACTTTAGCCCTAAGAAGTCACGTCGGCCAATGTTCGCCAAATTTATTGGCTTTCACACGTTACCTCCCTCCTTGCTCTCTCTGGATTGCAGAACCATATATGGCTGTCTTTCTCCATCTCGATGATAACCGTTGGTGCCATGACCACTAGTTTTGTTGATGTCAACAATGTGACCATCATCCTTATTCATCCGCCAATTTAGAATTTACTTAAATAGATTACCTTACTGATCCAATATGTGTATCTTATTGCCTGTTTCACTGGAATCTTCTTCATAGTTTATTTGCCTTGGCCCACATTCTCACTCAGGACGTCATGTTTGCCAGTATCCTCATATGTTATATTGTCTCTCTGCTCGCTCTCGCTCTCTCATTACAGCGATATTCAACCCGCATGGAAGTACTACTAAATGAGGTCTCTCTCTTCACTTTTGAATTAGAACGATTTCTATTCTCCTCGCTTCTTCTCCTCGATCAACTCCCACAATCTTTTTGCGCCTATAAATTATAAGTATGGATGACTCTGTCGATATCTCAAAGTCTACTACATTGTGCTTTAGTCCCTTCTAACATAGGTGGATTGTCTCTGCATAAACTATGTGTTTTCTGCGCCATACAGGTTGAGTGTGGGCATAATGTGTAACACGTTCCACATGGAACAGCTTACCACATTACTTGTGGTTTCTCTAGCTACAGTAGGGAGAGGCCTAACCTACTATTTCTCATTAAATGCACCAACATCACGTGATGTTTACATGTTCTTTCAGTGTCTCTTTACTAGATTAAAACGCCTTCTATTACATAATAAGTTGATGTCTCGTGAGGTAAGGAGGACACCTATAGATAGTGGACCACAGTCGTAGCTGGTTACACAGAAGACATTACGATCGTCGCTTTTGTATTAGAAATGAATAAATTAATAAAAAAAGGCATCAAATTTTAATTTGATGCTCTAAATCATGATAAAATTATAGATGGGCTCTCCTAGTGACATAAGTGACCTCTGGTTGAATCCAATTTTGCCGATTACGAATTATGTTTGCTATATCAGCACTCAGTGCTCTGTTGCCTTCGTGGGTCTAAGCTATGAGAGTCGCCTATCTGTGCTCTCAAAGTTACGTTTGTCAACCCTACTATCCATTCACGATTTCTCGCGATTCCACTACAGTATTCAAAAAGAAGGCGCTCAATAAACCTATTCGTGTCCAACATTCAGTCACATGAGCTCGCTGTTCGTATCACGCGTACAAAATCCTCGCGACTCCCTGCTAATAGATCGCGCATAAATGCTCGCGCGCAGAATTACTTAGTGATCTGGCCCACTCTTCTTAATTGACAAAGTGTTATCTGTTGTAAGTAGTTTAAAGTTGCTCGTTTTATTATATCCTGCCAATTACGTCAAATGTCCTTCCGCCCGGTATGTAATCTCCAAATTTGTGCCTAAAATCTCTTACAGCTAGATTATCCGAGACAACCCTATACGCGCATTCAAAAAGCCATACTAAAGAAGAAGGACGTATATGTTACTGTATCTGCGTTGTGCCTTCTTTGTCAAAGCAGGAGATTTGTTTACCAGCAAACACTCGATCAGATCGCCCTCGTCTGACAGAGCACGCGGGATTTTTGAGCCTCGGGCTCGCGTAACGGGACGCTCCCTCATATCGCCTTGTCCAACTGAATCAGGGTTTTGTAAAAATAACAACAGAGCGCAGCCAGCTATGAACAGGCTATAGTCCATGGTAGTAGCTTGTCGCTCCAAGAATTTTTCTGCTCTGTGCTCGGCTATGGCCTTATATTACGCGCTCCGTAATAAATGCAAACGGCTAGATTGGGGATGCAAATTGAGAAGTAAGTCGAAAATGTAGCAGTTTAATTGCCTTGAATGGAAGTAAACTAAACCGGTTGTACAATGAGGAACGATGGGGAAATATGGTGTAATGCGTGCAACCTGTTCATGGTCTCTCTCACAGATCATGTGAGATAAATTGATAAACTCTCTCTACGTATTCGAAAGCCTCAAAACTGATCGGCCAATTGTATAGTAAAGAACGAATTTCCATTCTGCTCGTGAGTGATATCATGTGAAATTCCAGGCGCAGCAAACCCTATACTAATTTGTGTGTCCAATCAGACTGCTAGAATGTATTGCGAGACGATAGTGACTCCCACGCGATTGTTAACAGAATATATATACATCTCTATTCTAAGTTTAATAGGCATGCAAAACATCTGTAGTTAACTATGTATAGCTGTTCAATACTAATTGAGGTAGTGTTGTTCGCAAGCACTCATTGTGTGGTAGTTTGGGCGTTTGAGGGATGAATCAGGAGCAAAGAAAATTCAGAGTAGTTGAAATAGTATGGTTATAAGCCATATGGGTGCTGGCTATTCGCTGAGCGTAGCAGATATGCTCGATTAAGGTTTTAAATACTGCTTGCATCACATTTGCAAGGCCCATCATTAAAATCGACGCTCTCCCTAGCGTCGTCGTGATCAGAGAACCCTTTAAAAATAGAATTAGTATTCTTAACCGTGACGCGTTATATCTAGGCGTTGGCCTGATCCTAGCAGAGTAATGGTTGTAATATTGATGCTGGAGGATTAAAACCAATTTCGCCAGATATCGGACCTAAATGCTTAAACAATCAATGATCTATCTAGTGCTTTCCAAGACCCAGGAATCCCCTCCGCGGGTTAGTCTGATACGCGCACGATACTCTTACATAATAGTCTGACGTGCAGATGTACCCTGTAAAAATTATAAGAGGCATTGCCAGCCAATAGCATAAATTGCCGGTCTCGCTCTGAATTATATAATCTTCATTTTTCTAATTGATTATCGTTCAACTGCCCACAGAACGATCAAAATCTGATTTAATATATAATAATAAGAAGCTATAAATTGGTCGGTAGTTACAATATTTGATATATAAGGAGATCTTACTTTATTCAATAATACTCATTTTATAACGGAACTAGGCTTTCAATATACACTATGCACTTCTATATTATGAAGGAATTTCTTTAGGCATGGACAACCATAAGCTGTTGTTGTGGAAGACCAGGCCCACTATAAATTCTTACAATAAATCCCTATTTCTGAATGATAATTAGATCGCGGCCTCTGTGACACGGGTTCAATAACTGATACTTCGGCCCAGTCGACGAAGTATGTTCAATGCACTTAACGGAACTGGAATACGTTTGGATGTCATTACTTCCCCAAACCCAACCCAAGGTAGGCGAACACGTAGATTTTTGTTATTATTCACGTAATGAGCTTTGGAAGTCCTCAAGATTGGATACACGCATGAATATACATTATTGTACAGAGTTATGAAACATGAGTCACGATGGCTTTTTGATTCCCCTATGTATCCCTATTAAAGCGAGCAGCCAGAGCAGCAGCTGATCGCTGTACGCAACGGGGACATTTCACCCCTACTGGCGCTCTATGTTAATGAATTAGGCTGAAATCGCCCAAAAAAGCTTTCCCGAAAAGCTATTCAAGGAATGTATTAAGTTTTTATTATAAAATTGGAAAGCCTATTATACCATAAACATATAGTTATCATGGGGCACCACGGACACCATTCTGACTTTGTCTCGCGCGGAAATGGAAACTAGTCCCAATACTTGTGGAGCCATTTATCTTCAAAAAAAATTCTTTTGGATAAACTTAGAGTATTCCCAAAAGACGCCAAGAATACCAGAATATATTTCTTTCGACAGCAGCCCAACCTGATTGCAAAAAAGGACTAGGGGTGTGACCGTATGATAAGAGTAAGTTAAGATAACGAAGACTTCAGGAACACGGGACGGCCGCAATATTAGATCATTCCTTGTCCTGCTCTAGGCTCTCGGGAAAACTCTCGCAGGACCATAAGAAGTGTGAAGGCGTCGATGATTTAGAGCGCACAAGACTCTCCGAAACATATATTATGTACCCCAGATTGCCATATTGCGGATGTTAAGTGCCTCGATTCCACTTAACAACATCCCATGCTAATAAAATGCTAGTGCATCCAAGTCCAACTGATGCGCTTTTACCCAGTTATGCAGGTTGATATGGCCGCCGACTTTTACTTTTAAAGCTCGAAAAACTCTCTAGCAATCTCTTCTATAAAATGTTTAAACGCCGGCAGCTTCCGAGCATGGTTTCCAACTCCGTACAATAAACCAATAAAAAAAAAGGCCATAAACGATTGTTGAACAAGAAAT
>Ga0163217_1051845_pt1 | contig 12370 bp, 6 predicted proteins | sample SynspAceP_FD_185933 | JGI IMG/M metagenome (GOLD analysis project Ga0163217, IMG submission 185933) | Saline lake microbial communities from Ace Lake in Antarctica - Synechococcus sp. Ace-P (PacBio error correction) | ecosystem: Environmental > Aquatic > Non-marine Saline and Alkaline > Saline ... | reverse complement strand
GAGACGAACTCAGGCGCCTTATATTGCTAAGGGTATGTGAAACTTAAAGGGAGGGCTGAGAGACGGGAGCTCCACTGTTCCTATTTTATGCCATAAGCAATCAGTCTCAGGAAGAGTAACTGACGAATCAGGCTTGCCATTTACCAGGCGCCACTGTTTGGTGGAAAGGGACTCACTAGGTTACAGTAACTTTGATTTTGGATGGAAAATTCACTCTTTGAGGAGGAGAAGCTGATATTCTTCAAATTCCTATGTAGGAGGTTATTATGTTCAAAGCAGTAGCTAGAAATGGGACAATCATATTCGAAGTTCAATTAGAACCTGAGCTACCAATTGAATAACTTGTGTGGTGGTGGCATATGGTACCCAAAAGCGATGACTTGTTTTATAACAGGAGCTATTGCGTTCTGTTTAAAATGTAAGATTTCAACCGGGGAGTAATTACTAACCCAGTAGATCTTTTGCAAGCGGAAAATTGCAGGTGGTAAAACATCACATCCACCAGTTGGCGAACCTGGAGCAAATCAAAATGGATTATCCGGGGAGTTGGGAGGTTTACGTTTCTGGCACACAGCCACTTTACGTTCTTTGATGGCTTTTTATTGGACAATTTCAGATACCGGGATCGCTTCCAACCCGCTTCAAACTTTTTAAATCCCAAACGATTATTGCAGTATTGATGTATTTAAAGGATTCCAGTTGCTACGGCACTCTATGCGTTGCTCGAGCCTCGAACCGGAGGCTAATCGGTAATTACTACCAAAAAAGGAAAAATCCAGGAAAACCTCTCAAGTAAAATTTTCTGTTCTACCGCTTGTCATCCATTGCCAAGAAAATCGATGTTTTTGGGGCGGTATGAGTTTCGAAACCAAGGTAGTAGCCGTGGGCGGTGGCCTTGGAAATTCGGGGGGCAATACGAATTGGCAAGAGAAGTTGACTTAGGTCGGAGTCTCTCAGATTACAATCTATCTATGAGTGGAAGCAATACAGAACGATTTTCTTACTTCGCCTTCTTGGGTTATCAGGATTCAGGTAGGGGCATTTTGAAAAAAACAGTAATTTGAAACGCTAATTCCGGCAAATTGAATATGAATCAGAAAGGCGTTTGGTGGTAGACTAACTCGTTGGATTACAAACCTGACAGCTGCTTACACTGAAACCTTACGGCCAAATATCAATCCCGATTATAAGTGATATGGCTCATTTGAATTTCCTACGATTCCGGCTTTTACAGATGGAAAGCCACGCTACTTAACACCAATGCTTCTAATCCAATCAAAGCGAAATGAGCTCTATAGTTGACGATGCAAGCCAATAACAGGATTTTAGGAACGATTTCTCCTTCTTTTGAAATAATTGGATGGCTTACTTATCAATTTGAACCTTGGGGTAGATTACTCCAACACAATAGGTACATACAGAATAAAGGCCCTTCACAGAAGTCAATCAATGAGTCCAATACCGCAATGGGCACCTGGAATTGAATTGATTACTGAAATTACAATTAGTTTTAGTGGAAAAACACGGCTGAACCTATAATTGGAATAATAGGCAAAGCCACAATTTCACTGCCTTAAGCAGGCATTCCTATCAGACGTTTTGGGATGAAATTTCAGAAGGGACATCTCCACAGGGTTTTGCTGGCTAACAATTATCGAGCCAAGATATCAGGATCAGAATAGCACCAGTGAATTCCCCGACAACCATCAATTCATCTGCGTCAGAGACGAGTTGCAATCCTCTCTTTGTAGGATAAATTACATCTATTGCTGAGAAGTATCTGTTTACAGCTACGTTCCGGGGGCAGATGAGCTTCTTTCCAAATTTGGAGAAAACAACAGTATGCTACTTCCCAATACATTTGCCTTGGGTTGGAATGTGGCCAAGAAGACTTTATGGCAAATTCAGTTTCAATAATCTAAAGTTCGTGAAAGCTGGGGACGAACAGGAAATCAGGAAATTCCATCCAAAGATTACCAAGGTAGTTACTCAGAGGATCGTTTAGCCAACAGAGAGGAGGAAGTCTCAACCTACCGATTGATTACAGGATGGCAATTACCTTGGGACTATCCCTATGATTTGTTTTTTACCGAGTGGGCATATCCGAATTGCAATGGGAATATCCTACCCAAGTTGATTTTTGGTGTTGATTTTGCGTTTTTGGCATTACCGGATTGACTGGATACATTGGATTATTTCAGCAAAGTGTCGTCGTTTCCAATACCTGCTGGAAGTAGTTCCTGCTTGATCCTATTTTCAGCCCACCGCTACTTTTCTGGGAGAATATCGATTGATATGAAAATCTACAATAAGGGGGACTCCGAATTAGCTTTGAAACTATTCCAGTCGCCACGCCAGGACTATTGTCATTATGATTGTTGGAGGGAATATAACTTTTATCCAAAACGAAGTTAAGGGATCACCGATATTCTGTTTTGACTACCGGAGCAGCGTCAGGTGCTGGTCAAACTGGGGCTACAATCAATGGCTTACTTAACAATGAGCCAATCGGAGCATTTTATATGCGTTCAAAATTTGACGGGATTGGTGAAAACGGCCTAAAACAGATTTAGATCATCAATGGGACACGAGATATTGGATTAACGACCGAGGATGCAGTTGGGAGTTGCGATTCCAAATGTGATATACGGTTTCAATACAAATTTAAGTTTAAAAATTTTACATTTGGGCTTGAATTTTAATGGTAGCGCGGGAATAAAATCTACAATCACACGACCATGCGCTATTTCACCAAAGCTCACTTTCACGGTCAATTAAACACAACGGATTTTGCTGTCCAATACCTAGACGAGTCCTTCAACAATTCCAAATACGGTTTCCACCCGATTTCTGGAGCGGCTCATTCCTAGGTTAAAACAATGCCACCTTAGGGGCTACAATGTGAGCTTCAATAAAAATTGGATTGGGTGATGCTTTTCAAAATATCCCCGCCATCCATCACAGGTCACAAAACTTTATTTGTGATTAGTTGATTATTCAGGGTTTGACCCTGAGGTCAATACCGGGTCAACTTTCAGGTGGAATTTCAACTTTGAATCGATCGATTTCACCTATTCACGAGCTCGGGACATTCCATGATCAATTTGAACCTAGTATTTTAATATAAGCTAGCTAACTATTTCAACTTTTTCCAACAAAAAATCTCAAGCAAATGAAAACTATAAATTTTAGTAAATATATTCCTATAACCGCCTTTTATCGCTTTTCTAAGTGCACTTACATTGGGACGAAGATTTTATTCTTGATGAGTCACTAACGGGTACTGGACAAGCCGGAATTGTGAGGGATCAATAGCTCCAAGTGTTATGTTGCTACGTCAAGTAATGGCTTCATACTGTCAATTTTGGACTTCAGGGAAAGTAGCCTCTGAATGGAGGGAATCCTGCCTTATCGAGGTGGTTACAGACATTGGTTATGATGCGGTAAGTTTATTGCATATACTTTCAGCATCTGATGACCCCGACAACAGCCTCGTGGGAGATACTTGGACCTCTCATTACCTTGCTTTGTCCGTTGCAGTTTTAGCAGAGGAAAACATAGCGTCTAGAGGTAAAAAATGGGAATAAAAGTGACCCAAACCCACTCTATGAAATGGTAGCTATTGAAGGCCTATCTAAACATGTTGGCCCATGGATAATGGGGATTGTTTTCAAAAGATGCTCCTGACAGTTCCAATTCTTCAGAGGCAAGAAGCTATTTGATTATGTAGAATCAGAATTGCTTATCGTTGTAAATGGGAATTAGTGTACTATTGAGTCCGGCAGGTCATGAACAAAATTCAGCAGCAGCTTATTGCCCGTTTGTACTTTGAATTGCAGCTGTTTATCGACGATCCCTACGTACACCGAATTCCGAATGGAAGATATGGACCAAGGTGAATCAGTTACCACGAGTAATCTGGACAACGGCCCTATTCTTATCTCCCGATATTTTTGACTTGTTCAAGATACCCAATTGATTACAAACCGTGAATCATATTTTCACTCGGATCAACGAGGGGTACTTCAGGACCCAACATAGTAGATGGCAATAATTGGTCGATTTTTCGGTGATCAAAGTTCCCAGACCTTGAGCTTCCAAACACGCGTGGCCGGATGCAGTAGCTGCTTACTTCCTGATTTCATTCAAAGCTGGTATGGATGCTTATGTAGCGTGGATCCGGCAAAGCAGATGCTCGTTGTTTGTTCAAGAGAATACAATGATTCCCGAAAATCTTAGAGATCTAACTTGGTCGTGAACCCCAACAAACGATGCGGGATCATTACTATTGTGTAGATGCCAAAAATTTTTGAAATGGACTAGAGGGGCTTTCTTCGAGGGGTTTATTGGTCCTAGAAAGACGCCAACCGGAAAAAATCATTACTTGCGCGGATGAAAGATTTAGGATCTATCGGTAATCAAACAGGACGATCCCTTAGACAGGCGTTGCGAACATCCGCTATGTGGATTCATACCGTTCAAAGTTTAGATTTCCACAGTAAACTAGCGGAGTCTTCCTCCATTCAAGCAATCTCTCTCTAACTCTCTCTCTCTCTCGCGCTCTGCGGCACGATAGATATACTACCAGTTACGTTGCCTGCGACTATAGTGTTTTAATCCGATGCGGCTCGCAATTTTGTCGAGATAGCACTTCAGCAGCGCATAGATCTATCCCTCAGCATGCACCCCAGACTACTTGCCGGCCAGTATTGTCAATAACGTCGCCAAGAATCCTTCCCGGCATCACATAGTGTCAAGCTCGCGCGCGCATATACCCGTTCTCAAAGCCGACACGCTCGCACCGCATTGATCTGGCGCAATACACGATATGCCCGTGTCGCATCGCCGCGGTTTGAACTGATTGGGAAGGGTTCAGGAGAAACCAATCAAATTTCAGATTCGGGAAATCGAAGACAGCTGGACGGAGAAGACGATAGCGATGTTGAACAAAAAGGTTATTCCCTATCCCTCAAAGCACATAGATGGAGCATCAAAGAAAATAGGTTTCTTGGTTCAAATCAAGGTATTTAATTCCTTTTATTTAACTTTCGGAGTATGTACAGCCGTGAATTTTCTCATCGCTATTTTCATTACACTTCCTACACTTGATTGATTCTCTATCTGGAATAAATCCAAGCGGCGGTCCTCTCTTATTGCTCCCTCGCAAGCCTCTGCCAGCGCACGTTGATTTGTGTAGACGGTGGCTCTCTGGCAGAGCTCTCTTCTCTCATGTTAGAAATAAACTAAGACGTGACGAGATCATCTACTCTTCTTATCAATGGGCAAGCCGAAAAGGGCATATATAGATGCTCTTAATAGTATGGTTACTACCGCTAACACCTGTATATGGAAACGACACTTTGATTATTTTGATGGCAAAATCTCTGCTCGCGCACGCTCGCACTGTCACGAGTGATGTGAGCCTCTCGCTCGGAGACTCTGTGGCTTTTGGGTGCTTTTGCACGCCGATTAAGAAAAGACTTAGCTCGAGGTACGAGGAGCATCCAGTCATTTCTTTCCGTAAGTGGGCAACGGCCGCAGCAGAATTGCGGCTCTTCTCCTCATCTCAAATTAATTGAAAAAAAAGCCTCCACAGCGGAAAGAAAAGACCCGGGCCGCAGGGTTTTTGGGTTTACTTTCTCTCAGGTCCGCCCCAAAAAGTTGACCCCCAAGGAGTAAACCCGCTATATCACCAAAGACTGGTATTTTTGAATCTCCAAGCGCCAGGGCCCCTGGAGTGTTCCAGTAATCGTGCTTGAGTCTTCGCACCGGTTATTAATGAGAACTTTTAGTTAGAAAATAGGATATCCATATCTATCTGTATAAGTTTAGTTGTTGAGAGCCAAATTGCTGGCTACAGATTAATTCAGGTGGGCTAGAACAATAGTATCAGATTCAAGTCTAAAAACAATGATTGGGGTGATTCAGAGAAAAAATCAACCATTCCTAATTAGATGATATCGACTTCCAATTTTCGAATAGCAATACATTTATGACTGATCATCTTTAGAACTTTCATCTAATTTGAAACGATTATTGAATACCAATGTTGTTAAATGAATGAATTATTACTTTTGGAGAGGAAACAATGGAAACGAGAGTATCCACATTAAAAACATGGTCTTCCGCGTTGTATCAGTGCGGTTGAGGAATTTTGCTGAGCAGGGAATCGGCTATTTTCTGACGTTAACTTGGTGACGTGTTAATCTGACCAATCTATTTCCGCAGCTCGCAATAAACGGAAAAGCTAAAGCCGGAAGTGCTATGTCATCAAGTATTCGAACTATTGGAAAATGAAAAATTCAAGCCTGATAAGCCCAGCATGCGGCATTCCAGACGCAGCAGCCGCTAATCGCATACAGCGTTTATTGATTCAAAACATGAACCGCCATTGAAGTGTAGGCACTTTTTCCAGACTTACACTCCTGGTCCAATCGCTTGCCATGAATCACACCGCGCCTGAGGCAAACTTTTTTCCTCCGTTGGATGGGGAATCACCATTGAAAAGTACATTACAGGCTCCGAGAAACTCGCGAAAAAGCCATGAGCTTCTTTATTATGGTGACATGAGTTATGCGACAGGGAAATCAGCTTTTCATCTTGATTACCTGTTCTTCGCTTACCTCTCTTCCAGTTTAAAAAAGGGAACCGGGCAATGACCCCCATTTCGGAATTTAAAAAACAAAGCGATCCCAAAAAGAGACCGTAGTCTCACGTTGATTTTTTATGGCCTTGCAAGACGATCAAAAAAAGGATATTCCATTCGAGAGAGCTTAGCCGAACATTTCATACATTTGTAAGCATCACTCAAAATTTCCATAATCTTCCAGGTTTGAATTTCCCCGACCAGTCTACGCATATGTGATACCTGAGAGCAGCTCAGTGTCACTCACCAGAACGGAACTTTTGCCGATGTGACTGCATTGATCTAGGCGCGGCTTGTGCCTTCGCTCGCTGTAGAAACCCAGATTATAGTGTTGTGCTCTCTATACAGATGTGGGGTGGTGAAATTCAGCGAATGGAAACTTTGCCACAATAAGATATCAAGAGTACAGTCACGGCAGCGAACAGATATAGCCGAATAGTCTATCTTCGGTGCCCTTACTGCTATTGGCTATGGATTATTAATTTCATCTCTGATGAACACAACCAAGGGTCGTCGCCGAGTTGGGCCTTGAGGGAATATCACTTAATCTAAGTCGCGCACGAATTGGTCAGGTGAATATAGTCTGACTCTGTCCTGTGGCGTGGTAATCGGGTCTGGTTATATATGTATTGCGGAATTGGAAGATGTAGTTTACAAACTACGTCACTTGCCGTTCCAGTTATTTATATCTACGTGCGGGGCAACCCTTTTTGTTATTGGAGCATGGAAGCTAGGCTAAATATCGGAAGCAATTATGGATACGCTGTGGGCGTTAAGTACTGAATCGCATTTCTCTTCAGTTAGCAAACACACTATTTTCCTGAATTTTGGCTGTTCTTAGAGGTGTTCCTCCTCATTGTTGGTATACCGAAGGCTGCCACGGTGTATTCTCACATTTTTTCACTTGGGGAAATTTCTGGAGCAACGTGCCAATCCAATTACTACTTCTGCCCTCAAAAAATTTAAGTGGGTTTGCACCGCACCTCAAAAACTCTAGTGAGAGCGCTAAAATGATGGGAGTTGAGCAGAAAATTGCGATCGAAGAAGTCAAAGAAGAATTGAAATCATCGTTCGCCGGAGAAAAGATTTCCTGTGGACGGGAAAAATAATTCAGGAAAACTCCTTCATCGATGGGACAGCATTGAATATGCGGGAACGCGAACGCCCGATACTGTTAGAAAGAAAAAGGTGATCCTCGTTTTGTCGCTCGGAACAGTAATCAAGAAGAGGGAGCTTCAATTTTTTATTGCGGAGAAAGTTGGAAAGTGAAACGCTCCTTTCTCAGATCATTCAGGTGTTGCAAGAAGGCACAAGGAAGCAAAGCTCCGGTTGCAAAAAGCTTCGTGGATAAAATCCGCCGGAATCTTGCGTTCCAGGTCGTGATCTCTATCTCGATTGGAACTTTTGCCCTGTGGGATGCTGGTCGGTGGGATGATGCATTTACGCATGCCTTTGATGAATTTATTAGCGGTGCTTGATTCAGTGCTTGTCCCTGTGCTTGGGATTGGCTACACCTACTGCAACATGGGTCGGCGTTGGGAAAGAGTGCCGAAACACATTCTCATCAAAGATGCGAGGAGCTTAGGATTAGTGGCGTCAGCAACAGTCAAACGTGGCTGATTTTGGATAAAACGGGGACTATTACCTCCGGGGAAAAACATCGGTAACCAACTGGAAATTGGGATCTGTTAGCGAACAAGGCGGCATGGCAAGTTTCTCCCCTATCACTACTTGCATTAGAGTCATGTATCAGGAACACCCACTTGCAGGTGGGCCGTAAACCAAAGCTTGAAAGAGAAAATATATCGAAAGCAAGTCAGATTCAAGATTTTCAGAGTATCCCTGGAAAAGGCTGGTTCGGAGGCCGATATCGGATCCCGGCCCAGCAAGTACTTTGTGGGGAACCAACGCTTTGCTTTCAACGATTAAATCAATTGAACTAGATTCACAATTTCTGAAAGTTTGCTTGAAAAATGCAGAATGAAGCTAAAAAGTGGTTTCTTTGCGAAGAATCTACAATTAATTAGCAGTGATCGCCATTTGCAGATCAGGTATAAACCTGACCCAAAAAGCAATTTGCCGACTTGAAGAAGAAAGAATTGCGTGATGTATATGCTGACAGCGTGATATAATTCCCAACCCGCCAAGCTGTTGCCGAACAAGTGGGTTTGACTGATTACAGAGCCGAAGTCATGCCCTTCAGATAAATCCGAGTTGTCAGAGCCAACTTCAGGCCAAAGGCAGATGTGGCAATGGTCGGTGATGGCATCAATGATTCCGGGAGCATTGGCACAGCCGATGTTCAGCCATAGCATGGGTCATGGTTACGGATATCGCATGGGATGTGGCCAAAATGACCATCATTTCTTCTTGATATAGCTGTCTTCCTAAAAGCTTTTCACGTTTCCAAATTGACCTGTCCAATGGATCCTGACTAATATCGTTTTTTGGGCTTTTATCTACAAGTACTAATCGGAATTTCCGACTTGCTGCAGCCGCTACTGTCTATCACACATTAATTGGACTTTCTACTCGACCCCGATGATTGCAGGAAGCAGCCATGGCCTTCATTCGGTTTCGGGTAGTGTTGAATAGCTACGGTTAAAAGGAAATAGTATTATCACAGAATTGATATGGATTGATTTTACGAAATACGATTTACGAGATCCTTTGGATAATCTCTCATCATTTAGGCATATCATTTTAATCCTTTTGTACCTCTGGAAAAGAAAGAGACTCTTTAAGTTGCACGCAATTTGTCTCTTGAATCTACTTTCTAAAATCTAATTAAATTGAAAAAGCTCAAAAATTCAAAACCCAATATCGCCTGTCGGCAATTGCCTGGTGCCAAAGGTCACTCCCATCTTAATGCCGAGACCCAAGAATCAAGGTTCTTGGGAGGTGATTTGAACCAGTGATGGGATCGAATTCCTTACCGTTGATCTGAAAGATATGCGCCGCAAGATTCTTAAAACAAGTATTAAGCTGGCCTTTGTCAGCAAAAACCTGAATACATTTTAGGGAAAACCAGTAAGCTATGCGATCAAATCATCCAATTCTTCTTCACGCTTTGTCTCTTGTTTTCAGGTGAGATACTAACAACAAAGCTGCCGCTATTAAAAGGTGGTGCATTCAGAGATCAAAGAATAAATATCTTACGGCAAACCAGTCGCACCAGCAAACCGCTGGTCAGCATTGGCAGGTCAGGAGTTGCATTATCCATTGCCATTCAAATTCACTGGTTGGCGATAAATACTACCATGCTTTTTCTTTTGCCATTGAGGAGACGCGGATCATTCCCCAACCGTTTGGCAAAAAGCCTGAATTTGGATGCGAAAGCTATCCTGTTGGGTATGTGGCACTGAAGCTAAGTATCACGCGATTATCAAAACTTCAAACAACACTTTGCCCTACTTGTAAATCAGGCTTTCAACCCGCGGCTGCCAGCAAGGCCATTACCACTTGTATTTTGAACTGACCAAGTAAAAAAGTAATTTTAAAGATATTTAACCATTCCTTCAAAAACACTCATCAAGGTTTAATTTTTTTGGACAAACAATCTAGTTTGAAGCCTACAAATTATAATTGACCCTTCTGAAAAGGTATGTTGTTTTCCGCGAGCCTCTTGGACCGCCACAGATAGTGTCATATTGGAGGTCGGAGAATTTTTAGTTCTTATATTTTTAATTCTAATTGCTTTTGGTGAAAGCTTTTGACGGGCAATTTCATTCTCTGGCAATTGGGGACTGCGACATCCAGATCCGAAAATGAAGTCCTCCTATCCGATCACGCTGTCACACAAAGCTTCAACTTTGGAGATTGGTCTCGCTGCGTTGCTGCCAATAGAAATCTCACCCGACTCCGAGACCAGTAATACGGGGTAGTTTCACTATTTTTTCAAATTCTCCTCTCGCGCATATCTGAATCAGGAACTTTTCGTTTATTCGCACTTTTGTCCCAAATAATAATCGAACAGGAGATTACAGAAAACTGCGTTCGTTATTACGCAAACTTGCCTGCTTTTTTAATCATTTTCCCCCCGCACATTATTTTTACCTTAGTTAAAAGTGCTCAAACACCGCTGTTCTAACCCAGATAGTGGCTAAAAATCAAAGTCCCTCCTTTCCATTTCTGCCAGAACAAGAATGATTTGCAACTAGCAATGATTTCGTTCGCTGGAATGATTTAAAGATGAGGATTTAGCCAAGTGGATAATTGTTCAATGTGTGATTTCCAGGAATTACCTCAAGATTATTTCTCAAAAATCATAGACAATAATCCTGCTATGCATGGCATAAAACAGAAAGTCAGAGTTAAACTTCTCCGCGTGCTAACTCGCTCTGATTGTCTCACAAGAACCTGGAATTGGACTGACAAGTTTCAAGGGTTAGATTGAGCCATTGAGATTTCAACCTTAAATAACTCCGTTCAATCAAGCCCACTAGGTTAAAATATAAATTACCAATGTTTGAATTATACAGTCAATTCTAGCGTTATTGGAGCCCTGAATTGAAATAATAAAGGGTGGGCTCATCCTTTTCTGCATATAATCTTTACAGAAAATGGTCTATTCTTCGGTTTCGTTTTTGCCGAGAGATTGACGCTTTAATGCTTCTGTTGGCGATGGAACTGCTCGTCATGGTGTGCGTTACCAGTTCTCGATGTTACCCGTGTGTATGGGGTTGCGGGCATTGGCGACGATGAGCACTAGCGGGCTCTCTTTGTATATCGGTTGGTTCGCTACTTAGGTATGGTATTAAAGTTGGGTAGTGGTTACCTTTCCCGGCCCGACACACTTTTCTTCAAAGCAAGCATATCTCCAATATGGCGCATCATCATTTTTGAAAGAGACACCAGGACGTCAGTCATTGCTCGGTAGGTTTTTATTCCCGGTTCGATCCGGAGTTCTTCCGCTTTGGCCTCGGGATGATCAAAGACAGTCGGATTTTAACCGCCATTCTTATATGACTTATATAACTTCACTTTGCGACTCACTTAAATCTGGATCGTGCACGCTTCCCGGGTACCTCGCTCGCGGGTATTTCCTGAAACTTTATCTTTCCAGATCTTATTATTACCTAGAATGGAATCCATTGTGTCGATGGATTGCGATTACGCCATTCGTTACTAAGACAATATTATAAAATCCAAAAAAACATCACAGTTCTTAGCCCCTTCCGACTCCATTAGACACCCAAAGTTTGATCAGGAGTCGTTCGACAACCAGTGGATTTGGTTCCCCAGCAGATTTTATTGGAATAAAAAAATAGCCATAAGGTAAACCGGACTTGACTTTCCCAGAAAAGTCCTTAATCCACACCCTCATGGCTGACCATCGCGATGTGATTCTATCATATATGTTCCTAAAATTTTAAGAAACATAGAATGTTCCCTATTTACCAGGTTTTTCCTCTTCCCATTTGCAACACTATAAACAGGCCACTTTGAATATGCGCGTGTTTGATAAATTATTCACTAGCGGCCTGCTATTTTGCTGCTCTTCTATTCGGTGAAGTCTGGGCGGGTATTTAACAAAAAGCCACGTCATACAGACCCAATAGAGGTCTGCTAACTCATGGACCCGGAGTCTGGGTTTCCATTGCGTTTGAGGTGTTTTCAAGGGGTCATTTGGTGGCTTTTTTCAAGGGTCTCATGCCCCCATCCCTCACGAATCGGATTAAAAACCCCTAGAAGATTGCCTGTTCTTATCAATTTAACCTTAGG
>Ga0163217_1041411_pt1 | contig 12372 bp, 12 predicted proteins | sample SynspAceP_FD_185933 | JGI IMG/M metagenome (GOLD analysis project Ga0163217, IMG submission 185933) | Saline lake microbial communities from Ace Lake in Antarctica - Synechococcus sp. Ace-P (PacBio error correction) | ecosystem: Environmental > Aquatic > Non-marine Saline and Alkaline > Saline ... | reverse complement strand
CTTGCTCACCATTGTAGCCGGTGGTGCTTATTTGAGTTCCACACCAAAGCGCAGAAAGGCCGCCATCCCAGCCTGGGTTTTCTTGGACTTTCGCATCGAGGTTGATGATCCGTCTCTTTGGGACCAGATAGCCCAGCGTGATCACTGCGTCCGACATTCGGCGTTCAGCCGCGTTGCGGCACGACGGTCGATCTTGAAGGCACGCAGAATGCCGCGCAGGCCGTCGAGCAACATACTGGAACTCATAGCGGAATGAAGGGTAGGACGCAAAGCGTTCCGCCAAGAACGAGGAATCATGGCGCAGGCTTGACGAACACGATTAATTGTCCGTGCTCAGTGCGATTCGCACGCAAACAGGCAAAATCCCAGCCAGCGCCACAAATGTGTTTAACGACATGGTCGTTTTTTACTCCGGTTTGCCGGGGATTTCCCCCGACACCAATTCGGAATGTTAGGCAGGCGACGGCTTGAGATATGCGTTACGCGGCGTGAGGCCGCACGTTCAGATTTGCGTGTGCGGCGATTCCGACAAAGGCACGGAACGCCAGCAGCGCCGCAGGAACGGTGTAGGCGAAAATCTGCCGCAATTCCATTCAACCTACCCCGGCATCCGCATCCACCCAACTGTCGCGGGGGCCGCTAGCAGCAGACAACACGACCGCCGCCGTGGTCATGGCGCGAATGGGGCACAAGGTTGGTCAGGCCATAACGGTCGGCCAGGGCTAGTCGACATGATCGGTCTGCATCATCCCGATTCCCGACCCCGAACGCCCGAGATAGACAAACGGCGACAATCGGGCTATCCGAAAACATCGAGGGGACCCAAAGCCGATCATGGGGGCAGACATGTTGCTGGCACCAGCCGGCTCGCACGCATCCGGTTAACCACATGGACCCCGCAGCAGGACGATCTGACCTGTCATGACCGCTCAGAACGATTGAAAAACCCTGCGCAAGTTGCTCAGCTTCCAACCTTTTTGCCTCTGCGATGAATGGCCTGGTTGGAGAAAGATTCCCTGTGCGTATTGTAGGAATAAGGCAGCAAGCAGGGAGCATCGCTGCGTGATTTAAACCGCGATCTGCAGAGAACCTCTTTCCGCGTTCCCGCTTGCCCCGCGCCGCACGGGCGGCTGCCTCGCCTTTGCGTTCGATCATTCGCGTTGCCGTTGGGGACTGTCGCGCAGAAGCCAGGGAACCAGACAAGGGCCAGGAGCAGAAACACCGCTGCGTCACCAGCCAGGCGGTCCGCCAGCCATACTGGCCAAGTCAGACGACGACGCGATGGGAAAGGATTAGCTTCAGCCTGCCAGCGAAGCCGGAACACTCAGTCGGCCTTTACGCGATTTGCCGCGAAATAGCGTGCGCCTAGCTTCCGTGCTGATCTGGCGATTATGGATGCACAAGTTCCCTTGCTCAGCAACCGGACCACAAAGATAACGCACAATACAGAAGACCACGAACGAACCGGAAAGCCGGCATGCCGTCCGAAACAAGGCCGTTGTTGCTCAAGTGTTGATAGGCGCGCCGATCGACGCGGTCGCGATATACTTGCCGATCCAGATTCGTGCTGCTCGCGGCGGCAAATACTCGCGAGCGAGAACACGCCCGAAACGCCAATTGCTCAGTCGAATCCCCCGGAAACTATCGAGCACCATAAAGCGCGACGTAGAAGGGTCTGACCGAGCTTCGTGAAAAGCGATGGTCAGGAGGACACCAAAACTTGAAAATCGCAGTTGCTGCGCAGAACGCAGGTATTGCCCGTACTGGCCACCATGGATACCGGGGAGGCAGCCCTGCCAATAGCTTAGGTTCCCGGACCCTCGTCCCCTGCCCCGGATACCGAACGAATATGCTATAAGCGCGCCCGAACAGGGCAGCGAACCTGCCCGCAAACATCATTCAATGACTGTGCTTGAGAGCGAATACGGCTATGCGCAGAAAATCGGCATCATCGGACTTGGGATCAATGGGATCGGCAATTCTCGGGAAATTCCGTGAAAGCGGGCTATGGAGGTTTCTGTGCTTCGACGTGAACCGATCGGTTTCCGGTTTTACCGCAAGGGTGGAAACCGCCCTGAGGTCACCGGTGAGGTCGGCCGCCACAGTCCGACTCGTGCTTCACACCTCCTCGCACCAGCATTTTCCGCCTGCCCGCTTGACGAAGGTGTGTAGCGGACGCCGGGGGGGCTTACCAGCGGCGAGGCCACACACGAATTTCACCGTGCACCTGGAGTGCTCCACGACTCCACCGATCGAGAGAACAAGCACGCAATCACGACGCATTGTCCGCCGCGGACATTTCCCTGCTCGAACACGCTTTTCGGGCACCGGCGCACAGGCCAGGTGAAGACTCGCGGTCTATCTGAGCGTTGACGAGACGGACGGCCAATGCCTGGCAGAGATCATTCGAGGGCTTGCCCGGGCGCATTACTTGGTCGCCCCTTCGGCAGCGGCAGCAAGATGAAATATTGTCGGCCAATTACTGGTGGCGAATTCCCAACATCGCGGCCCGCCGAAGCTTTGTTGCTGGGCTGAAAGCCCGGCTCGGCGCCCAGCGATTCTTTTGAGTGATCGCAGACAGCGACGGGGACATGCGGCAATGTTCGAGGTGCGCGGCCCGATGATGGTGGCCGGACGACTATTCCGAGGCCAACGGATTGGAAGATTTCGACCTGGCAGAAGGACATGGGATCATCGGTGCCTTCGTCGAAGTCACTTCGGGACTGCCCACGCCATGTTTGGCACTTGGCCGAATCTTATCTGCGGGCATGGCACAAGGCCGCGCTGGCGAGGATACGGCTGCAGGTCTGCGCGGTTCTGGGCGAGGCTGGGCTGAAACGATGATTCGATCGGTTATCTGTTGGAATTTCAAAAGGGACGGCAAAAATTTGCGGGCCCTTTATTTTTTGCGTTTCGCGTTATTCCGTTTCCAGTCATGAAAACGACGGGCCGGTTGATAGTCCACGATCCCCGTGGAAGTGTAGAGAGCAACATCAGAACCAGCAGAAGCATCCAGTAGGGGTCGGCCCAGGATGAGCAATATCTCCACTCGATAACGTCACTGGATCCGTTTTATCGGCTCTCTTTCGCACTTCACGATTATAGACCAAGCAGCCCCTCAAAGGGCTCGGTGCGGATGTCATGGCTTCGACTGGCCAGATACCGATCAGCGCATAAGCAAGCGGGTTCAAGGCCCGATGCCATGGCAATCGCGCAAATATCGGCACTGTGACAGCATGATCGAGACGGGAATCGATGATCAGCCCAGCACAAACCAAGGGACAATTGATTCATCACCGTTGTGGACAATCAGGGTTCCAGCCCGGCAATTGTCGAGAAGCTCTGGATCGCCGTCACACGCCGGTCATGGACATGGGTCCGCGGAATAGAGCTGAGGCGGAAATCAGAAGGATTAGCAACGGTTGCGCGGTACGGCCCACAGCAGAATGCCCTCATAAGATGTCCGGCCCAGCGCTGGCCCTTGATCCAAGGCCAGAGCCAAGCGCGCGAATCAGCTTTAATATCCACTGCAGGCTTCGGTGGGGCGTGAACACACCCCGCAGAACCGCGAGGAGGCAAAAATCAGGAAGACAAGACCAAAACCACTGACGCCATATCACGAACTGATCTCGGGCCCGCATCCACTTCAATCTCTGGCGGCGGGCGTTACATCCGAACCGCAGGCTGCGGCGCGACATCGAGACCTCGCCCACGCCTTCGGATTCAGGATCGCCGTTGCCCAATGATATAGGGCAGCAGTAAGGAGTTCGTTGAGGATCAGGGCCGGAGACACGGCGAGCATAAAGGAGCTTGCCGATGAGTGTATCGGATCAGGGATACCCCAGAAGATCTATCAGAACGCTAGTGGGCGGGACCATCAGCTGCCGAGCAGCGCTGCCGCGCGTCGTGCGAGAGAGAAGCTACCTTGCTGTACCCGTACGGTTCATCTCGGATAGGCGATCCGGGTAAAGGTCGTTGGCCGACGCACATAGCTCACCCGGTCACGAGGCAAACCCGACCGTTTGCCGAACAATGTTGGCAAGGGCAGGAACGCCAGGAATCCGGCGGAATGTGCGTTGCAGACCCAATATAGAGATCGGAAGTTGCGCACTCGACTCTGCTCGCATGACTCGCGGCATTCAGCCTATGCAAGGTGGATGATCGGCGAGAGTACTCCGCGGGATCGGCTCATAGAATAGGGTGTTTGGATGAGGCGCGGGCACAACGTGCGAGCGTCCCGTAGAGGTTACTTACGCGCTCGGTATGACCCAGCGCAACAAGCCCGTTGCCATTCCGATAAAACCAGAACGGAGCACAAGCGGAGAACAATGAACCTGTGTTCGCATCAAAAGTGTTAAATTCTCCCCGCGCGTTCTTTATCTCGCAGCAGCGCGTTTCGCCGCGGGTCACTGTGGAACAGACTTCCTTGAGCGCGGGCTTGTGTTAATTGACGACCAGCAAGGCGCTTGGCTAATCAGGATCACGACCGCGTCCGGCCAGGTCGGGACACGCGCGCGCTTTCACCCTCGAAACTCTCCCGATGCGATAGCTGGAAGTGGCTGGTCGTATGGGCAGACAAGCCTAGGAAAACATAGGCACGAGACATAGCCAACGAAATTTGAGATGCGGCCCCGTCTTCGCACCAATCCAAGGTGGAGCAGGAAGTTTTCAGCATCGACGTGAGAGACCAATAAGCCTGGATTGCGCATAAGGCGTGGGTTTGACGATCGAGTCTCTTCACATCTTCACTGGGTTTGCCCTTCAAGATCGGAATCCGAAGACAACGGACCGATCAATCCAAGGTGCTGAAGGACGGGCAGGACGCCACATTGCGCCGCAATTACCCATCAGCATATATGCTGATGCGCTCGGACAGACGTCGATGATGAATCCAGGGTACCGGAAATTTGAGATGCATTGCAAGTCGATATCCCCCTTGACATTCGCGCAGGACCCGTTGATCGGGATTCACTGGCGTTTCGAAACCGCCCCGGACTTAAGTCGGGCGAACGGATTCGCGAAGTATAGGAAGGGGATGCGGGTTGGTCCACGCCAATTAACGTTGAGTACCTTTGGGACGAGTGAGCGGAAATTTGTGTTCAGAAAAGAAAGCCACCGTCGCATCCGGATCGGGGAAAAAGGAGGAAACACTGTGAAATTTCAAACACCATTGTTGGGCCGCCGCCACAACCTCGGCCTTGTTGCGCCGCGTTCGGGCGCAAGTCAGGCCGACACCTTCAAACTTCCGCATGGCGTCGGCCCACGCACCGCCAGACCGGGCTAATGTCGTCATGAATGGCCGGAGCCCCAGTTCGTACCCGCCGCGTCCGGGTCAGCTATCTTTTCGCCGAAGCGGCTTTCTACTCTCTTGTTAGCCACTAATACCAGTGCAGGATCTACTGATTCTGCTACTGGAAGCACTGGGGCACAGCGCAACTTCATCAGGCTATGGCGGCCTCCATGTGAGGTCGCGAGACCTTGAGGGGGTCCAGGAGCGGCCGAGCGTCGATATCGGGTCGGCTTGGATTGCTTCTGCTTCGAGCCTTCCAACCTTGTTCGACCGTCTACCCCCTCTGCGATGCGTTCGATGTCCAGAACGCCACGCTCGGCACACAGAGGTCGCACGCAGATCTATGACGAAGTGGCACGGAGATGGGGAAAACGTCTTCGGGAAACTACAACCAGAAGCTGGTATCGCCACTGTTCGGCTTTTGACAATATGGCCTTCTACCCCACCTTCCCGTGGACGGATGTCAGCGGAGCTTTCAAGGGCCTCAGCTTCAGGTGCAGGTCCGAACTTCCCGTGGGTCGAAGCACTGGGTGGCGTCCCGTTCCGGCAAACCTGCCCGCGTCTTAATCGTCACTGCAGACGGCCCGTCTATGGGGGTGCGGTGATTTTCCTCTTTTTCGTCCGTGGCTGGAGGTACACAGAGCTCTTTGAGCACGGCACGAATTACACGATCAGCCGGCTTTGGGTGCGAAGCCTTCCATGGCCTGACCCAACACAGTGATGTCTCGAGTTATGGACTGCGACGGATGTGGCGATTGCATGATGGAAGCAGCGCGCGAACTTCGAAGTTCACGGCCTGGCTGTACGACCTTGGAAGCACCAGTCTGGCCGGCCCGATGGTTCAGAACAGTTTTGCCCATAACATCGCAAGATTTCCGAGGAGACTCGCCCTGAACTGGGCCAATCGCTTGCCGCTCCCCACGGCGAGCAAGGAAAGCGACTCCAAGGGCCTGCGGGCTCGAAGGTGTACGGATGCCGCGAAGATCACGAAGACTGGGTCACAAATGGCCGGTTCGCCTACCGAAGCTCAAGATAGCCCTGACACTCCGGGTGGACGTCAGCGCTGGATAACGGAAGGGCCGGCTATTGCACGGCCCTCTTTTTTCTTATGGCGGAAGTCTGGTTCCTCCATAGTGGGAAGCGACCCGATTGATTGCAGGGTCCAAACACTCGCTCGCGGGCTCAGATTGCTTAACGGGCAGGCTGCCTCGACATTTTCTTTTTCAGACTTTTTCGATAGATTCGGCCGGTCATTCGTCTTGATGGGTCTTTTCGCTGGACCTTTTTCGAAGTTAGGGCCGGAGCCTTCACGCCATGCACGGCCGCGAGGATCGATCTCGGCAATACCAGAATATTCGATATCGCCCGTACCTCAAACCTTTCAGTTCGCATCTCTAGGGGCAACAATGCCCGTGATCACGATCACAGCCGCACAATCCACCCATGACAGTTTCCAACCGGCGGTCGCACCGGTATTGGTTTCCACCGCGGCATTTAGTGGGCTATCCGTTGCAGAGAAACCCGGGGTATCTGGAACGGAACGAGATATTCCGTCCGGCTGGCCGCCAGCTTGCGCGCAAACAACGTTCGATGGTCAGGTTCTTCGTCGGTGGGGTCGAATGGTTGGTTCGAGAAGTTCAGCGTTGCTCAATTTGTCTCTCCTGGACACCAGCGCCCGCTTCTTGCGTCGGCGGCCCGGGGTACATTCTGATCAAACAACGTATATCACAATTCCCAGGTTCCACTCTCTGGTCTCGACATTACAAGGTATCACTTGCTTTCGAACCTGGACGGTGTCTTGCCCGGATCCATCACCTTGCACCGCCCGAAATCCGCAACCCTTTGGCGTTCTGCCTGCGCGAAGGATATCGCGGTGTGATTGCGTCTCGAATCGCAAGGCGGCCGGCGAAGGTATCTTGCGTCATTCTGGACAGGGCGGACCGTGGCTTCTGCCGCGGCGGGCGGGTTGACATCAACGTCCGCGCGAGATGTAGGGACAGGGCCCGGGACGCCCAATGGGGGCCCGATGAGGAATCCACGAGACTCTGGACGCCTGGCTGGATTGCCGACTCCCGACCATTTGCCGCCGTCAACGGTGCCGCCGCCGGAGCCGTGGTTTCGCTCCGCCCTTGGCGAGCGGACTTTCGTGTTTCCGCCAACGGGCGCAACTTCGGGTATGTCCTTCGGCGATCGGTCCTGGTCCGACTTTGGGGGCGGCGCCATGTATCTGCTGCCGCGCTGTGTCGGGCTGCAACGGGCGAAGGGGAACTGGTTTCTGACCGTCGGTTATTGATCGATGCGAGGAGCCGATCCTATGCGGGCTGGGTTTCGATATATTCTGGGACGAGACAGCTGCTCGGACCGCGCTGGCTTCGCATCCGGTTCGTCGACGCCTCCCGATGCCATCCGTATGGCGAAGAAGATCTGGGGTGATGGCTTCGGAGACTCACGCCGTGAGGCTCTGATGCGAGCGAGCAACAGGCGGAGCCAATGCAAGCCCCTACGGGCCGCACTGGAGCGTTTTCTGGCAAAGGAACCGCCCTGTTCGGACTAGGGACCGCAGACATCGGGCTTGGCGCGCCAGTATGGACACACGTGCCAGTGTTTGGTCTCGCCGCGCAGGTGTCGTGGAATCGTCCTCTTCCTCTTCGAGATACTCGGACCCGAATCGGCCGCAGGCAGTCCACTCCGCGCGGGTGTGAAAGGCATGTTGTCAACGCTGTCGGCCAGCTGTCCCGGTTCGCCATGAAGGCTGGCCGGCGAACGCCCACCCCGGCTGAGGGGCTTTCGCGGTGCGGCGCCCAGATGCGGAAGTTCCGGGGCGCGCAGATCGGCAGGGACGAGTCGAATTCCCAGATCACAGGATGGCCATCTACATCTCGAGGGGCGTGTTTGGTCTCGAGTTGCGGCGTCGGCCGGCAGGTTCCGCGCGGCCCCGGAATTCGCCGTGGCGGATTCCGTTGGGCATCGAGGCCAGAACCGCCAGCCCGGCGCAGCAATTCGGCGGCATCGCGCGACCCGCCGTTCCGCGCCAGTGACGGCCAGACGCTTCGCGATTGTTGCGCCTTCCGCATCGAAACGGTCCAGCGCAAGAGGGTGTGTCGCGCGGCGGACGGGGCCGGTCTTGGCGTAATAGGCAGCCCAGTCGCGCGGCGGACGCGCCGTCACGCTCTCAGCAGGACCATCCGGAATCTACGAGATTGACTTCTGCCGCAAAGCCACATCGCGGAGTGTCGGTCATATCCTCGGCCGCAACCTCCAGCGTGCAGGGGTCTTGCTGTCTGCAACCAGCGATCAAGCTTGAGTCCCCAAAGCCGTCGTATTCGGTTCGCCGCCACCGCTCATCGGCAACGGAGAATTCACGCGCGCGCTTGCAGACATTCACCGATACCCGTCACGTTCGACGGAGACCGTTCTGCAACGAAGTGCGGTTGTTGCGCCAGAGATTCTTGTATGCACCGGGGGCCGGGTCGGCGAGATCAGGACGGCAGATATTCAAGGCCCTCGTCTTTTCGACGATCTGCTGTGCATCGTTGCATTCATCGCCTGACCGCGCGCAAGGCACCGGTCGGACAGGACGCGTGACACGCGCGGCTCCTTCCATCCGTGTCGCGCAGGTGCCCCGATTCAACAACCGTGCTGGGGAATCTTGGAAGCTTCCTCGTTCCAGACAAGCCCCGTAGGGGCAGGGGCATCCACGATCTGCTTCTGGCGCGTGAACTTGTCCGTCAATATTTGACAATCGTCGTCGCGCTTGGTGACGCGCCATCCGCGCCGCCCTAATACAGGGCGCGTCATTCATACAATGTGGCAATTGGTCGGAACATAGGCATGAGGGTCACTCGCGTGCTGCCCTGCCCGTTTCGCGCGTTCGATATCGATCCATTGTGGCGTGTTTTGGGATCTTCGGCGCATAGCCCGGGGAGTCGTTCGACATGTCTCGTCATGAACCAAGGGTACAAATTTTGCAGTTGGTGCATGTTGGCGACATCAACGATCAGGTTCCATTGCTCATTCTGCGCTCGCTGGCAGGGGCAGGCCACTCGGTCACGGGGTCTTGCGTTCAAAGCTGATATCCCATCCAGGTTACGACCTCGACCATCGCTGTTCGTTCGCCATGGGTGCGTTATTCGGTTATTGCCTGACCGCGCCTGGCGATAGAGGTTTCAGGCAGCGCCTTGTCACCCGATTTTATCCGGCTCACCCATTTCGGTTGGTATTCGGCCGAGGATTCCATAAGCCCTGAGCCACCGCCCGGTCGCAGGCGTTTCGGTGAGCAACGCGGCACACAGCGCCGCGATCATTGTAACCTTCACCGATCACCCGCGGCGATGCCGCTGCGCTCGGCGTCCTGGGGATTGAGACGCAGCACCAGTAATAATGGACATCGATCAGCACCCGGTGATCGACGATGTCGTTCAGAAAGCTGTCCTTGTCCGTTCTCCCTGGTGTGGAAGTGTAGTACGCGAATGGGGGCGTCAAACTGCAGGGATAAGCCGCAGTTCGGGACGCATCACGCCCTTCCAGGACGGGGTGTATTTCACGAGCGGGGGGCGCTCGGGATCTCGGGCCGCGTAGCGCTTGAGGTTTCGACTTCGAAACTCGAACTTGCCGGACTGGGTCTGCAGCCTTCGAGGAACTGTTTCGGTATAGTACGGGCGGCTCGCTTCGGGCAGATCCTTCTTGCGACTTCGCGCGAACCAGCGATAGGCGTGGGCGGACGGTGTTCGGGCTTCTCACGGCACGGACGAAATAGCCCGTTTCAATGGGGAATTTTCTTCCACGAGATGTGCTGTGGCAAGATCAGCGCATCAAACTCCGCTTCACAGTCGAGCTCCCGGCATCCCTCCGTGTAATAGGACCAAGCCCGACGGCAAGGGCGAGCGCGAAAAGATGTCGTAGTCGGTCGCGATCCCCGCCGGACTCCACGCACTTCGGCCTGAACGGTGATGATCGGTGGTTGATCTGCGAATTGAAATGCGCGCCTAACCACCGCATTCGCCATTCGCTGATTATCCTCACGTTCCGAGGTTCGGTACAAAGCGGCAGGAGACATCGGCGAATGCCATCGCGCCTCATTCCAGATCGACTGGTTGACACGAATTCGAGGTTCGGCGAGCGGTACATGGACATATGCGCATGGCGTCGTTGAGGGTTTTTTTTTTTTTTTCCCCAGGATCGCCGCTGCCATAACGATACAGTATTGGACATTCGCATGCCCCTGCTTGGGATGACGATCTTCGAGAATTGCCCCTCCATTGGTCCGGGGATCCCACAAGAAGCCTCGGCATGGCCGTCGTGTGGCTTCGGGCAGGGCAGACGGTGGATCAGCTGTGGTTGACGGGTTAATGGTCGGGCAGCTGGGGGCATCCGCTGGTTAAGCGCGGCGGGCCATGGGCGGTGTTGTTGAGATCACCGAGATTTGCCGCCATCGCTAACCGGAAATTAGAAGCTGAATACGAGCGGTACGCCGAGCTGCAGATTGCCGACATTCAGCCGGGTTGCCCAGCCCCTGCATGCCCATCAGGCGAACCTGGTTCCGGGTTCATTGGGTGCCGTGCTGTTTCCGGCAGGCCCCGCAAGGTGTTGCCATGCGCCGAAGCAGATAGGTCGTTTTCGTGCCGCACTTCGGAGCCAGCCGAACTCCTTGGTGGGACACGGTCTCGGCTTCCTTGCCATTCCGGCGTTTTGGCAACCCACGTCCTCTGTGCCCAGAATATAGGTCGCGCCAGGCAATCAAAGCCGTCTGGGTGGCGGGCTTCCACATAGTTCCTTGTTTCGTAAAGGACCTCGGTGATCCACCATGGGCAATCGCAGAGGCCACGGCCGGTGAGGTGTGGGTCGGGGGCTATCCATTGCGCCGCAGGGACCTGGGCCGTGTCGTTGAAATACGGGATCCGATATTGCACCGTCGATATTCGAGATCGCGCAGCCACTGACGGCGAAACCGTTGCCCTCTTGCCGCCATTTAAGAGACGCCGCCGTTTGCTCAGGTTGCTCGGAACCGAACACACATCTCGGCATTTCGAGGACAGTCCTTCGATATGGTTCGAACAACTCCCCACCACCGAGGCTGCCACCCAGTGAGGGCGACCTACCAGCCTTCCCAGCTGTTCAGGATTGTGGTGAACCTCGGTGGTGGCGTGGCATTATGGAAAACGGGCAGCTTGGCGCTCAGGTATAGCCGTATTGCCCCAGTTGTGGTGCGAGCCATTGCGCGATGCGGATCGCGCCAGTGCCGGAGTCACGCTTATCCGTTTGATTTTAGACGAGACCAATATCCAGCGCCTGTCCCAGCTGATCCGCTCATTAGGCGGAAATTCGGTTCTGATATATGCGTTTCGCCATCGGGATCGAATCGGGACCGTTCTCGGGTATTGCAGAGCCGGTTGGGGCGCATTAGACTCGATTTCCAGTTTCAGGCCGTGGGCGAGAGGCACGCTTTCGCGGTGGCGAAAACTTCCTTTGCCCCCGCGCCTTGATGGTCCGGATCCGGATCATCCTTGTCGAAGGCAACCGAGTTGTGCGGATTGATTTGAGCATTCATTTCCACATTAGACGGAACGCGGTCCCCCATTGGTATGGTTTGCAGGAGGCGGAGGTGCGTTCGGGGCATCTTGCGGCGATTTTCCAGGCCTGCGGTTGTGGCGAGGATGGGCCATGACCGCTGGCGAACAGGACGGCCGTCTCCATCCGGGCCTTCATCATGCCATCAAGAAGTTTCTTTCAGCGATCGATCTGTTCGAGCTGATTGATCGCGGATTCACGGCAGGCCGCGCGCGCCGTGGCTGTCTTTGAAGAATCAGCGCGTGGACGGTTGGGTTTCGGGATGCAACCCCGGCACCGGCCGGAACACCCACGCGAGAAACCCACGATTGTGCCGACCCCGCGTTGCCACTCAGGACGTTTCGGGATCTGGGCACCGGATTCCGGCTTCGGCCAGCGGCGCACGGAATTCGGAGAGCGCCAGCGGGGGCAACGCCCGCAGGCAAACAGGGCAAATGGCCAGGGGGGATTCAACTTTTGACAATTTCAATATCCCAAATAAACCCCAATTTTCCATTTTTTTTTCTTCCTTCCTG
>Ga0163217_1025376_pt1 | contig 12372 bp, 15 predicted proteins | sample SynspAceP_FD_185933 | JGI IMG/M metagenome (GOLD analysis project Ga0163217, IMG submission 185933) | Saline lake microbial communities from Ace Lake in Antarctica - Synechococcus sp. Ace-P (PacBio error correction) | ecosystem: Environmental > Aquatic > Non-marine Saline and Alkaline > Saline ... | reverse complement strand
GAGCCCGCTGTTGCTCCCAGTGATTGCAGGCGATCCGGCGGGTCTGATCGGTATGGTCCGGGCGGTGGGTCCAGGCATCGCTTGTGGGCGCGGCTAACAGGTCAGGGCCTTCATCGTGTCGCCTGAAGTTCCATTCAACCGCTGGGCCCCATCCGTAAGCCCCGGGATCCTGGCTGGCCCCGCCGATCTCGGCGCTGCGCAGCGGCTGGCGGTTGCGTCCAAACCCCGGCGGATCAGCTGCTGCCAAGACATCCACGAAGCTCTCACAGCCAGTTCCCACGCACCCCACCATCCCAGGGCTCCCCAGGAGCGGCAATGGCCGCAGGGCCATCAATGCGGAACCCCGCGCCGCCAGCAGGCACGGCAAGCCGGCGTTCACATCGGGATCGCCCGCGGCGGCACGAAAAACTGGCCAGGGCGGCGGCCACCGAAACGGCGGACCGCCGTCGCCATCGGGTGAGCCCGAAGTGCTCCAGTGCACGTATTCGTGAACAACACCCGTGCGCCCCGGTTTCAAGGTGGCGGCGAGCTGTCGAGCAGGGCTCAGAGCGACGGCAGAAAAAACATCGCCACCAGCGCACCAGACAAGTCAAGCACTTCCTGCGCAGTGATCAGAGCAGAGAGGCGGTCATGGCCGGACTTCCAGCTGGCCCAGGCCCGCTTCGGCCGCCGCCCGTCGGCGGCCTCCCCGTAGGAGGCTGAGCTCAGGGCCAGAACCCGGGCCGGCCGCTCCCACCTGGGCGGGCGAGCTCCAGCTTGACAATCCCGGGACCTCCCCCCAATCAAGCACCCTTCACCTGCCCCAGACCGCCCTGCCCAGGCTTCCTGGGCGAGGAAAGCCAGAGCGCGTCTGCTGGCTCAGGCGCTGCTGTTCGGCGGCGTGCGGCCGAGCACATAGGTGCCGGTGGCCTGCGAATTCAGCTGGAACGGCCATCGGCGTGGATGTCGTGCTCGGCGTTCAGCCCCTTGCGGGCTCATTCTTCAGGAACAGCGAGTCGGGCAGTTCGTCGCATCGACCGTTCGTTAGACCCGGGCGAGCTGGTTCGATCGGCGAAGTGGACTTCGCCGGGCAGGAAGCCATGGCGTTGAGGCGTCCTCGGCATGTCTCGGTGAGCAGTTTCTCCTCCCCGCAAGCTTCTCTTCATTGATCACTGCCAGGAACCCAGCTCTGGAGGCGTACGAGGTCTGCGAACTCCAGTTCGGATCGTTGAGGTCGAGTGCCCATGGCTGTCAGTTCAAGCCCTCACAGTTTGCCCCCGATGGTGGGTTCGAGTGCTCGCTTCATCCGAAATGGCTTGGTTGAGCTGAGTCCCCTGCACCGCCGGTTCCCGCCGCCGCCATCCTCCAGGCCGCTTTCGAATTCGCCATTGCCGAAAGCTGGTGCCCAGCACCGGCGCAGCCTTCGCTTCCCCTGTGACCACCGAGAGCTTGCCAAGCTATGATCTGCTGGCCCTCAACAGCGGCGGCAGCGGCATCGCAGCGCCTCGAAAGCTTCGGCCGCCGCCCTGGCTGCCTGCCGTTGGCGGGTCGGTGCGGCGGCTGTTTCTTTGAGCGTTGAGGCTCGACGGCCTCGGCCTGAAGCTGCTGCCGACCCTGCCGACCCCCAGGTTGCTGGTGCGCCACTGGCGTCCGAAAGCTGGCGACGGCCCAGCCCCTTGATCCTCAGCGGGTGCGGCAGCCCTGGCCGCCGCCGGTCTGGAGGCCGGGAGGTGAACGCGGCCGCTGGCAGAAGCGGAGCGCCCTGGTGGCTGCTGCCCTGGCGAGACATCCATGAACCTGATTGCCACGGTATCAAAAACAACGGCTTCACGGCCCTGGCCGAATGGGGGTGATGGCCTTTTTTGATCACCGCAGCGCAACCTGCAAAGCGCCCAGGTTGTGGCCTCGGCCCTGAGGTGGTCCCGAAGCTGAGTCAGCCAGCTTCCCCGAAGTGTCCACTGACATCACCTGGTGGAGATCGACCGCAGCATCCAGAGAGCCTTCGCCTACCCGAGGTGATCCTGCGCGCCGTGAACGGCCGGCCTCAGCCAATACCTCAAGGAGAGCCGCTGCTATGCCCGGCCTGCTGCCCGAGCCGAGAGCTGTTCGTAACCCGACTCAACCTGCAGCGCATTTGCCCCTAGGAAGGCTTCGCCAGTGGGCACTGCGACTGGAACCCTCAGCGAGTTGAAGCCACCGAACCCCACGGCCCGCGTTCCTGCCTGATCTCTACTTGCCAACTCCCTGCCCGAGGGGGGCACCGAGTTCCATTGGCAGGGACACCACGAGGAAGCGGAGCGGTCAAGCTGGCATTTTTCCCTGCCGCTGCGGCACAATCCACCGGGTCGGGTAAGCGAGGAACACAGCCCAAAACCATCGCCACCGGCTGGATCAATGCCGGCGCTGGGGGACTACGTTCAAACGGCTGACGCCGAGCCATGGCGTTGCCCAGCACAAACGAGCGCACCCAGGCCGCCGGCTGCACAAAACCGCAGCAACACGGCGGGGCTCCACAGGGGATCGCCCCCTGATCGAGCTCGCTGCAGAGCTGCCAAAGGCCGTTCTGGCGGCAAAAGCCCTCCAGCAGCCCCATTCGTCAGGTTCGGCAGGTCAATCCGGGTTAACCCCATCTCTCCAGATGAAAGAGATTCACCACTCCCCTCATCGAGGTCAATGGTCTCGAATCCGTGGCGTCGGCCTGATTGCCTGCCAGATCCGAGCCACAGACAGAAGTCCGGCATTGGCATTCAAGCACCACTGATTGAGGCAGTAGGGAACACCAAACCCTCCCATTGCCCAGGCGCCACCTGGGCTAGGGACCGTCAGCAGTCGATTGCCGCCCTCATCTGCAGCCGTTGAAGGCCCGGTGCCAGTGCCACTCCAGTTGCCCACATCGGCGAGATAGGGCAATGGGTTTGCAGCGAAAGTTCATGAAGGAAGGACCGGCAATCACCCGCCATATCCCCCCAGATCGGGCGAGCGTTGACGCGTTCTGCGATTAACGTACGTCTCGCCAGGCCGGCCGAAGAAGGCCGCCGCCCACCAAACGTGACAGACGATAGATCTCCTCCAGGCAACGGATGAGCTTGCCTTTCACGCTGCCCTTGTAGGCCGCAAATCCCGCCGCACGCATGAGGCTGCCGAGCAATGCAGCTGCGCTCCCGAGGGCTTCCAGCAGCCGCATCACCGCCAGCTGATCGCCCCATGGAACAGCCGTTGCAGGCGAATTCAGGTCGTTGGAGCTGGCGTTGCATCGGCATTGTCGCTTGTGCTTCGGCCTGGAGCACGTCAAAGCTGGGATGTCGGTTGTCCCATTCGATCAGGGTGCGGCAACCGGCCAAAGCGTTCCAGGGCCCGCTCGTATAACGCCCCACACCACCAGCTGCACCGGCTTCCATGGGTATTCGAAGAAAAGATCCCTGCGCTCATAGCCGGCCCAGTGTTATCTCTTTGACGCGATCAATCGAGATCGCCGCCAGATACTCCATGGATCAAAGCCGTGATTCATGCATTGACCATAGATATGTTGACATCGAGCAGCAGATCACAGTCAGCCTTTCGTGCCAATGCGGCCGAGAAATTGCCATTCGCTGAGGCGTTGCAGGCAAACTGCAGATAGGGCAAGGTTTTCACGATCAGGATTGCGCCGCCCAGAAAATTCCTGCACCTGCTGGATCGATCGCAACATAAGTGAGAAACGAAATCGGTGCTAGGCAGCGGGCGAGACGTTGAAGTAAGTGGCCGCCGCTTGACCACCAGGCCAGGTGCGTCGACACGTAGACGGGCTCAATTCCCGATCGGCCAGGGCTTCAAACGATGGCAGTAGGCCCAGTTGAGCGCATCGGCCGGAGCCAATCGACAGCCGACCCCATGCAGGGTGAGGGGATAGCGCTCCCGGATGGGCGGCTGAGATGCCCACACGGCAGGCCGCCGCCGAGATAGTTCTCCGATGAGGCTCGGAACCAGGGATGGCTGGGTTGTCTGAGGATGGCGGCATAGTGCTGGGAGCGCAGCCCAGCCCACCCGTGCAGACATTGGCGCTTGGTTGCGTTCATTGGGTTTGCCAGCTCTTGCCGATGGACCTATCGGGATGGTGGCCTCTTAACCGTAAGGCACTGGCACCTGGGTTCAGCGGCTTTCTTGATCGTTTCCTCCAACAATCTTCTGCAGTGCCCTTGGGCACGTACACCGCACTCTTCGGATCACCCGAAAGAAACCTTCGCTTTCTCCTGCGCAGCTGTGCTTTGCTGGGCGCATCATTCATGCCCGCTTGGCGATGCCGGCGCATTCTCCATGCCGGCTTTGGCCCGCAGGGCCACCGCTGTGGGCGCCCACCAGCCGAGGCCAGAACGCTAAGAGCGCTTCATGGCTGTTTGCTGTTCAGAGGTCATGCTCGAGACCTCCATCGGGGAGGTGCGAAGTTCATTCTGGGCGCGGCAAGCATCGAATGATGGCCGACCGTTGGACAAACCGATGACGCGCGAACGGATTGGCGCCGTTGCAAAATGTTGTGCGTGGGAAAAAAAAAAAAAAACCCCCCCCCTGGGGGGGGACCGGGGGGGGGGGCGGGCGTTTTATTCTGAGAGTTTGTTCCGAGATTTTCACCTTGAGATTTGGCCTCAGAAGGTTGCCACCTGCAGGCAGCCTCTGGTGCCCTCAGCCGGGCCCAAAGAACGTATTGAAGGCGTGCTACCCAGGCTGTTTTGATATCCGAGGTGTTTTTTAGTTGACAAGCCACCACGCCCGAGCCGATCAGCCGTTTTACGCCATGTTGAAATGTCTTGGCTGTGTAACACTGCACGTCAACTGTTGCAGCCGCGAGGCAAAAGCGCAACCTGGAAGGCTGGATCTGCAAAAAAAATTGGCTGGGTAGAGCTGCGAAAGTCGATAAAAGTCGCCCGGTGTAATGCAAAAAAAGTGATCATCCAACCTGGATCCATCCCATGGGCGGGCTTATCACAGTCTTGGAATAACCTCATGGACCGTATTGCGGTTATTTGCAACCCCAGACCACGGCATCACCCTTGTTGGACGGGCCTCCTGGGCAACGTTGCTGATGAACGGGATCAGCAACTTCCGTAATCCAGGAAACACACGCGATAGCGTAAGCCCGCGCATCCGGGCCCAGGCTGGGTGATGGGTATTGTTGAGTGTAAAACCAGATCTTGTGGTTTTGGATAGCCCACGTGCCGTTTTGGTGCTGCATCTCCGCCAAGCGGTAGCAGGCAAAGCCCTGCTGCGGGTGAGGCGGGAGGCGATGGAGATGAGCTGTCGAGCGATTCTGCGTACCAACAAGAATCAATTCCACTTGTGGTTCAGCCAGTGCATCCATGCTAGGGCTTGAGGCAGGTTTCCGCCTTCAACGCTACTGAGCCCCCCTTGAGAGCATGGGCTGATCTCCCCACCCCTCCGTGACCGAGCCCCTGCCCAAGACCTACGACCCGGCCGGCACCGAAGGGCCGCTGCATGCGCCTGAAGCCGGGCCGGCCGCCTTCCACCCGATCCCAACGCCCCGCGAGCCGTCAGGCGTAGGGTGATCCGCCGCGAATTGTGACCGGCAGCCTGCACATGGCCACGGGCTTCGAGACGCCCTGATCCACACGAATTCTGCGCTTCCAGCGTTCATGAAGAAAAACGTGCCTTTGCCTGGCCCGCAACTGACCAACGCCTCGATTGCGTGCAGTCGATCCTGAGAGCCAGATCAAGCGGGAAGCGGCAGCAAGGACGACCTCGGCCGCATGCCTCCTTGGAGCGCGCCTGGGCCTGGGAAGGCAGGCCAGCGTTGCGCACGATCGTGGCAGCTGCCGCCGCTGGCTACTCTGTGGACTGGAAAGCGTGAGCGCTTCACCCCTCGATCCGGGCCTTGAACAAAAGCGCGGGTGGAGGCCTTCGTGCGCCTGCACGACAGGCCGATCTATCGGGCGAAATACCTGGTGAATGGGTCGGCTTCGATCGGCGGTGGAGCGATCGCGAGTGGAAAGAAGGAGCTCGACGGCCACCTCCTGCCAACTTCCGCTACCCGCTCAGCAACGGGGCCGCCCCGTCATGGCCCGATCACCTGGTGGTGCCACCACCCGCCCTGAAACCCTGCTGGCGACACCGGGGGCCCGTGCACCCCACTGACCCGCGCTATGCGCCTTAGTCGGCAAGACGATCAGCCCCTGCCGCTGGTGGGCCGGAGAAGCCCGATCGTGGCCGATGAAGCACGTTGGATCCAGACCTTCGGGCAACCGGCTGCGTCAATCACCGCCCGCCCCACGACCCCAACGGACTTCGGCCCATCTCGGCGCCCGCCACGGCCTTGCCGTCCATCACAGGGATGGCCAAGACCGCACCATTGACCGCCGCCGCGCGCCGCTTCGCCGGCTGGATCGCTTCGAGGCGCGGCACGGCTGTGTAGCGGCGATGAAGCGAAGGCTTTCCTGGTGAATGTGGAAGCCCATCCGCCACAGCAACGTGCCGTTTCGGATCGCGGGCAAGGTGCCGTTGAGCCGCATGCTCTCCACCCAATGGTTCGCCAAGCTGAGCGCTGGCGGCCCGCTGCCGCGAGCCCTTCGAATGCGGAGCGCCCCGCTTCGTGCGCAAGCGTTGGCAGAAGTCTACGCGACTGGCTCACTGACATCCGCGACTGGGCATCAGCCGGCCAGCTCTGGGGGCCACCCGCATCCCCGCCTGTTCGTGGTGAGTGAAAACCGCGGTGGAATCAGCGACGCCACTCCTTATGTGGCTGGCCCGCGAACGCGGCCGAAGCCCGCGCCAAGTCCGAGGGGCGCAGTCGGTGCGGCCACAGCGTGCGGCGGCGCGGGGCGCAGCTCCCACTTGGAGCAGGGACCCCGACCGTGCTCGACACCTGGTTTTCACGGCCTCTGGCCCTTCTCCACCCTGGGGCTGCCCGTATGAGGCCCGCCGATCTGGCCCACCTGGTATCCACCAGTGCGTGCTGGTGAACCGGCTTCGACCATCATCTTATTTCTGGTGCCGGATACGAGCTGGCCGGCCCTGCGCCACCAGCCAGCGATGAGAAAACCGGAAGAGAAGCGTGGATGCCCTTCGCCGAGTTGATGATCCCACGCCTGGTGCGCCGAGAGAACAACGCAAATGAGCCCAAGATCGCGGCAACGCATCGACCCGCTGCCCGCTGACGAGCGGCTACGGCCGCCGAGCCCTGCAGCTTCGCCCTGGTGCGCGATGGCCGGCGCCGGCCAGCGACATCCGGCCTCGACTACGACCGCAGCACGCAGTTCCGCCACGGGTTGGAGGGCGCGCGCAACTTCGCCCAACAAGCTCTGAACGCACCGCTTCGCGCTTGATGAACCTGCGCTGGCGAAACGCCCGCCTTCCCTCGGCGCCCCCGATCCTGCGGCGCTCACCCTCGCCGACCGCTGGATCCTCTCCCGCCTGCGCCCGCGTCAAACCAGAACACCGCCCCAGCGCCTATGCCAGCTACGCCTCGGCGAAGCGGCCAAGGGCTCATACGAGTTCGCCTTGGAATGAGCTGTGTGCACTGGACGATCGAGCTGCCTCAAGCGCCGCCTCCAATCCCGTCCCCCACGGAAGGCGCCGCGCCTCAGCCCTGAGGCCCTCGCCGACAGCGCGTAGCCGCGCAAGTGCTGGCCAAAAATGCTCGCCGCAGCTAATGGCTGCTGCCACCCGCTGATGCCGCACCTGAGTGAGGACTCTTGCATGGCCCACCGGTAGCCTGAGTGCACCTTTTTGGCCTTGCAGGCCCTGGCCAGCCGGGATCAGCGCCTCCCTCGATGCCTCCTTGGAGCGTCGTTTGCGGAGTTGATCGAGCTATCCGGTGCGTGCGCAACCTGCGCGCTTGGCTGGCCCTTCAAGCCCTCAACAGCCGGCGCGTGGTTGTTCATCACCCGGCCGTCCAGGAGCTGGCGCCAGTCTGCGCCAGCCAGCCGCGACATCACCGCCCTCACTCGGCGGCGTCGGGAGGTGCGCGCAGCCGGCTGCTCGGGCGACCGGCGGCGCGGCGAACCGCTGCCTGGCGGCCTGTGAGCGGCGAACTTCAGTATGCTACTTGCCGATCGAGCGCCTGGTGGATCTGGGTGCCCTGCGCGGCGCCTGGAGAAAACATCGCCAAGCCCGAGAAGGGAGATCAACGGGCTGGCCGCGCCGCCTCGCCAAACCCCAAATTTCGCCGGCAAGCCCCCCCGAGGTGGTGGCCGAGCTGCCGCGCCAACCTGGCGAGGCCGAACCCAGCGGCGCTGTGCGCGGGGAAGGCTTGAGTTTGGCCTGAAGCGTTTCCCGCCGCCCGCGCCGAGGATGGAGAGCAGCGTCGACGCGATCCCAATCGCCCTCGTTACCACCCCTGCTGCCAGTCCATCAGGCTCACAAGCATGGTTGGTGCTCCAAGCCGCGGCGTTGGCTCTTACCTTTCGAGCGCTGAATCGTCAGCAGTTTCTAACCTAGTTTCCGGTTGGCAATGATTTTTATCCCTTCCTCGCCAGCATTCGCGACATGCTGGGAAACGTTCAATTGGTGAGGAATGGGGCCGAATAGCCCTCGCTCTGCATCTTCGGCGGTGGATATTGACATAGTTTCATCAACTCTTTAACCGCTTTCACGACGTGACCAACATTCCAGTGCTTCGGTTAGTATTCAGAAGATGTCATACGCTCCTGTGGTCTTGCCATAGGTCAAACAGCTGGGGCACCACCGCGACAAACTCTCGCCCCTTCCAGCCGAGTTGAGTCCACACCAGGCTCCATCGTGGCGCCATCGTCACCCCGCAGGTTGAGACGGGCCTTGTTAATTTGAACCCGGACCGCACCTTGGAATTGAGTTCGTTCTCCGTGAAGCCCCTAAAACCCATGACTTGCCGCTCCACACTCCGCTGCCCAGCAGAACAACCGGAACATGTTCATAGCTGTCGAAGGTGGTCGTTCTCCCTCGCGGTCGACGAGAAGCGACACCCCTGCAAAGGAGCAAAAGTGCCACAGATCAACCGCCAGAATACGTGGTTCTTGACGCCGGGCACCAATTCTTCCCGGGCCACCAAGCAAATGGCGGGGACCCGATTGCCTCCCATCACGCACCGTCCCCATTCGTGCCTCGTAACGGAGGTGTAGCCGCTCGGATAAACATCCTGCCAGGCCCCGTTGTGTCCGTCGCTCCAGAAGATCAACGTATCTTCTTCCAGGCCCAAAGCTCCCGCACCTTGTCCATAATCGCCACCAACCCTGCATCGAACTCGACGATTGATCGGCGTACTTGCCTTGGAGGGATTATGGATGAGTCCAGATGGGCAATTTGGGCTGTGCACCTTCAGAAGTGACGCTGAGGAAGAAGGGCTGGTCGTCCTTGGGCCCGCTTCATTCAAAGAAACTCAGTCGCCCGCTTTTTCAACATAGCCATCGAAAAAAAGGGGAATCCCGGGACAACGCCTGCCAAGGTTGTATCAACATACTGACCATTGATTTTTGAAGTTCTTCCTTGGCTCTTCACCGCCTTTTCCCGAAAAGTCCCCCTTTTGGTCACCTTTTGACTCTGCTACGCAGTTCTGATCCATATCCGGAACCAAGGTGGGCGCATAGGTATAGCATTCAGTGATAAAGCCGAACATACTTCATCTCTCATAGCCCTGGCAATTTGGGCCAGCGCATAATCGGCTTCCCACCCAGAGCCATTACCGTTGAAAACAGGGCGGTGTCGGCCTGTTCAGCACAGAGGCCAGGGTCCACTCCCTGCCGGCAAACCGCCGCCCTGACCTGGAACGCCACAGTGGTCATGCCGCTGCGGGGGCTCGACCCTGACCATGCCGCCCGTCCTGCGTGCAACCGGTTGGGATTAAAAGGAGAAGAAGGTCATCCCTTCAGCTGCAGCCGATTCAAAAATTGTGGGGTTTCATGCCGCGCCCCTCGCCCCGCCTTAAGGGCCAAAGATCGCCATAAGCCTGTGTCAGTCTTCACAACAGAATGATGTTGGCTTCTTGCTTCGCATTGCTAGGACTTCCCAAAGAATGGTGATTGGATATCAGAATCCCAACCCATGAAAACTCTGATCACGTCTTTGCGGTTGTCTTGCGGGTTGGCTATTTCTCTTGATCCTGCTTGCCAAGGCTCTAGCCCTAACGCTCGAAACGAGAAGATCTGTTTCGTCTTCTACATGGCTGATGCGGAAGCCCATAAGCATTTTTAAAAAAACTCGCGCTTGGCATATCGTGCCGCACGATCATCGCTTAAGTTTGGCCCGTCTCCCCCTGCCTTGTGTATTGAGCATCTGCTATCAGGGCCAAGACGTGGGCACTCGCAGCTGCGGGAGATCGCGACGCACCTTCAGGTCAAACATCGGGGCGTTGAACGGTCGGAGGCCGCCACCGAAGAGCCGCTTACTGCCGGGAGAACGTGCCAGTTGAGGAAGCCCATTCCGTCGGCGAAATCACGGATCTTCGTCTGGCTTGATCGGCCCGCAGTATGTCCTTGCCGGATGCCGGCAGCGATGAAGCCGGCAGTTAGGTTCATCGAACCCATCCCCAGTTGACTCCCGACATCCCGGAATCAGCTCCGCCGGCTGGTGTGCACCTTCGCGCAAGAGGCCTCCAGGTGGAATGGCTGTCTGGATGGCTTCCATCCACCGCTGGCCGCCTTCACCCAGCCCGATCGCGAAGTGGCCCGGGTAGGCCATCCCTGCAGTCCGCCAATGATCAGGCTTCCAGCCACCAGAGGGATCAGATCGTTGCTCAGCAGCCTCCTCGAAACCCCCACCTGCTGCAGGGTGGATCGCCTCGACAGTCGCGAAGAGCTGGCGCAGGAGCGCCGCAAACCGCGCAAAAAACCGGCCTGAATCCAGGGTGACCAGTTCGGCAGCACCTGCCCAGACACGGACAGCCGAGCCGTCGGCCGATGAGGAACTCCTGCGATGGATCAGCAGGCAGGGCCATGTCGCACTGGAAAAAACTGCCCGCCAGATCTTCTGCAGCTGAGATTGGGCCAGGACAGCACTGATCCCACCAGCCAGGTCCCACCTTGTTTTGCGTATTTCGCTTCTGCGGGTCCGAGTGACCTGGCAGAAATCTTCCGTGCCCACCGTTCCCATCGCACTTGAACAGGGGTGCTGGAGCAGGGCCTCTTCTCTTTGAGGCCCCAGCCACGTAGAGCCGCAAGCTCCTTCTGCTGCTGGCCCCTGATCCCAGGCAGCGGTGGCGGCTACGACACTCGCAGCACCTGCCCCGATCTCCTGCCGACAGCGGGTCGGCCTCGATGCGATCCAAGCCGCTGGTTCTTCATCGAGTCAGCACTGCACCGCCCCGCGCAATCGCGTCCCACTGCGGTGAGCAGATCGAACGCTGGAGCTGGCGGCCTGATAAGCGTCGCTGAACGCGCTGGCGAATCGCCGCTGCTATCAGCACAGGATTTTCTCGAACCAGCTTTCCAACCGGCTGCCGCCCTGCAGGGCGTTCTTTACCCAGGCCCGCTGGCAACGACACGACAAGAGCGAACTTGGCTTGAGGCCCATTCCGCTCTTCTTGCCGTAGCGAAAACTCCGGCCCTCCCCTCTGGGCAGCGCCCAGGTGCCAAACCCGCTCCCCGTTCTCCAGAACCGCCTAATAGCTCGCGGCTGTGCCTCGGCACCCCCATCACCACCCGCCGTGTCAGACGCCGGATGGACTCCAGCGCGAGAGCGTTGCCTGGCTGTGCCGCCGGCCCTGAGGGCGAAATACGACTGGCCTCAAAAGCCCCTCTGGCGCTTAGGCCCTTCAGCAGCTGCCTAAGCTCCATGGGGCGTGGATCACCTGCTCATTCAAGGCCCATCGTTGACTCGATCCCAATCAATGCAATTGACGCGGAATCCGAGTTAATGCTTTTATTGCTTTCCGAGTGAGTGCGCTGTCTCTCTTCCCGCCACTCTGACCATCCAATGGAGCCCTACAGGACGACCCTCCTGATGGTCAACCTGCGCAACCTGCTGAACCGGTGCCGCTCTTCCCGGCTCGCTTGGCCTTTCACGTCCAGGGGCCTGCTCGATTCACCCGATCGGTGAAGCGCGTCGAAGTAGGCGGCCAGCTCTGCGCAGTTCTGGAAACCTCCGGCCAGAGGGTTCGCTTCAACGAACGTTGCGCTAAGGCTGCCCCCATTCACGGTGGTGCGCCGTGGCCGCGGTAGCGTAGCGGGTAGGGGGCGTGATTGCCGTAAGCGCCCGCAATCAGTACACGAAAACAGATGGCCGCGACCCCACTGGCGGGAAGGGAGAAAAGCGGAACTCGATCGGCGGCTCCTTCGGCCCGATTCCTTTGAGGCGGCCTGGATTGCGTTGCCGCGCCCGCTGGGCCGCCACCTTCTCGCCATCGCTGCCGGGCCCCGAGCGAAACCAGGGCTCGATTCGGCCGCAGCTTCTCGACCAGCTGCTCTTCGCGCTGGCTGCCTGCGCAGCATCTCTCTC
>Ga0163217_1061631_pt1 | contig 12373 bp, 3 predicted proteins | sample SynspAceP_FD_185933 | JGI IMG/M metagenome (GOLD analysis project Ga0163217, IMG submission 185933) | Saline lake microbial communities from Ace Lake in Antarctica - Synechococcus sp. Ace-P (PacBio error correction) | ecosystem: Environmental > Aquatic > Non-marine Saline and Alkaline > Saline ... | reverse complement strand
TATTTTAGTATGAATTTGATAAATCTTTAGAAGATAGCTGTTGAAGATGAGGATGCGTGAAAATATTAAAAGATTTAAATGCTTTACATAAACGTATTTTAAACCTCTGGCTACACAAGGAGTTAGAGTATTCTGAATTAGTGAGTTGACAAACCCAAGATATTCTTTAATTATATTAGTATAGCAAAGCCGTCGAGCTTAACGATTAAAAACCCTTATTTCTCCCGTTAAAAATAAACTACACAACACCTTTAGTAGCTTTACTGCATCATTTAGAAATCAACAAAGGCAATTTTCTGTAATTTAAAAGATAGTACTACAGAGCGGATAAGCGATTTTTTACACGAAACCACAGCATTCCGCATGAATTTTAATGAGGTATGGAGGCAAAAAGAACGTGAACGATCCTTGTTAAAATTTAGGAAATGAACTTATCCCTTGCTAGTGGCTATGATTTGGCGCTAGAGGCATCGATGTACCCGAATGGAGTTATCATCACTATGAACTGCCTATTCACAAAGAAGAATTAGCGCATAGAAATGGCGAACTGCACGTTGTTAAAAAGCAGAAGGGTACTGACCTACGTATTCAAAATGAAAGATCAGGCTTTATGCCAGAGTTTATAGCAGAAACGAGGCTATTGCTGATTATTTTTCAAAACAACCATGCAAAAACCTGTATATTGGGAAACCTTATTTTATTTCTGAGGTAGAAAAGACCAAAATTCTCTAAGCGCTATTGCTGGTTTATTTTGAACATAGGATGCATTAGTGAAAGAGGAAATTAGGGATTATCGAATTAAAGCAGATGCGCTTTTGTGGCAGGTGCCAAAGGTTTAGGCTGATTGAACTTCGTACAGAAATTAAAGCAATACAAAGCTGAAGAATAAAAAGGTAAGGATTACTGTTTTAGAGAGATAGAAATTCATATTAAAATTAGGAAGATTTGAGAGCTTGTCGAAGACCTTGCGGAATTAATAAAAGGAACTTCAACATGTTTTGAGACCTATAGGCTCTAATTAGCGATGATTGGAAATTTTAAAAATCTAAGGCTAATTTTCATTACTTGGTTTAAAAAAACTGGAGCAACTAAAGGCTAAACGTATACATCACAAAAACAAATAAACAATTAAAATTGAAACAAAAGATAAACCGAGCAATAACATCTTAAGAGATTGATTAAATTGCATTGCTATCTTAGGGCAGTTAGTAGTCGCATACCGATCAGATTTTTATATTCCTTTAGCACAAAGAACAAGAATTGCTCAAGTAACAGGTCAGTTTTCAAGACCTAATCGAGACGAATTTTCACGACGTAAAAAAGATGCACAGAGAAGCCAGTAAGCGCAAACAAGATAAAATAGATGGGTAGCTCGCAGGGAGAACAGGGATCCGGAATGCTCGAGAAGCCCAATATTTCACTGCTCCAAATTAATTTTAAGGCGGCAGATTTGGAACAAAAGGAGCCAACCAGAATTAGAAAATTGCCCGTAATTGTTAGTTTGTAAACAGCATTTACCAAATTGCATCATTTGTATGAAACGATGTGTTCGAATGCAGGTTGATTTACTATGCGAAACGCTTTCAAACCGCCAATGTAAAGGGCAAATTATGCGTTATTACGGGGCTACTCGCTTAACAAATTGGCTACCATATTACCTTAATGCTTTTACGATTGGAGAGCTACTGTAATTGCGACCACACGTTTTTCCTGGGCTCTGCTTTTGCGTTTCCTCTAAAGAGCCTATTTTATGGAATGGGACATCGTTTAAAATTCCATGCTTAGACTTGCGCCATATTCCAGTGTAGAAATCTTCTGTAATTTTTATAGCACAGCAGTATGACCATTTAGATATTTTTTGATTTAATAACGGCAGCCAAACTGTGCGCGACGCGGGTTTTTTATTCATCATTTAATGTCGAATGAAGACGGCCTATCGCCCACTTCCTAAAGTTTCGGCACAAGAAACTATACAAGATCATGCTAGTTGTTACAGAATTGGCCACAGAGTTCCTTACTCAGTCGGCATCGCCAACCAGAAATATGCCGTCACTAGGCATGTCCTGAGCCCGCTTGTATTCGGTCATTACGGGTGGATTCCCCGCCAAACTATCACAATCCTATAGTTTTGATCAAGGCTTCTGGTTAGCAAAGGAAGTTTCCAGAAGGAGAAATTAGTATGCCTGTATGTGTGCAACAGGTAAGATTTGCGTTGAATACAATAGTGGCGCCTAAAACTCGGGTGAAATAGAAACTAACCCGAGATGATTGAAGTCAGCTAGTAAAATGCTGTTCGCGCCTTTTGTGCTGTGTAAACCGTTTGGCCGAAATGATGAAAAAGCGCTACTGGACAAAAAGCATATGATTAATGTAGACCGTATGAGGGCAAGTTTCACCGTGCATTTATAAAGAATCGCGCCATCCACACGCCAATATGGCAGAAAAGCGGCTTTAAATGCTAACCCATACCGGCAGCGTCCGATTTAGCAAATGCAAGGTATTTTTATGAATTGCCGTGATACCGGTTGGGTCACCGATTGAAGACCCCTGCCTGGCATTAAGCAAAAAAGAAACAGGGAAGAAACAAGATTTCAACCGCCTCTAGACATTGTAACGGTGCTCGCGAGTACTAGATCCTATTATTGACAGTTCAACACAGGAAACATGATGGTCAGAAAGTTCCTTAAAAGACTATTTGTCCTATATGATGGTAGCGGACAATGTCGAAGTCATAATGTCGAAATGTCGAATGGCAAAGTTTTAAATTTAGAAAAGTAGTATTGAGTTCTACCCATAACAAATGAATGCTTTAAAAGCTGTTCCGTCTGAGCCTGTCGAAGACTTCTAAAATGGGTTGAACCCGCTTCGGACGAGCTTCAAGCGAAAAAACCGTTTGTTTTTAGGGGGGGGGGGGGGGGATGGCGCAAATAAAAAAAATTTAAAACCTTGACGTCAGTTTTAGATCAAAACGATTTATAACAATGCTTTAAAACCTCCAAACAGTATTAGCTACTTTTTATGACCTTTCTTCTGTAGGGTGAATGCCATCACTTGATTAGATCAGCAATACCCCTACGTTTCTAAAATAAAAGGAAATAAAAGCGAACCATTATTTTTAGCGATATCGACAAAAAGTTGCTTAAATTCTGTGTATACTCTTGACCCATATTGGGTGGTAATTGCATTCCGCTAAATTATCGTGTTGTTAGGACTCTTTTTTGCAGCATATAATTATGGCTGGGTTAAGTTGCACGAGTTTCTTGAAAGCGGTTACACCACGAAGTCCATCATTCGCCCCAATTTCTAACAAAGAAAATATCGATTACTTTGATCAAAACCAATCAATATCTACTTCTTCACCAGGCAGTAGTTTCGCACTTAGGCCTAATTGATCACAGGTATAATTTAAGTTTAAAGAATCAATTTTTCTTGTAATAGTCCGGGAATGCATCCTCCGTTATCATCAAGTCTACTAACCAGCGGGTAATGCTATATCCCAAAAACAAAGAATCGTTCTTGGTACTTTTTGTGGCTGTTTGGGTGGGTGTGCTTAGTCTCTTTGGCAGGCGGCATCTGAGGAACTTTGTTCTTTTTTATCGTTTCCACAAGACAACAGAAAATTAGCTGCCATCGAAAATAACAAAACTTTAAGAATATCGGTGCATTGAAGTTAGGTAAGATTTGTCCTCAATTGATTATTTTCAGCCCTTTGGACATGAAGGTGTCATTTTTAATTAAAAATATATGCAAAGATATTAAAGATTATGGTTTAGAAAGACCATATACCAGTGGGTCGAAAAAGAATTAACAGTATTGCAAACATTACGTTGAACGTTGAAACAAGGACAAAACATTTCTCCTTATTGGTCCGTCTGGAAGTGGAAAAAACAACCTTACTAGTTTTTGTGCTGGTTCTAGATATGCCCTAATGCGGGTACGGTATTGAACTTTGTGGTCAGCTTGAGCAGCTTAAAGAAAGACCAACGCGCGCAATTTACGAAAATAAGGAAGTGGGATCATTTCAAAATTTTCAGTTAGCTGCACCCTTTACAGCCTTTAGAAAATGTTAGCGTTCCTTAGAATTGCAAGGCGAAAAGGATGCACAGAAAAAAGTATGCCATTATTAGAGTAAAGGGGCTTAGGCCGATCGTTTGACCATTATCCGTCGCAACTTTTCCAGGAGGAGACAACAGGCGCTTGGCACTAGCAGAGCCTTTTCGAACAGCCCTTCTATTTTGTTCGCGGACGAACTCTAACTGGAAACTTAGGACGAAGAAAGCCAGGCGAGAAAGGAAAGATCAATTATTGGTTTTAGTTTAAATAAAGAAGCAGCACGACCTTAGTGATTATTTCACACGATAGACTTGCCAATAGAAACGCAACAAAATATTACGAATTAAAGGCGGCCAAATTTTAAACGAATCAAAACTACAGCAGTATTTTGCCAAAGCATAGGCTAACTACACAATTGAATCAACATTACATAAATTTGGCTTTTTAAAATGGCTTGGCGGATGCCAAAGCAAGTAGGGTACGACTTTATGTTTATGGCTTCAATTATTTTAGGCATAGCTGCCAGTCGTTTCCATTCAATTGTTTTGTACAAATTAAAGATAAACGATTCAGCGACAATCGAAAGCTTTTGATGGGGGCGACTAATTATGACAAGTCGCCAAGAAACCCAGCGTTTCGAGCTCAAGCATTATGGACTCTTTAAAACTGATGGACAGAAGTGAATTTTGATATCGATGATAGGGCCTTTCCTAAAATGGGGGCACTAATGGTCAAGTTCGAGGGCGTGCAAGGAGATTTCCTTTTTTATGGACTATATTGATACCGAACCTAGTTCAGCATCAGGTAACTTATCCAAGAGCTTAGTGGAAGCATTGGTTGATGCACCTTAATGCTTCAGTTTAATGTAAAAAGCAGGCTGATTCTATAAAGGTTGGCGAACTTACTTGCCTATTGCAGGTGCTTAGAAGCCACCATGGAAGTACCGCAATTCTACTTCTTGTAGACCCAACGGTGATTTATTCCCAATTGTCGGCTTATTGAAGATTTACAGAACGCTATACAATTCGGAAGTCGCAAGGAATTACCAATTTTTTTTATAGGCCTCATATGTCACTCAATTTAAGCAGTGTTGCAAAGAAAAATTGTGTCCCTTTTAGATGCGGAAAATGGCCGATTTTAGATTACACATACAAGCACAAGTCAACGCTTGGGCCAGACGTTAATGAAAATTAGGTAAAATTTTTAAATTTAGCTGCGTTTATCGCTCATATTATTAGGTGGTATAGTATTGAAGATCTGTTCATATTATACATCAAAGAAAAATTACAATCTATCGCCGTTTTAAAATGTATTGGGTGCTCTCGAAGCAAAGTGTTTTTAATTTTTCTTATACACAATTGCGCGATAGGTATTGGTTGGTGGAGTCTTAATAGGTTCCCTTATAGGTTGTGCGCTTCAAGAGCTATTCCCTTATTATATACAAGGGAATGTTTAACCTTTACAGTAGAAATAAAGTATTTCAATACAGGCCATTTTAATTAGGAATTTTTCTGGATGATCATGTCTGTTTTTATTTGCCTTGTTGCCTTTATTGCGAACTTGGTATGGTTTCCCCATTAGAGAGTTACTCCGGTGATTGAAGAAGCATTCACAAGGCCCAATTAAAGTGCGATTTTTCGTATTTTAGGGGGGGTTTTAATTTTACTCTTCCTCTTTCGTTGTTTTTGGTTGTTAAAAGAACGCGTTTTAGCCTTAGTTTTGTGGCGGGTACGCTGGTGACATTTGCGGACCCTAGCCTTTATTGCCACAGAGGGGGATTTATGAACGTGATAAAACGCTATTTTTCCGAAACGTTTCGGGTACACGACGCGCCAAAGTTTTCTGTGTTAAACTTATTTCGACCTAATAACCAGACTGTAGTGTGGTAGTGCGATTGTTAGGAACTTTTTTAATTAGTACGCCTTACTTACCAAGGATATTTTATTGCGAAAACCGAAATTGTTCAGACGCAGGAAAATGCCAATATGATTATCCTAGATGTGCAAAAACGGGACCAGCGCGAAGCCATTCGAAAAGGCGACTCACGATGGTTATTACTGTTTTAAGTAGTATTCCGATTGTTTTACCATGTGCGTGTAATAAAATAATAAAGAACCGATGTGAATTTGATATCGGCAAGATTCTGTTCGAGAAATGGGGGGGTTGATTTTAGACATAATTAGAACTACTACGCGTACGCCTAGAGATTGAGAGATCTTAGAAGGAGTGGACACCTGAGTTGCCAAAAAGGAGCTCTGTAGTGATTTTCTATTCAGATAATTATTTGCACGAGACGCAAAAATTAGGGGTGGGTGATGCACGTGTTTTTTAATGTCAAGGCGATATTGCTGAAACGATATTGTAGTGTTCGAGTGTAGATTGGACACAATTACAACCCAATATTCACACCTAGTTTTTCAAGGGTGTTTTAGAGCAGGCACCACAGTTTTAGGGTCATCACACAGGCATTCCGGATAAACCAGGATCTGCGAATTTGCATACGCGGATTTAGTGGCACTGTTTTCCAATGATCGGTACTTGTTTGCGACAAGTATTTACAATCGTGGAAGATAATTAGATTTAAAGTTTTCTTGGATATAAATTTATGAGCCTTTTTTAGTATTCTTAGGGTATTATTTGTTGATGGCTCGGTCGTACCAGTAAATACCAGCGTATTAAAAAGTGGCATTCTGCGAAACTCTTGGGGCTTAAAAACACTCAATTTAAAAATATCGGCTTTTAGAATATGTCTTTTAGGACTTTTAGGAAGTCTTGGTAGCATTTTACTGCCTTAGTCAGTAGCTTTGATTTGCATTATTTGTTTTTAAAGAGCCTTTTGTGCCTTCTTCGATTCGTTTTAGGTTTTACCAAGGGTTACAGTACTAGTTTTAGTCATTGGCCTTAGCAACATTCCAAACGGTTTTGCGAAGTTCGCCTTTAAGGTTTTAAGGAGAGAAGGCTAGTTATTTCAATTTTATGCTAAAAATTGAAATGTATTTAGTTCATCTTTGTTATGCTGATAGGCATAAGATGCTACGGAAAGCGCTTATTGTTCGCGTTCTAGGTCAGTAGCGATTGCGGTCTTCAGTTAACATAAGAATCCCACACACCCATTTTTCGTTAAAAGCAACAAAAGCCTCAAGTCGTCGTTTTAAATGTGCTAGCTATGGTATGGAATAGATAGGGATCAACAAAGACATTCCATGATAAAAACAAACATTTTTGACGGCCTTTTTTACCTTTGGCTTTTTAACCAGCATGCGCAGTACGATTTTTATAACGCCAAGCACGAAACCAAATTGGAGTATGCAGGGTCGTGAAATTACATTTCCAAGTGGATATAATGGAAAAAAACTACATTTTTGGCGTAGCGGGATGGGAAGAAGTAACATTACAACACGAATAGAATCTCAAAAAAGTAAAGAGTATTGTCCCGTTGTTTGTTCAAGTTTTTGGGGGCATTCATGAATATACCTCAGTTGTGCTAAAAGCTTTGAGGGTATCGCTTACACAAAAAGAAAATCAACCCCAAGAATTTTACGGGCACCTATGAAGCGGCATCTATTACATCACACTGGGGGTTCATGGAATATTTGTAAAATTACATTAGAAGGGACCTAGGTGTGAAGCCGAATATGCTTTTTGCTGTTTGTACAAGGTCGGGGATCCCGATCAGAAAAAGAAAAGTAAGTTTTTCTAAAAGAAGAAAAGAGCAGGCGAATGTCTTTTTAAAAAGTACTTGAAAGGCCCGGCGCTTATGGGCGATTTAGATCAATAGTATTGGCTTTTTGAGGAGAAAAATTAGCACAGGATCAATCAGAAAGAAATAAATCTTCAGCTTTTTGCACCTACACCACAATATGGTCTAACTGCCAATAAAGTGTTGAACAACATATGTTGTACAGCTAGATTGAGCAATGAGAAGAGCTCTAGTACAAGAGTAAATAGTTAGGGAAGGAAGTGGAGAAAGCATCTCATTGTAAATGACGCTTTACTTACAGGAGCACGGATATTGCGATGTTAAATAGGAAACAAAGCGGATTCTTTGTTTGCAAAACCTCATCTTCATCTGAATAAGTATTGCTATAAAGCCCGAGGGCTCACAATAGGAATTGTACACTAGCGCAAATCATGAAGCTAAGCCTTCATGAAAATTGCTACTGGAAGGGCAACGCTATCGAAACGCATAGAAACAATGGCATTATCAGAAAGAAGAGGTAAAAGCTACCAAAAAAACTTGTTGCCCAAGGAGGTCGATAAAATAAATATTCGAAACAAAAAGGTTGGGGCAAGAAAAAACATTGGTGATCACTAGAGATGTAGCCAAAAAGGAAGAATCCAACAGACGTTGTAGAAATCCGAATACTATTCAAGGATAGCTTGGTAGGGTGTTTTTTTAAAATCAACTCATTATTTTATCTAAAAGCCTAATATCAGATTCCTAAGAGTAATGAAAAAACCCGAATACTAAGGTAAATTTTTACCTATTGCTTGTGGTTTTCAAAGGTGATTGATATTCGTTTATGAAGTGAACGCTGATGGATCAAATTATAGTTTCTACCCTAGGTGTTAAATAATCCTATTGATTTTTAACTTTAATAGGGCTTCAATCGAATTAAGACGAAACCTCTAATATTTTAATTGATTAATAGGTGACGTCAATTTCATATCTCATTTTACACAAAGATTGGCTCTATTTCATGTCTGTGATGGTGTTTGATAGCCTTCGCCCATCATTAAAAAATCAAACGAAAGAGGTTTTTGCTAGTGTTTTCATCGTAGTAATTGACATAGCATTAAATGTGTCAAACAATTAATGATGACTTCCATGAATGGGTGCCATTAAAAGTCACCGGTAATAATATACCAGTGGCACCCCAAGCTGTTGGCAAAGAAAAAAGAATAACGATATACGCTGAAATTCATAGGTGTCGTAGAAATCGAGAATTGCAAATTACATCAAAGCCTTTCCCATGGGCCATTTTAGTAAAAACGTTTGTCTATGGCTACAAAGTTGAGGTATTAATATTGCTGATAGATGGTTTTTGTTTCCACATCATCGCAAATAAGTTGTCATGTGTGAGGGAGAATGTGGGTCTTTTTCGTATCGGTATTGCGTGTGCAGGGCGATGCATTGTGCCATGCCATAGCGCTTAAAAGCTGGGCCCTTGAAATTATCCAAGTGTAAAACCAAAGGTTAATCCGTTTCCATGTTTTAGACATCTGAATACCTGATGAGCAGCATACGATTGTAAAAAGGTGGAAAAACAAACCGCAACAGAGTACGGCAAACAAATAGTAATAATCAACAATAGCTTTGTTTTTACAAAGATACTTTGACCGTCGGAGAGAAACAATGAACCCAAATCAATTAATTAAAAGATTCAAGACCGCTTACGCTTTAAAACCAAGATACTAGACTGATTTTTTCAGCAAATAAAATATGCCACAATAAAGTCTTGATTCCTGTAATTTTGCCCTCTATATGTCTTGCTCTTAATTGTTAGAACTAATAGACTTTCGACTTTTGACTTTGACTTTCGACTTTCAAAAGTTCTCAACCGGCTTGAATTCTACTTAAAGCTTGCAAGTCACGGCAATTATTACGAACTGATAGATTTTAGAGGGATTACTTTTATAGCTCTGGACGTTCTTAAACAATTTAATATAGCTTGTTCTGCGGTCAGGTTCAATAAGTTTTGTTCCGTTTTGATTTGATAAAAAAAAGACGCTCAGCGGGTTTTTAAACGACCCTACTAAATTTTCCTAATTGGGTGGTTTATTAGACAGCTTGCAAATCGAATAGGTATACTTAAAATCGTTGATTTTTTTTTATTTTTTTATTTCGGTAAGAGCTTGCAATTGGTAGGTGAAGGGGATCGAGTTAAAAATGAATCATAACACTGATAAACTGATCTTAAAACTAAAAACAAAAGTGTATTTCCTTGTCGGATTTTCTTTGGAATAAACAAACGACCACGCCAGATTCGTATGAGGAAGATGTGATTTTCAATCTCATTCAGGTGTATGAAAACGATTTTTTTAGGAATTACGTCGTTCTATTTGGACATAAAAAAGTCCAATCGGATGCAGAGATGGTGGCTATTTTTTCTAAGTAGGCTTTTATTTGTTGCACTAGTTTTAATCAAAAAATTATAAGGAGTTAAAGATAGGATTTATTAAAGAAACATTCCTATTAAATAATGTTAACTCGAGATTCTAGCGTGGTCATCTAGTTTGCAAGTTGTTATTAAACGGTACGCATCTGTTAGTTAGCCTTTAAATAAGAACGAAATTAGCCTAGATGCTATTGCTAAAAGTCAAAACAAAATAGCATCTTTTAGTATGCATCAGTCGATTATAAACATATTGAAACCAGTATTATCCCTTTCAGCAAGGATTTACAATATTTCAGGACGGTACTTACAGAAGTCTCGTATCAAAAGAAATTTTTTTATATTAAAAACAGGCACCCATGTAAAGCAGTAGATATTTTTGTAGTAAAAGGGCTTGCTTAAAAGCGTATTAATAAGCTAAAGGAGCGTTCGTCATATTATTCAATTTCCATAGAAAATTGGTGGATGTGATTTTGTGCCTTTTACATTCCAAAGAGCCTCAAATATTGTATAATCGAAAGGCTATTGAAAGAGCTGAATTGTTATCCCCTTAATCGATCAACTTCAAAAAAAAATTATACGAAGCCCCAATTTTGAAGCGCTATTTTAGGATACTATTCACCAAGCTTGCTCTCAACGGAACGTATTTTTATCTACCAGAAAAAACACGCAAGAACGGGTACTTAGAATTCTGTAAGCGCTTATCCTATTATAGAGGACCCGGTACCTAATTATATATAGCAAATTACTTAAGGTGCAGTTCGCCAGAAAAAACTGAGTTAGAGTGCGGAAAAAAAAACAAAAAGTTAAAGGCTATCTTAATTGATATAGGTCAATTAAATTGAGTGTTTTAGTGTATAACTTTGAATTCATTCAAAAATTTAAAAAAGTACGACATGAAATAATTAGTACATTTTGTATTGATCAAGCAAAGGACTCTTTAGGGAGCACAGGGAAAATAAAAACGGGATTCTGGATTGAAGAATTTGCCAGCACCCTTACTACACCCTGACAGCAATGCAGGACAAAGGTTACGTTGCTTCACCCAAAGGAGGCCCACCCTCCATAGACCAAGCAGGTTCAGAGAATTGCGCTACAGCGGGGCACGCAAAGATTCGATTAAAGACAGCCACACAAGAGAAGCTAGCCAACACACGCCAGTTAGCGACTATTAAAACAAGAGATTATGATGCTGTTTTTATCCTGTGGGCAATGGCGTTTTATAGTGGGACTTAGTAAGAAGCATAGAAACTTCTATTAAATGAGTAGAGGACTTTTACGAAACAACCTATAAAACTTGTTGCCTTTGTATGCCACCGCACAGCAGTTTAAAATGTAAAAAACAGTTCTAATGAACCTTTAGTAAAAGCGAAAAAAAAGTAACCGGATTTTACACAAACGAAGAAGAAAGAGCGGTACAATCTTAACCAAACGATTGGTTCCCATTTCTATTAGAGGATATGTTAAAACTAACGGTTGTATCTACTCTAAAATAGAAGACTGGGCAAAAAACCTTAGGCTATTAGCAAAGATGGGCTTATTAATAACAGGCCAAAAAAACCCGGCTTCCTCTGGAAAAAGTTAGCGAATATTAAGCAAAAAAATTACAATAAATATTTGAGCAAACAAAAATTTTATAGGCACCCTATATACGAAACCATTAACCTAAAAAAATAGAATTCGTATGGCACCATGGACAGAGGAAGTTAGGGCCGCGAATGAGGTAAACGTTCCACAGGATATTGACTTTTACACGGCTTGTATTACCGAAGACAACGAGCAATCAGCGGGTTTTAATCATTACAGAGGGTTTCAAGTATTCTGAAAAAGCAGTAGCTATATTTTCAATACCGCCTGGGCAATCTATTTCAGAAGCACAAGTAGAAATGGATGGAAAAAAATAAAACAAAGGGGTTGTTACACGATTAAAAGGAGGAAAAATTCTTTTTATTTCAATTCTTATGGCATGTGGGGGCGGAATGTTCGGCATCCTGGATTTTTTCCACAACGGCGAATTGCTTTTATTTTCGGCTTCGGCTTTAAATCCGAATTGCTTTAAATCGTATTACGCCAGAAGGTTTTTTAAAGATTTTTACTGGTACGCCAAGGAAAAAATGGAACCCCATTTCGAGGGAAATCAAAAAAAAAAAAAAAAAACGGGTCCAGAAAATTTCTTCTCCTTTTTTTTCTTTTTTTTTTTTTTC
>Ga0163217_1009030_pt1 | contig 12373 bp, 14 predicted proteins | sample SynspAceP_FD_185933 | JGI IMG/M metagenome (GOLD analysis project Ga0163217, IMG submission 185933) | Saline lake microbial communities from Ace Lake in Antarctica - Synechococcus sp. Ace-P (PacBio error correction) | ecosystem: Environmental > Aquatic > Non-marine Saline and Alkaline > Saline ... | reverse complement strand
GCCTGGTTTACGACACTCGGGCCCTTATTTCCGACCCTGAGGCAAATATGATCTTGGCGGCGGGCTGGCGGATGATGCGCGGCGGCTGGGATCGACGAGCGCGCGGATACGAGAACTCCTGGGCTTCAGCTCGAGTTTTGAGCCGCGACTGGGCGGATGCGGCGCTCGATCATATTGCGCTTTGCCCATTGTGGCGTAATCCAGCGGGCCCTGCCTGGGGCAATGTCGCAAGATTGCATAGCGCGCCAGGGGCATCATTACGCCCGAGATGGGAATTCATCGCATCCGCCTGAGAACATGAAGCTGAGGCGGAGCGTGAAGGTGGGTTTACTTTGAGGCTCAGCATGCGGGTCACAGTTTTTGGTGCGAGCATTCGAAGAGATTACGCCGAGTTGTCGTCGTGATGAAGTGGCGACGTGGCGGGCCTATCGGCAAACATCAATCACCCGGAGCTGGAGCGATGATATCGGCCCGCAACTTCTGGTTTTGAGAAATCAAACTGGCAATATCCGGCAATCGGCCCTGGGATCTTCCATAGAGGAAGAGGTCGAGGAAATGACCTGGGGCATTGCTGGGGCTCGGGACCGGTTAGATGGACCTGTCCACGGCCAAGAAATCCATTTGAAAACAGGGAATGGATATCCGCATCGGCCGTGCGATTTGGCACCGTGCCTATTTTACATAGCGTGGAAAGGTCGATGGCGTCGCGGAAATCTGACCTGGGAGATTTTCCGTGACACGATGATTGAGCAGGCTGAACAGGGATGTGGACTATTTCACCATTCCATGGGTGTGCTGCTGGCTATGTGCCGATGACCGCAAGCGCGTAACCGGCCATCGTTTCCGGGCGGTTCGATATTGGCAAATTTGGTGTCTCGCGCATTCAGGAGAATTCTCTATGCATTTCGAAGATATTCGGATCATGAAGGGCCTACGATGGTGTTCCTTCTCGGACTGGGCGACGCCTGCGCCGGGATCTATTTGCCGATTGCCAACGACGAAAGCCCCAGTTTGGCCGAGTGAACTCGGCGAGTGACCAAGCTGGCCATGGAGCACGAGGGTTGGCAAATGCTGATCGAAGGCCCGGATTGCGATTTGCAACTGATCAAGGAGATATGGAAAGCAACTGGAATGATGCGCGAGGGCACTTTTTTTTTTTCTATACCTGGGCGCTGACAACGATATTTGCCCAGGTTACGATACACATTACCTCGGTATTGGTTGCGGCGATGATCGGCTGGTTTGTTTGCGCGATGCTCTGCTATGTTCACCACCAAGGAAGCATCTGGGGCTGCCGGAATAGGCGATGACGTCAAGACCGGCATCAATACCTAAACAAAACCCCCCCCAGGATGCTGCAACGCGGAACTGTTGGTCAAGGGGCATCCTGGGGCGCAGGTTCCCGATATTGCGTGGCAAGGGCGCCCCCGGTCGAGTATTCGCTGGCAGGAATCAGATTTCAACCTGGGCTGGATTCGGATAGGCCCGGCCTTCCACGATGAGGACCCTGCCGAAGGAGTCGGCCAAGGTCGTGTCGAACTTTCTGCTCGATGTGCGGGCCGAAGTTCTTGCTCGATGAAAATCACCAGGAAGTCCGTGATTTATGCCGCTGCGCAGCGCATCGATGCCGTCGATGTTGGCGGTGGAGTGAGGATGGCAGGCCAAGTCCCGGTGAGTTTGTTCCACGGCTCGCAGTTGTATCAGAGGTTGAATTGCCTCTGTCAGCTTGGTTAGCCGAAAGTGTGTGCGAGTATTAGTGTGGATCATTCGGGATCAGCGGGAACTTGGAATACTTTGGGGGCACGGCACGATTTAGTAATTTCACCGCCGCGACGTTGAGATCATCACGGGAGCATGGGATTTCAGGGCTTTTACCGGTGGATGTCTGACGTTATCGGATCGCTGTTCAAATGGCGGGCTGGGCCACCGAGTTACGGCGTTGAGTGTTCGTTGCGCCATGATGCGGTTGCGAAATTGCTATTGACCCTTGGGAAGAAAGGTCGATGTCATTGGAGAGATGCGTATTGGTGCGCTGGATTAATGCGAGGGGCCCTGGCTATTGGAAAGTTGATTGGCCGGGTTGATCGACAAAGGATGAATGCACGAAAGAGGTGGCCATTGCGAGGCGCAGGAAGAGGCTGTTGACGTTCAGGAGATTTTTGTTGCGATCACCCGCTATTTTTCCCTCGCCGGGTGGCAGTGACGAGGGGTTCATCTCTACTGCGAGTTTGGTCGATAAGCCGCGGCGCTGGTGGTATTCATGGCTGGAGGAAGAGGCAGAGGATATTCGGCGTGAGTGTTGGGCTCGGTTGACGCCATTGAGGGGCAATGCAGCAGGCTTGATCGATAAGTGCGGCCAGCCTTATTGCTGCAATGGATATGTTGGGCGATTAGAAGCGAATCTCTAGCAAGCACAGGAGAGGATCCAGCCATGATGGCGTCGCAAACGACGCTACGGGTTATCTGATTCGCTGCAGGCGGTATGCGAAAAACCAATTAACTGGCGGCTGCTGAAATGATTTGAGGGTATGCTGATAAACAGCGAACACCGATTTGCACGTCGACGCGGCAGGGATGGCAGCAACGATTCTGAGAGAAGGGTGTTGGAGGCGGTGCGTACACGCCAGTTGAGCTTATCACCAGCGTGAGAAGAATGGCTGGCGCCGCGAGCAGGAAGTGGCTCTATTCTGATGCGGTATGGCCGAGGTCGTGGCGGCTACCAATCGTCGTTAGGTTTTCGCGGGGTCATACCCTTATCCGACGAGCAATGCTTCCAGGCCGATGAAAAAAAATTCCAAGCTCAATCAAGTTCCTTGGCGAATGGTGGGGTATGCCAGCAGTATGGGCAGGGTGCGATTCCTGTTATTTCCAGCGCTGACTTGGCCGATGCGAACTTCGGCGTGCGCAGCTGTCGATGCAAGTCGCTGGAGATCTATGTTGTCCAGTTGCCATTAAGACCCCGGCAATAGTGACCAGGGCAGGTGATCAATGCCTATTCACGTTACAACTCAAACGGTATGTCTGTGTCGTGGAATGACCGATATGCCATCTGTAGCAGTTTTGCTTGGCGGCCAATTTTGTAGGCTGGATACTTTGAAAGTGCAGGCGGTTTAATTGATCTGGTGCTCGTGAATGCCCAGCTCGACTGGTTGCTTGGCCATTTGGTGAATTCACTCAGGCGCAGCGCGGGTGGTTACCAACGCTTTGCGGGCGCCATGGGCGGGCTGGCGGCCCAGTTTGGATCGCGGCAATCATGATGACGCGAGTTGAATGAAAAAGGTCGGCAGGCTCGGGAATGAACGCGCAATGGGTGGATGCGGGAACTGGCGGATTGTTATGCTTAACTCGTATTCCTGGCCCGCCGTGGCGGGCATCCTATATGCCGCGAGCTGGCGTGCTGGACCGGGCAATTGGCGGGCAGGCGAGACGAACGTTTTAGTCGATGGTCTTGTCTGCACCACCATACCGGTCTCGATAGGTTGCGGGGATGGGAGCCCTTGGGGCTATTTGAACGCGCGGAGATGCTGACCCGCTTGAGGTGATTGCGCGGGTCAGAGTTTCATTACTTGGGGCCTATTCACCAGCATTTGATCAGCGCGCGGTGGCCTTGCGCTTGCCTGGCCTCTGCACTCGACTGCATCAGTTTGCGCCGCCAGCGAGGATTGCCACCGAACAATCGGCCCCCGGGTACGTTTTGGGTGCGGCTGTCTGGACGATGGATGTTATGGTTGAAACCCCGCCATTTCCCAATTTGGCTGACGGAGCTTCCAAGCCGGATCCGGGCGACGGGTGTTACTGAGCCGCGCTGGACCGGGTGTCTGTTCGGGCATTGGCGTAGCAGCAAGGGTCAAGGCAGAATCTATTCGGCGTTGCGTTGATGAATATTCGCCAGCCATAGCGGCTGGCCGGCTGCTGTAAGTAGGAACTAATTCAACTTCTGCACCCGAATTCAGGAAAAACCAGACAAGCTTATGTCCCAATCGACTTGACACGGATGCCCTGGAAGTTCTCAGTGGCTGGATCGGTGCGTCGGCCGGCCGAGCATGTTACACCGGACACCACCCGTCTAACCACCTGGCCAGGGAAAGTTCATCGACAACAGTGTTGGATGAGCTGGTGGGCATGCGCGCTGCATCTCGGTTGATTCCTGATTCAGGACAACGCGCTGGGAAGTTCAGAATGACGGCCGTGTGGTATGCGGCGTCGATTGCATGCGGGAAGGGGTTGTATTAGGTTGAGTTGTCTTCACCGGCTGCCGTGGGGTAATTCTCCAGCAAAGAACTATATTGTTTTCGGGTGGTTTGCACGGGTGGGTATTTCGTGGTCAACGCGGCTGTCGCCTGCGGGTCAACGTGCGCGTGCGCCGGGATGGTCAGGAATAACCGCGATGGCCTTTCGAGCCGGCGAGAAGAGTTCAGCGAGCTGGAAGTGGTCGGCATGTCGGCAAGCGCAATACCGCCACGGTCACTTTTGGCCGGATCCAGTATTCGATTGCCCAATTCAGGATTCAAGGACGGGGCTCAAGATTTGCTCAAGGCCAAGCGGTACTTGGCGGGGTTCAAGGGTCGAGTTTGATTGATCGTCCCCAGTCCGGCGAGAGCCAATGGCTGTATGAGGACGGGCTGCGCGATTACTGATGGATTGCTGCGGCGGTGGCCCAAGCTGCCGGAAGAGCCCTTTACCGGGGGCTGGGAAGGCGCGGGCAGGAAACGGTCGACTGGGCGTGCTTGTGGCTTTGCGGAGGGCCGCGAATGATTCAGGAAAGTACGTTAACTGCGCACGCCCAGGGCGGCACGCACGTGAACGGGCTTGCGGGCCGGTTTTTGAGGCTATTCGGGAGTTCCTGCCGAGTTTTCGCAAATTGCTGCGCGCGGTGTCAGTGGCGCCAGAGGGGACGTTGGTGAGCGGGTAGTTATGTGCTCTCGTGAAAATGGCCCCGAGCGCAATTTTCCGGCGAGACCAAGGAACGGCTATGTTCCCCGGAGTCCGCGCTTCGTTTTTGGTGTGTCAAAGATGCCTTTAGGCTTGGCTGAGATCAGCTGCTGACATCGGGCTGCCAGATTGCGAGTTGTCGATTCAACATGCGGGCGGGCCTCAGGCGGGAAGAGATTGGAGCAGGCATACATCAGGGGCTGCATACGGGCAATTGGCGATGCGCTTGGGCCAGGATAGCCGCGTCCGAGTTGTTTATGGTTCGAGGGGTATTCTGCCGTTGGACGTGCCAAGGCAGGATCGCGAACAGGAATTCAGGGCGGTCATTTGCGCGGCTGCGCGGGGCGAAGTCCTCTACTGGGGAAGTGGATTCCCCGGTGAAGTGCTGGGTATGGAAGTTCACGACATTGACCCCCGTTGGCGATTGGTGTTGAACCGGTCGCCGACTGCAGCAGTTTGCGCTACGGGCAAGATCTGCATTCTGGCCCGGACGCGATTCCGATGGGTGCATTATTGCCCGCTGCTTGTGTGCGCTCTTTGTAAAACATTTTCAGCCACTGGTCGCCGCTGGGCATTGTATTTGTCGCCCATGCCGCGTTTTTGTATCGGCAATAGTCCGGCATAGGAAGCTGTTCTCTTCCTGGATGATGCGAAGCAGGGATCTGATTCGATATCGAAGCCGAGGCAAGCGTTTGGCAGATTCAGGTCAGCTTCAAGGGATCTGGGCCCGAGATGAAACCCGCTCAAACTGCGTGAAACCACCCATGGCCCCGGACACCCGGGTCTAGTGCCACAACTGCCATCGACGACATTGCAGGCACTGAAGCCTTGTGGATATGTTGTTGGCAAGAAGAGCGTCCGGGATTCGCCAAGCCATTGGTTGTAGAGAGAGGGTGATCTGGCGAGGTGCTGATTGATATGCATATGCCGTTTACTTCGGGAAGGCGTCTTGATGAGCGATTATCCCCCACCGCGACATCGGCAAGGTGATTGTGTTCTGGCTGGGTGGCTGGATTATTCTTGGCTGTGGCAATGGTTTGCGGAGTTGAGGAGCGCAGGACCCCAATCAGATTGCAGCTCCGATGATCCGATGGTGATGCCGTGGAGGTGGCCGGTTGTGGTATCGGCAGGTGGCTACTGCTCAATGGTTCAGATCAACCCGGCAGGGCGTGACCTTCCTGTGCAGTCCGGGCTACTTTGTTGCCAATTCCCGCGTCAGTTGGCGCAGCGGCTTGCAGTTGCCGCAGGGCGCGCTTTCAGGTCAATTTTACTGCCACCGGGCACGGCAGACAGATTCGCGGACGCACGTTGACCGGCCTGCAATCGGTTTGATTTTCATCTGCGCCGTATCAGAGCACGGGATTCGTTGCCGGGGATGGCGTGTTAACGAATTTTGTTGGGCATGGTGCTTGCAGCCAATTTTGGAATTCAGTCGCAGGGTGGTGAGCTAGATTTTACGGCAGTATCGTGACCCAATTCTTGACGAACGACATTGAGGAGGTATGAGCCGACCAGGTCTGGATCTGAGTGATGGGTGGGGTAGAAGGCCGAGGCCGGCTGTTTCATCCCTTTACGGGAAGACTACCTAACTACCCATGTACGTGTATGGACAGGGCTTGCGGAAATTGGTGATGGCCTGAGCCGGTGCAGCGCCGGATAATTTTCGCGATGAGTGAGCTGGGGCCTGTTTAGCCCACGTCCAAACAAGAAGTAGCAGAACCATCGGTGACGTGTGGGAAACATCCGCATGGTGATCGGCCTGTTATTGAAGCCATGGTGTTGTTGCGAGCCATTCTCGTACGCTATCACTGGTCGTGGGCAGGCACTGGGGCGCGCGGGACCGTCCAAATCATATCGGCGCGATGCGCTTATACCGAAGCGCCTTGGCCGGCTACAGCGAAGTACTGTGACCGAGGTCGGCAGGGCACGATTGGATGGAGCGACTTTGATTGGCACCCTGGATGGAACCAATGGTTTTGCAGCTGCGCTGCGACTTGCTGCTCATGGCACACGGCTGCAGGTCGGGTTATGGCAACCGATATCCACCGCATACCTGCGTGAAGTGGCGGCGCTTGTGTGGCGCCTGTGGATGACCGGGCGCCCGGCTGGGATGAGTGATGGAGGACTATCCAGGGCCGATTACACAGAAGCAGAAATTCATTACGACCGCGCCAGGAGCTGCTCAAGCTGTATGCACGGGCAAGGGCTCGGTGGCGGCGCGCGGTATGGGGTTCGCGAATAGGGTGACATCGTCGTCAACGCCTTGCACATAGGTCTCTGGTTCCAAGGTACTGGGACAGATCCCGCTGTCGATGCAGCGAAGAAGTTGCGATGGTTGCCGACTGCGCCGATGAGTCGGGACACGAGACCCGGACGCGCCATTGTATTGTCTGCGCGTCCAATCGGGTTGACATGAGAGTGATGCAGCATGTTTGCCACCACGGCTGAGATAGCTCGGAGGCAACATGAACGTGATCGCACGTATGGCCGGCCCTCGGTGAAGGATCTGGCCGGGTTTGATCGGGTGAGTGGCTGGGTTTCCGTAATCTCGGAACTTGATGCGTGCGCGTTGCAATTCCGTTCTGGACAGGTGCGGCGCGTTGCACCTGTTGGAAGGTTTGCAGATTGCTGGCTGATCTGGTGAAGTTGATCATATTCATCCGGGACAGAGGAGCCCGCGGGCCGAGTTGATGTCCCCGCTTTGGCTGGCGAGCTGAGGCGGGATATATCTTTGATTACGCGCTGGTCAGTTGGCACGTATTGAAGAGATGAGATTCGCGCCGAGCGGATTTGCTCGAAGAGGAGCGCGGACAAAGCTTCAAGCCGTGCTGGGTAGTGAGGATAAGGAAAATGTGCGAATCTGGTTCGCGGACGAGCTGATTTGCGATGCAGCAAAACCTTATTGGTGTGACCGGCGTCGCCGCTGGTCGAGCGTAGCGAGGCAGCGCGCCCTGTTCCCAACCCGAGCTGCTGCCCCTCCGAGCCAGTCACCGTGGTGCTGTCGGGAAGGGCTGGAATTCGCTGGCAGGGGATGATGTCGATGGCCGAAAGGCATTGGCGTACCGGGGCGGGGGATGGCTGTCAGGGGCGGCCAGTTGGGGCCGATCAATCAGAGGCGTGGTGATCCCCGAATTCACCGGACCGCAGCTATTCGTGTGAGCATACCTTGCCTCGGAGTGGCAGGGGAACCCTTGACGGGCGGTAGCCCGCGCCCCCCGGTGCTGGCTTTGAAACATCTGGATTTGCCGAGAGCAAGCCTTGTATATGTGGCTTTCGGACGCAGGTTTATGGTTTTGTGGTTGCAAGGCGCGATATGTGGCCAAGACAGAGGCAAGGCCCCCGCTGCTCCCAGTCTGCATGAGGCAGCAGGTTATCTCGCCCCGCTGCTGGTAGGCGATTTGAGATGACCTGTGGTGGCGATTTCCAACGAAGTCTTGGCTGGTGTTCCCGTTGGGATTGCTCAGTTAGCCCAGGGCAGGGCAACGATACTGTCCCCCCGTTTGCCCTCTGCACGGGTGCGGTGCCCGGGAAGAATTCCTTGTGGGCTGGCACTGCTGATCGGCTCAGCGAAATTCTGTTACTGCAGCCGGCAGCGAAACGTGACCCTCAGCCAGGGGATTCTGGAACACTTTGTGGGGATCGTGGCCGGCCGCGGAACAAAGCTTGCCGCGCCGGCTTCAGGAAGGTCGATGTGATTCAGTGTGAGGGCTGGGCGCGCCCCGGCTCTCAGTCTTGAGTGATGATAAAAAGTTGATTAGCTGTGTTTCCAGCAATCGCTTGGTAGGATCTGTAGCCGCTCGTGCAAGTAGATCCTCGCTGGTGGCCAGGCGCCGGACTACGCGCGCTGGGCATGGCATCCGCAAGTTGCCCCCAGGTGGAGTCAAGCACACCAACAGGTTGAGGCTGTACTGCACTGTTCAATCCGCTTTGCACGCTTGGTTGCGCTGAGGTCTGTCGGGGAGTCCTCAGGCAAGGGAGTGCCAGGGCAGTATGCAGGTGGTGGAATAACGGGTTTCGGCAATTTCAACTTGAGATCATGACCCCCAGTACCCGCGCATTAATTTAGCGCGAAGGGCATGGTCAGCTCGTCTACGCATTCTTTAGCGTGAGCACCAGGTGGTTGCCCCCCGGTCGTTGCGAGGGTTGGATGTGCCGTTATTACGTTTTGCAAGCGCGGTCCAGCTTGTTTCCGGGTACGGCAGTAGCGCATGAGTCTTTGGCCCGCGGCAAGCGGCGCGGCTTCTGGGTTTACCCCAGGCGAATCGCGACCGGATGGTTTAGGGGCGCTGCGGCGTCGTGTGGTGGATCCGCTTCCCGGTCTCTGATCACGCTGGAGGCTTTACAGCTGTGCTGCGTCGACAAACTTTCGGGTTTGCAGTGATAGTGGCGGCCGGCGCGTTTAACGTGTTTCTCAGGCTTTGGGGTTCTAGGGGGGCTATTGTCCAAGCGAGTCAGTAGTATCGTGGTTCAGGCGCACAGATGGGCGCAGAGTGACTTTGGACAGTGGCAGCTTGGCTCTGGGGCCCCCGGTGAGGCGCATTAGTTATCTCGACGGTTTTTCATCTCGATCGGGCGGCAGGACGCGTATCAATGGCAGTCGATGTCGGCAAGGTCCGGCTTGGTGTGTCTTCTGTGTCGGTTCAGGGTCCGGAGTTGCATTTGGGGATCTGGTAACGAGTTCCCATTCTGGGCGGCAGCTCCCAGTTTCGTCCGCCGTAGTTCCTGCCCGGGCGCAGGCGATCAGACTGCCATCGCCGGTTGTGTAGTGCCTTGCGGATATTCCCGGCCATTGCAGGCAAGAAAACCTGCGTTCAAGCCAAGCGGCCAGTGCGGCCCTGCCAGTTGGCGCATAAGGCTGTTACAAGGCCGCCATGAACGGCTCTGTGCCAGGCTGAGTTGCCCTGGACTGCCATGGTATCCTGCAGATAACGTGCATTGAAACTGTCCCTGGCTGGTTGCCTTGCGCAGGCCCGTGAGCGGTTCACCGGCCTCGGCATATTGCGCTTTTCCAGGGTTAAATACCCGGGTGTTGCGCACATGGATTTGTCGCCATTGGGCCAGAAGAATTGTTCAGGCTCAAATTGAGTTCGTCAGCGGCGAGCCGGTTCAGCTGACGGAGGCGCAATCTGTTTCACACAGCGCCTCCCACGGCGTTTGCTTGGCGAGTGTGCTTTGTTTGCATCCCGTTAAAGGCAGACCCATCACAGCAATCCAACAGCGCACAGTTGGCAACTCGCCCAGCATGAAGCAGTTTGCTAGTCAACTTCACGGGCGTGTGTTTGGCACAGGCAGCATAGTTGCGCAGGAAAAAGATTTTCGGAGGGGGGTGGTGTCGGGTTCAAGGGAGACTCGTCCAGTATGAATAGGGCTTGATTTCCAAGCTTGAGTTGGATTGTCTGATGGTTGTTTGCAGTATAGCATTCGTCTGAGGGAAAAAGGATGCATCTGTGAGCGAGTGGAAATTTTGCAGTAGAATAGCGGCACGCGCGATTAGACACCTCTTAGATTGATGTTGCCCCCTTGAGAAATGTTCTGATCAACTTACCCGCCGATCCGCCCGGTTTGACAGCGGCATTTACTGGGATCCTCGCCGGCGAAGTGAATATTCTGGATATCGGCCAGGCGGTTATCCACGATACCCTGTCGTTCGGCATTCTGGTCGAGTGCCGGGCAGGATGGATTATTGGCGAGATGTACTCCAAGGGATGTTGCTGTTTCTGAGGCTATGAAGCTGGTTCAAGCAGGTGCGCTTTACGCCGGGTCAGCGCGGACGAATACAGCCGCTGGTTAACCGGGCAGGGCAAGCGCGGATATCGTTACCTGTTGGACGCGCCGGGTGACTGCAGAGGATATCGGCAGGTCCCAGTGGAAATAAACCCCGCGCGTTATGGGTTGAATATCGACCATATTGATCACGGCTGTTCTGCCCATACCTGAAGCTGCCGGCTGATCAGGGCAAGGCTGTATTCGAGTTATTCCGTGCGTGGCGAGGCCCGCGGATCGGCAAGTTGCGGGCAGAATTTCTGGACCATGCCAAGCATTGAACGTCGGATATCGCTTTCAGAGGACAGCATCTTCCGCCGAAATCGCCGCTTGGTGGCTATTCGAATGGTTCACTTTGATGAGGCCGAGGTGATCGACGAATGGCAAAAGCGGCCGGGGTCGGCGAGAGGTGTCGGGATCACGGGCGTGCCATGCGGGCGAGGTGGATTTCCAGGCGAGCTTTCAGTTGAGCGGATTGCATTTTTCAAGGGGTTGCCGGTTATCTCGTGCTGGAGGAGTCGGCGCGTTCCGCTTGCGCTGACGAGGGGGCCGAGACCCTTGATCGTCAGTTACGCCCGGGCTGGGTTACAAAACGCTATTCCTTTCGGCCGGATTCAGTTCTTTGACGACAGCTGCAGCAGCGCCTGGGCAATGATTATGTTATGCCAATGCCTGCGGTGAGGACCGGTTCTTGGTTTACTGGCGAGTAAGAACCAATCGTGGAGGTCAGGTTAAGGCGACCTGCTTTGCGTGAGCTGGCCGACCCGCGAGAGGTATCAGTTGGAGCAGACGTTTGCGGTAGGTGATGGCGCGGAATTGATTTGCCATATGCTGTCGATGCCGGTCTGGGCGTCGCATTTCGGTCTAAACCGTTGGTCAAGCAATGAGCCAAGAGGCGATTCAACCTGGGCTGGATGGCATTTCTTTATTTGCTGGGCTTCCCGCCGATCGCGAGGGGTCTAAAGGCCGGGATTGAGTCCGGTGCGGGGGCTGGGGCGTGCAGCCCAGGCCCTGATCTGTTGAGGAAATCGTAGTTCATGCTGTAGTGGGCGGTGCAGGTAATGCCCATGGATATAGTTCACGCCTGCCTGCACAGCGTTGGCATCATTGGTCGCGCTGTTAATAGGGCCCAGCCGTCAGCTTGCCTGCGGCATGCAGGGTGGTGGGACATTCTTGAGCGTATTGACGCTTTCCCGCATTCTGGACAGGTCCCGCTGAATGAGGGCCGTTCTATTCTTGATTTGAATGACTTGCCAGGGTGTTTCGGCGGCGAGTAGGGTTCAATTGCGCAGACCCCGAATTGGTTCAGGACAACTTTGCAGTCAGCTGTGCAGGGATTCGGTCAGCACGATTTGGGGGCCTGCTTAATATTAAGGTGTTGGGATCCGGGCATCCGTTTGAACTGGAAAGTTTCAGGCTGTCCGGCCGGCAGACGGGCTCTCCTTGATTTTTGCCTGGGACCATTTGGACCCAAAATCGGCATCCTGGCAGGGGCGGCAGCTAAGGTTGGAGGCAAAAAAAAGGCTTTTGGTTATTCAAGGCGGCCCTTTGGGGGAGCGGGGTTGCGCCGAGGGGCAAAGGGGATACGGGGATTGGCTGGGGGGGAATGGTACCAGGATCTAAAAAAAAAATCCCTAGGGTGCAGGGGCGGGGTTTTCCTGTTTTTCTTCTCTTTTTT
>Ga0163217_1000600_pt1 | contig 12373 bp, 16 predicted proteins | sample SynspAceP_FD_185933 | JGI IMG/M metagenome (GOLD analysis project Ga0163217, IMG submission 185933) | Saline lake microbial communities from Ace Lake in Antarctica - Synechococcus sp. Ace-P (PacBio error correction) | ecosystem: Environmental > Aquatic > Non-marine Saline and Alkaline > Saline ... | reverse complement strand
CCACGGCCAGGAGCACATCGTTGCCGGGTTGACATGTCACGCTGCTGGGTGCGCAGGCGTGCGTGGCTTGTAGGCGGCCGTTCAGCCAGTGCCAGACCAGTGCCCGCCTACTTCCGCTCCCAGCCCCGCGGTATTTGGCTGTTGGACCGATACCCAGCATACAGATGACGTCGGCCGTCTTCGACTGGCAGTTCAGGGCCTTAGTCCAGTATGGTTGATCTCGGAAGCAGGGGGTGACGTGTCTCCGTGGGCCGCTGGCCTGTGGTCTGGCTTCCGCGTAATCAAACCGCAAACCAGTGGCATCCTATGGTTGCGGACGTAGAGCGTATTGTCGACCAGCGCTAGCCCCCCGTAGGCGCATTCCAGATTGTCAGCGAATGCTTTTTTCATAAGTGCCGTCGCCATTGTATCGCGCAGCAGAGTCAAAGCGATTACCGCTCTCGACCTGGGTATTAACCCGGGCCTTGATATACCGATCACATCCTGGTTGAGTTTGGCAGCGTTACGCGCCAGGCCTCAGCGACCAGAATGTCGCCCATTGGGCAGCCGATGGTTGCCGAGGAATCAACAGATCAGTGGCGATCGCGGTAATACGTGTAATGTTCTCGCACGGTGCGGCAGCCGATCACCCCACCAGCGCTGGCGATGTCATGCTCGGCAGCAGGCCACGCTCGGCTGCAGGTAGATCGCGCCGTAAAATAACCGCCTCTTCTATTGCCACCACAAGCGCTGAGTAGATCGCCAAGGCCTCAGAACGAGAGTACGCCAACACTTGGCGGATCATGCTACACCTCCAACACGGGCTGCGGACAGCGCTGAAAAGCCGCACGCAGTCGCCGCGCAGGCCAGGCAGGAATACGATAACCGACAGAATCAACCCATGGGCAGATTGCCCAGGCATCCTGGCGTCACCAGCCGTTGATAAAGCCCATGATCCAGGTTGCCAGCAACAATCACTAATACCATCATCCCGCGGCTGCCGCGCCTTTCAGCGCGAAATAAACAGAACCATGATGCCGCAGAGCAGCCCAAAGCCGGCAAATACAGGCGGCCCGCGATCAACCAGGACCAAAAGTGCTCCACTGGATTTGGTAAACCTGGAAAATAGGCATGTCATTAAGCAGCGCGCCGAGAAAACAAGGAATGGTACCGGCAAGAAATACAGCGTGGATCGGATGAACAGCGTTACGGGTATCTGATAGGGTCTGTCGACTGGGCAGTCACGGGCTTCCTTAGTGAGTTAAACGGAACACTCCACGCGCCGGCGATTGAGCTGAGTGCAGCTAACTGCCGGTTTAACAGGCGTCCCTTGAGCACTTCATTTGTTTAGAAGGTGGGCTGCGATAAGTTCGTTATTTAAAGGAAAAAACGATTTGCGCTGTGTTGCAGAAGTCGTGTGTGGCTCGCTGCGCCCATCTCTCTTGTCTATAACATCTCAGGCCAAGTGAGTAAAACTCGCTTGCCATTTGCGCCATACAGACACCTGTCCATAACATCTTACCCATGAAAAGAAATTTCTGTGAGTCGATTCCGCTGATTGTTTCGTCTGTTTGTCCTGTGGCTTTCCGTTATGCCTGCTGGGCTGTGCTCAGCAATTTCTCAGGTAAGCTGCGACCGGGGGAGATTCCATTACGCATCAGCGTATTCAGTGGGCCTGCTATGGCACCTGCCGTGTATCAGTCGCGATTGAAACAACGGCCGCGACCTTTTCATATGGTGAGCGGCATACCCGCCCGATGGAAGCACGCAACAGACAGTCAACGAACGCGCACTTACCAGGCCACCTTGTCCGCCTGGCGCGCCCTGAACCGGAGACGGAAACCCACCCAGTCGACAACCGATGCGCGAGCCGCGGGGCCCACGATCCAAGCAGAATTACACAGATCTGACCAACCCCGCTTTGAAGCAGGCAGTCCTGGAACCACATACGCTTAGCCATTCGGAAGGGGCCGGCAGTTGACTGAAACGCTTTTAGAAGTCTGATAGCCTGGTGGTGTTGCGCCGGCCGCCTCACCTGCGCAGCTAAACAGCCGGCTTATTTGAGCTCCGCCTCGGCCCGCCTACCAGCATATCGGCGACTCCCCGGCAGTACGTCGAGCAAAAAGGGCTGGTCAGGAGCTGCGATGTTCGCCCCAGAAAGTCCGCGCGGTCCATCGCACCCTTAGGCATAGCCGCAGGAAAGAAGCAACCGGAGCCGAGTGCTTTTCTGACTGGAGAAACCTCCGCGCAACTGTCTGCCATTCATGCCGGCAAAACCCACGTCGGTCAGTAAACAGATCTACCTTGCCCCAGGCTGTGGAAACACCTGATGCCTTCTTCGCACCCTCGCCAACGGTGACGGCGTAACCAAAGCCGTTAGCACCTCCTGATTGATCAGCGCAATGATTCGTCATTCTTCCATCCAGCAAATGGATTGCCCTGGGCCAGACAGTGGTAAACGCTTTGGGCAGGCAGTTTCGGCGGGCTTCTCTCTGCATTGCGCCGGGAGAAAAATAGAGACTGGTGGTACCCAAGTCTGGCGTGCTGTCGATATCCAGACGGACCATGGCGCTGCTTGACGAACCAACACCATAGACAGACCCAGGCCAGTACCCTGGCCAATAGGTTGGTGGGAAAAAAGGGTCGTGACCTTGTCCAGCACGCTGAATGGAATAGCCGCAACCGGTTGTCGCATCTGAATGTGCACGTTACCTGCTCATCGGCGCTGTCTGACCTTTCCAGCCGGTCAGGGTGCTGACGGTTCAGCGTCCGCCGCGCGTGCAATCCCGGCGCATTGATCACCAGATGAGAATGGCATTTTCCAACTGATTGGCCATTCAACCGGAAATCCCACGATTCCTCGGCTGAGGTCGAACTTCAGCGTCAGTGCTCGGCACCGAACCCTGAGCAATCCGCAGGGCCAGCACCAGTTGATTGACTGAGACAGGTTGGCGTTCAAGGATGGCGCGGAAAAGGGCCAGTAAATCTCTGGGTCAGGGACGCTGCACCTGTGCCGAGGTGGTGGCGGCTTCCATAAAGCGCTCTATGCCTTCGGGCCTACCCGTTGCCAGGCGCATTTTGATCAAATCCAGTGAGCCGATCACGCCGGTCAGCATGTTGTGAATCATGCGGCAAATTGCACCGTCAGGTTGCCCACCGCTTCCATCTCTGAAGGCATTGGCGCAGCGCTCTCGCGCCGCAGGCGTTCGTCGCTCCTCTTTCTTCAATTGCTCTATAACGCCTTTCAATTCATCGGGGTCGCGCGCCTGCACCTGATCTCAATTCTTCATGAGCGCCGCAATGACAGCTCGAGCATGCTTTCTTCATTGATAATCCACGATGAACCGCCGCCGCACCGATGATCCCGCCGTTCTGATCGAAACACGGCACGCACTGACGCGTCGCCAGAATCACCTCGTGTCGAGTGGTCCGAAACCTCTACCACCGGTAAAAAAAGCCGTCTCCCGCGCCAGAGCCCGCGCCAGGATACATGGCCGCCTCCAGCGTATTTACCTTGTGCTCCTGGCCTACCCAGGCTGCTCCGTGTCGGATGCCTTTATATGGCAATACCCCCGCTGGCACGTACTGGCGATACTGCCGGAGATTCTGATCAGCGAACGGCCCCCCTGCTTGCATTTAAAAAAACCAATACCCAGCGGGCACATTCTCAGCAGAATATGCATGCGCTCCGCGCTCTGCGCCAGCTCTGCCAGGCGATCACGCATTGTCCGAATGCCTTCCTCGAGCGCCAGGCGGCGCTACGTACTTAGTAGAGAGGCGGAACTCAATTGGTCGCATCGAGTAACTACCACGTGCCGCAGACGAGAAGACGCGCCCTGCCGAGTCGTATCGCGCCCGAACGGCCTGGCCTTGAGCCAGCAGGGATGATTGGGATTTCCGACCAGCGGCTGTTGATCCTAGTGCCTGACCGAAAGCAGGTCACGTCGGTAACCAGGCCTCCTCGCTTATTTCAGCGATCAGCCCTCTCTCTATATCCTGGGATTAGCGAGGGCAAGGCTCTGCATTCCTGGTGGCATGTATTGGCGCAGAAACTTTTCCACGCTGAGGGCATCCCCTTTAAAGGCGGCGGCGATCAGCAGCGTTCTGTTTCGTTAGGTGCTTACTACTCACGCGTTCGTGCTTCCATCAAGCCGGACAGCCGTACCGAATATTCGGCGTTACCGTTCAGAAACACCCACGAAAAATTGACCAGGACTCGCCGGACGCGCACGCCCTCTGTGAATCCGATGCGAAATCTCGCGGATGCATCCTCGTGAGCCCGGTTCGTGTTCAGATGGAAATCGCCTTGCCCGCAAACACGCCCCGCGCTTCAAAAAAACGATCCAGTAATCACGAGTCCCGCTCATGTAGGAAACGTTCAGCTTGCTAGCATGGAGCCGACCAGCCCACTTTGCGGGTGATCAGAAAGTCAAACCACGCCTTGCTGGCTGAGGTAGGAAAATCAACTCGTGCATCTGCCAATATCAGTCTCTTTCCTTGCGGCATTCGCAGCCATAAGCCATTAAGGCTTCCGACAACTAAGCATGCGCTAGTTGCGCGTTTCCACCTGGTGCGAACACGCCAGGCAAACTCGCCGTGCGAAGAATTTCAGCCGGGTCAACTTTCAATCAAAAAGTTGCCCGTTGGCGAGTATACGGCTGAGCTCCCAGCCCATACGCACCCGATGATCAGACGAGCGACGTCGCCATCGAACTCATAAATATAGCAGTTTTTCACCGCGGCGGCAGGCTGCGGCCAGTGTAGACCAGCGCCCAAGTGTTTCCCGAACCCAGGGGGGGCCTTCACCAAGCGTGTCTGGTCCCGCGCATGCGGCCCGCGAACAAGCAATCTGTTCCAGTCCGAATACCGCTGTTCACATTCTCTGCGTAAATTTCCAACGTGATGCTGAGAGGCTACCAGCCGTGGAGTATACCTCGACACCGCCTCATTGGGTATGGTGAAGTCATGATAACCGGCCGACAAAATCCAGGACCGACGCAACTTTGTACCTGCAGGCGTCTGCGTGCCGCCACCAAAGTCGAGGGTTCAGGCACGTTCAAGCGTGACACGCCATGAACAAATGTCCTTGCAGTGATTGTATCGGCGCTCACCGTGCCGGGGTAGTCAGTCCATCTACCATCATCAACAAGTGATCCTCACGCCCGGCGAAGTACTGCTTCAGCGCAGCACCTGGCGCGATAAGCGCAGTTGAATCCTGCGCCAGCAGGCGCATTTCTACAGGCTGTCGAACACCAAGCGGTAGGCTTCAACTCAGTTCGACCCGCTGCTGAATCAGTTTGATGGTTGTCGCCCAACTTCAGCTTCCCACGCGGCTGCCAGCTAGGACTGCTCATAGCCTCGCCAAAACATACGCTTTCAGTCGAGACAGTCAAAGTAGTTCGATCCCGTCCAAGAGTCCAGCCGTCGAACGAGCTACGACTCGCAAAGTCTTCAACTTTGTTCCGAACAACGTGATGTTACAGGCGGATTCACCAGCGGCACACCATCAAAGCAAAAAACTGCTAGAGCCAAGAGAGTTGTTTTTCCAGACCCCCGAGTGCCCTCAAGCAGGTACAGCTGTTCGCGAAGGCAGCCGCCCTTGAGGAGGAGTCGAAGCCAAGCATTTAACAGTTGAACGATTGGGCGCGTATGAGCCATTTGTTCCTTTATCAGAAAGGTTTGTCAGTCTGCGGGGCAGTCTCTCGGGCATAAAAACAGTATTGCCGAAGACGAAACCCAAGGGCAGATCACAATTATTGGATTTGCAAAATGGCAATAGGATTCAAGCGTCAAGCGGGCTGAAGTAGCTCCAAACGTGATGAAGTCCAAGCCGCTATGGAAGCGGTCAGATGCCGCCATATGACGGGTAATCAGCTCGGGCGTGGCGCGTCAGGAGCCTGTTGCCTGGTGCTCGATGAATCTGAAGGAATGCGCTCTCTGTTACGGGGCTGAACAGGTAAGTCCCTGGTAAGCTGGCAATCCTGCTGCTGTTAAAATGCAAGTTGCTCGAGTTTCCCACGCCTTCGCAATCAGTTCGAGTTCAGCTGCGAGCCATGGCGATAATTAGCGCGGACGATTTCGCGTCATTGCCGTCCACGGTACGTCATGGATAAGACTGGCGATTTCAACATGTCTACGTAGCCGTTGAGGTAGCGATAGTGATAGTATCCAGTACCAAAAATCGTTCTATTGCCAAAACAGATGCCCAAGATGCGCGAGTTCATGCATCTGTTCACCGTATTCGTTAATGTTCTTGAAATCACCAATGCTTCGTGGATTCCAGTTCAGGCAGTGTGCGGGAATGCCTTGCTCATGCACGCCGTGGCTACCTTATTGACAAAATCGGCTGGCGAATCTGTCGGGGGCTGATATTGATGCTCAGCTGAAGCTCTCTGGCGCCACAGCGGCCAACGTCAGCAGACGCCGCAATGAAGCCTGCAGGCTGCTGCATAACCCCATGACCAACCTCGAGAAGCATGCCGCTCTCTTCCAGCACATGCGATGAAGCGTACCCGCCCAATCAACCCCCTGCAGGCATGCTGCCAGCGCAGGAGCGCTTCGGCCCCGATATGAACGCCCGCGCGCGTCTTCGATCTGCGGTTGATAGTGCAACCGCAGTGCTGTTCTGTAGCGCCCGACGCAGTTTCCGTCTCCAACTTGCAGGCGTTGGCTGACCACTACCTGCATTCTGTCGGCTCAAAAAAACAATATTGTTGCCCAGTAGCCTTGACGCCATAGAGGCGCGGCGGTCCGGCATGCTTGAGAGATCTTCAGCGTGATCGGCCTCTCGTTAGCCAAGGCGATGCCCACACTGCAGCTCAGTTGCAGGCTGTTGGCCGTTCACTGCATCGCGTACGGGGAAACTACCTTCAGTAGCTGCGTGGCTGTGACCTCGGACCTGCTTCTGCAAACCTGTTGCTGGCTGCCTACCAAAGCCGCTGAGCAAGCACCACAATTCGTCTTCCACCAGCCCGCGCCCCACAGTGTCGGCTTTGCGGCACCTGTGCGAAGCAGCCCGCTGCTTGACCTCCCGCAGCACCGGCATCGCCGCAAACTGCTGCCGATAGCGAATCGTTGATCCGTTTGAAATGGTCCAGTTCGAAAACAAGCACCGCAGCAACTCAGGCCATGGCGCTCGCCAATGCCATTTGGCCGCAGGCGATCATTGAGCAGCAAACCGATGGGGCAGGTCGGTGAGGGCGTCGTGAAGCCATGGTGTTGTGATGCGCTCTCGATATTTTTTTGTCGGTCACACCTTGCAGGCTTGTCAGTGTGTCGTCGCCGCTGCCCACCAGAACAAAGTTGCTGGAGGCCTCGCATGCAGCACCTCTGCCCATCGCGGGTAACAAACCATCAATTTCGTTACGCAGGCCGGTTCTCGGGCGCCAGCAATTTGGCAGCATGACCCGCCGCTCTCCGGTAGCGCCACAGGCCAATGTCATCGGTCTTACCGACACATCGGCGCCATAGCAAAAACAGCGTGTTGAAGCTGCGGTTGATCTCGGGCTATCGGGCGCTGTGCTTTCGAACAGGATGTTAGGGCTCCGGTATCCTGAAACAGCGCTGGTGAACTGCTTCGCGCGGTTGAGCGCCAGTTCGAGGCAATGCGGATCACTGATGTCGTGCGCCATGAACAGCGCAGGCCTGCCGTCTAACGCCAGCATCGCATATACAAGGCAGGGCTTTGAGTGCCCATCCGCGCCATTGCAGTTCTTTGGCTTCATGTTGCTGGATCCGCCCATCACGGCGAAGGCTGAGTAACTGCTCCGTTGCTGGGCATCTTTCAGATCGGCGCCTGGGGAGGTGCGTGTATATCTGGACGCCGCCAATCCGAACAGGCGCTCAAAGGCCGGGTTGATCCATCACTTCGTGATCGCGGCAGCGTGTCGCAGCCAGGCTATATGCACGCTTGAACAAGCAATAAAGCCTTCATTGGGGTCACGCATTGCAGACCTGGATTGCGTGGCCAGGTGAGCGGTGTCTTCATGCTTGAAGCTCTTTCTTTTCTTCAAGGTAGCCCTTTGGCCCGTATTATTCAAACACTAACGGGTGATCAGGCCTGAGCGGCTAATCTGAACAGCTGACGGGAATCATACAGCCTGATAGGCCGCGATGGCATGCTGCCACGTTCTCGCGGCCGCACCGCCCACCCCCACCTGCACGTTGCGGTAATGCTGCAGTGTTTATTCAGATAATCTCGGCTGTTTTTCCCGCGCGGCTTGAGCTAGGCACGCCACAGTAGCAACCGGACCGGCTGACAGGCGGCAGGCAGGTTAGCTCTTGGTAAGGCCAGTATTTCGTAAAAACGCTTGTTGTCCTCACCAGCACTTCTTGCTCAAGGCGCCAATCCAGATTGATAAGTACTGACCGCAGTGGTAACTCCCCATGGTCACCGGGCACAACAGAAAAATCCACATCGGCTTGGATAGCTGCTGATGAATGGCTTGAATAAAACGCGGTCATATATCCCCGCCCGGATTGGGGGGGCCGCAATGATCACCCAACTGCCGTCCTGAATAGCATCAATCGCAGCTCAGCGACATTCAGACAGGTGTTTGCAGGGGCCGCCGCATCGGGATAAAAGCGCTGAAGCCCTTTGCTCAGTTGATCGATCAGCTCGGAACAATGTTCTACGAAAGTGGATCTGTGTCGCCTGCCTCGCCAGCAACGCTGCGCCGAGCAGGCCGTGTCACAGCAGCCAGTTCCCAGATATGCGCATAAAACCGGGTCCCATGAATTCATTTGCTTCAAGGCGTTTGCTGAGTTTCAAAAATTCGGCCTGGGGTATGAAGCCCTGACAATGGCCAGTTGTTGTTTGGCGATAGTTTAGACTTCGAGAACGAATTGGAAGCTAACTGCTCGAAAGTCCATCTTTGCGAAGCCGATAGCCTTCTGTATAAAGCCCCATAACCTTCCGAGGATGTTACCGGCATGATGGTCTCCAGCTCCGCTGACCTATCATATTCGGACGGGCTGCCCACCTGCCCTCACGGCAATGGCGCTGATGCTGCGTCGCAACCTGCGCACTCTGCGCCGCGACTTCAAGGCAAAGCGGAACCGAAAGCGCTTTTATCTTGGAAGCATACGCGTGACCTGTCCCGAACTGGCAAGAGCAAGTCGGCAGCGAGTCCAGAAGAATCAGATAGTGACGACAGCAACCTGCCGACCTATCAAGCAGATGCTCAAACTGATCCGCGATCTGAAGTTGCAATCGATCAGAAAATGTCTCGAGCTTCAAGCCGTTAGCCGGCTGACAAAGGCATGACCTTTTCTGAATAGCTAGCAGTGTTGCGTATGCAGCATGAAGAGTGAGCTGGCTCGCTCAACTGTGCACTGAGTAGCCGCTTACGGCAGCCTCACCAAGGCCAGCGGCGATATGCAGTTGAGCTCGCGATATGCAAACAGCGATGGAATTGTTTGCTGTAATGCGCGCTTGATAAACTTTATGCCCTGCTCGCGGGTCCTAGTTATGGCTGCGCACCATTCAAGCCTTAGGTGCTTTCACTTATGTGGTCCAATATCCAAATTGGAGTGATTATGAGTCTGACAATCAAGAATCATTGGCTGCTCAGCATGGCTGTTCGTTCATGCCGTGTAACACCATGGAAGGCGCAGGTCGTATATCAGGATGCAGCGAAGCAGTGAGCGCGAAGCGGCAGAACTAATCTTTTGTTAACACCCTATTTATCTGTCATATCTGACCAATAATAGGCTTGACGATATTCGCCCAGTACCCTGTATCCGTTAGTTTGGAACACCTCCCTGTTTCTTCCCGTGACTGCTCTGCTGCCTCCCTGTTCTTCTGCCGTTGAATATTGCTGCCTAGCTGCGGGCTACATGTCAAAATCTTTATCACCTAACTGTGCACCAAGTTGCAGTTGTCAATGGCCTTTATAGGTTTGTTCAATTCACAAGAAAGTTGCGGTCGGACCTTTCCATTGTTGCCCGTTGCCCGCGTACCGGTCAGATATGTTGGCTGCCCAGTACTGCGGACAGGCGGCGTAACTAGGCGTGCCATGCCGTCCCATACCGGAGGCTGTCGCCACCTCGAGCGTTGGTCAATCCTTACCTGCTTTATGGACCGCCCTGACGTCTATGGATCATGGCAATTGAGCTGAGCTGCATTGCAGCGGGTACTGGCATTTGGAAAGCCAGCCGCAGAGCCGCCAGTTGTATCTCGATAACCAGGCCGGTAGCGCCTGACGGCGACAAAAATATTCCTTGGCGGCCATATCGAAGGCAAACATTCATGATCCAGGGCAATCACTGCGGCCCTGGTAATAGAGCGCATTGCTGCAGGTGATGCATGATCCGAATTACCTGACCTGGCAAACGGCTGGGCGGAGCCTTCAGGCAGGCGCGTGATGGCGTGACCGTGCATGGCGAGCGTCGGTGAAGTCCATTGTTCGGCGAAGAAGAATATCCACTGTGCGAATTATTCGAATTGATGACCACGACCACCCCATGCAGGAAACTGGAAAGGCTTGTTGTGCTTTTATCAGCCATAAAATGCTGCCAGAGTGACTGAAAAATATTGCCACGCCGTCCGACGCTCAGCATGCGATACCTGCGTAACGGGTAAGCGCCACTGTTTCTGCAAGTCCGCACGGTGGATCCCAGCGAAGCGGTGATTGAGTTTTGAACTCAAGCACGGTTGATCTGCCGCCACCGGTCTGGTGCACTAAGTACAATAGCCGCTTCATGCAGATTCAAGGCGCGGCGCAATGGCGATTCAGGGTACCCGGACCACATGCACAAGCCCAAGGCGATTCAGGAAGTTCTGGCCCCAGGTCGACCTGCTGATCAAGTTGCTCGACCGCGCGCATTCCGCTATCCAGAAAAACCCCGCGATTGCCGAAACTGCTTGGCTAGAAGCCGTGCAATCAAGTGCTGAGCAAGACCGATCTGCCGACCGCAGTGACCGCCCGTGCAGGAGTATCTGGAAGCAGAGTCGGGGGGTCATAAAACCCTTCGCGACCACACGGAACAGCCCGGGCGCATCAAAACTGTGGTTGAAGTCTGCTCCGCAAGATGCTGCCGGAGAAAGGAAGCCGGCGAAGAAAACATCAACGCGGATTGATCGCTGTATTCCAACGTGGTTAAAATCGGACCATCCATCAATACCCTGGCTGGCGCGGTGGTGGCCAAGACCGTTAATGGAGCGGCGTTGACCAAGACCAGGCAGCGCATCAATCGGCAGTGCCGTGGTGCTACTCGATTACGCCCGGCATTTCTTGGCCGAAGATCGGAAAACCCCAACAGCAGTTTATCGTCTGCCGCGACCGCGGCGATCAAGAAACACGGCGAGGAATATGACATGTGAGTTTCTTCGTCGCGAAAATCTTGATCCAAGGCTTACCCCGAACTTATCCCAGGCGCACTTCAGTTGAATATTGCCCAGCACCGAGCTGGAATTTCTCGAGATGGCCGGCCGCGCGTGGTGCCTTGCGCGCGGCGGCAAGTCAACCTGCACAAGGATCTGTAATGCTGATCAATGACTTGCGCTCGGCAAAAGCTGGGCCTATCAGCCTGAAAACGCGGGCCAGTTCGAGCAGAAAAGATCCCAATTGCCGAGGCCAAACCAAAAAGAGCAGAGGAATGGCCGAGCGCAAGAGAAGCGCTCAAGACGGTCACGCAATCCGACCGCGCCGACCGCAAGAAGCAGGAAGAACCTTGCCGGCCGGGCCGAAGCCAAGGGTTACGGCAAGCCGCGAATCATCGCCCGCAAGAAAAGTAGCTGTACTTAACTTCATCGGGCGGGCTTGGCTTGACCTGGGCGAGGCATTAATCCATCTGCTTCCTGGCTGGACCGGCAGACTGGGACAATCTGGCTACCCCGTTTGGACCCAAGCGCAAAGATCTTCCAGCCCGCAATGCTTTTCAGTTCATCAGCGGAAAATCAAACCTCGGTAACTTGACGTAACAAAGCGCAAGATCGACTGGGAACTGCCATGCGCTTTTTCTGGCGTGCTTTTGCATCATAAGCGGACTCCGGTTTGAACTGGCAAGGGTCCGTAAAAAGCCGGTTTTGACCACCAGTCACCACGCCAGCCAAATGCCCTATGTGTTTCAAAAAACTGGAGTGTAGATAAAAAAAACCTAGATCACCTTCGCCATCTCCCGCGGATGGAAATTTGCGCGCCTGTAGTTGCGGCACCCCCCCGTTTTCCCAGTGGATTGGGGCGTAATCCGCAGCCTTTTGGCCAAAAAGATTCCATTCTATTTACCGCATTCGTTCCGGGCTCGGTTTTTTCATCAGCCATTGGGCCATGGGCGGTTCTCCGGTGAAAAGGGGTGGTTAACCTGCGAGCATGGACATTCTCTTCGAAAATGATGCATTGCAAATTCCTGATCTATTGCGCTTTCGCTGCGCGGTGCGCCATCTGATCTCTCT
>Ga0163217_1062258_pt1 | contig 12374 bp, 11 predicted proteins | sample SynspAceP_FD_185933 | JGI IMG/M metagenome (GOLD analysis project Ga0163217, IMG submission 185933) | Saline lake microbial communities from Ace Lake in Antarctica - Synechococcus sp. Ace-P (PacBio error correction) | ecosystem: Environmental > Aquatic > Non-marine Saline and Alkaline > Saline ... | reverse complement strand
TGATTGAAATTGGTTGGTGTCTGATGTTGGTATCGATTTAGACGAGTGTTCCAAGCTTGGAACTAATATTGGTCAGGGGGAAGTTTAAGAGGCAGGGGGCAAGCGCAGACCACCAGAATGCATCCAATTCATCCCAGGTCGACGGATTTTTTTGTCATAAAAATCAGTGCTCCGTGCATGAGGTTCAATCCAGTGCTTTCAATACAACCAGCGAGAGGAAGATGGGGGGTGCCTGGGCGTGTCTTGCTGCGGTGGCCCCAATATGAAGGGAACCGCGTGCAAGTTCTTTAACCAGTTTGCCATGGCCGACGAATCGCCTACGGACAGAGAAGCTTATTCTTATGTACCCGCCAGAACCGCCCACCGCACAAGGACGTTGCCACCTTGTGGTCGGGGCGAGGATCATGATGTCGGTATGGTTAAATCAACTTACCTTTTGTCGCGTCATAGGCCAATACATCGATTGGGGCGTCGCCGAGGACGCGTACCCTAATTACCTCGTGTGACACGTTCATCACGACCGCCCCGTAAGTAGATCGAGGCTACGTGGGGTCGGGACGGCATAGCCGTCCTCAAGTTTGCCCTCACGAGCCAGTAACTTACAAACGCTGGCCGCCGTAAGGTGTGATCGCCATAGCAGCCGCGCGGCGCATTAAGATCTCATACGGCGTCGAGGTGGGTGGCACCGTTACTGTCATTGGGTCATTGATGCGCTTCCGAGCCAATGGCGTATGCCAGTTGCCACGGCGGACAGTTGTGTGCAGGCCCGTTGGAAATCATTCGTATCAGAGGCTTGGATTCGTGGGTCATTCCGTAAACGATCGTGCCGATAACGATTTTTGCATGTGAGAACCGAAGCGCTGCCTGACAGTACCTGCCGCAGGTCGTGAACTCTAGTAATTCCGCACGAGTGCAGCCTTCCCAGTTAGGTCTCATTGAAGGTGAATACTCATTCGCCGCGCCATCAAGTGCGTGCCGACCTTAATTGTGGAAGCGCCTGCCTGAATGATTTGATCAATGGCGCCCAGTCCCAGCGACCTGTTCGCGTGATCGGAACTCGATATTCCGGCACACCCCCCGATCCGCATAGAGACAGAGTCACGGCCCGATGCGCAAAATCCGTGATACGACTTGAGTCATGTGACTCTTTGGCCCAAAGACTGACTTTCTTCTATTTGTCGGAAGGAAGGGGCCAACTCTAATTTCCGTTGTAGCTATAAATTTAGTGTTAGCCCCGATAACTTTGTTGCTTTTGCCTTCGCTGCCCGTGCCCTACCCCTAACGCAACAAAGATAATTAAATGACGCTACTAGACTGTGATGAGTTGTCAGCATTGCAAATGGCGCCCCGGGTGATGTTGTTCGCAGGCCAAGCCAGCCGGCTGGGCCCCTGATCGGACCCCTTCCGTGGCCCCCAAATACTGATCGGTCGAGGCGCCCCCGAGTGCTATATTGGCGCCCAAAGGTCGCTGAAAACAACTGTCTTGTTGCAGTTTCTGCCCCTGTCGAATTCGCCCCGGTCATTTCGCTTTGTGATTTGGGCGGCTTACCTGTTTTGAGGTGAAATCGCATGCGTTTGGGGTGGGCAAGCCACGGGAAGCACCCCGGTGCCGATGAAATGTGATCAAACCCCAAAGCCGAAGAGAAAAGGCAAAAGGGCATCCCAAGAGCGACTTTTATCTGCCCGCGAAATCAATGAATTCGTTTGTCCAATGGGTGTTAACTCTGAGGCCCCGGTCCTAGCGCCGCGCTTGTTACTCACGGTCGCCTCGTCCTCCCCGTGATCTAAAGGACAGTTGCTATATGGCGTAACGGCAATGGGTTGCCGGGCCGGGGTGGATCGTGCGCGTAGCCGTGTCTCAAGGCGGACCAATCGCACAGGCATGTTTGGGTCGCGGGTGATCATTGTATACCCCGGTATGTAAGAGCTTGGCTTTGTGGCTGCCATTTTTCTGATCACGACACGCTGTCGGTTGCATTCTGGTCCCGCGCTTAGTTGGGGCCGCTGAATGGATCAGCTTGCAATGAGGTGTGTCGTGGCACTGGCTGTTGCTTCCGGTGGTGAAAGATCTTACCGCGTTGCGCGCTATCTTAAGCCAAGATGCTGAGCACGGCTTGATTGGGCGTAAGGTGAGATGAAGGGAAGCGCAGGTTTGCGTCCCTTTTTAAGGCTGGATAAGTCGGGCCTTGGGGGGTCTGCGTGCCCTATTAAGGGTCGCTCAGTAGGTGGGAAGCGCCCTATACTTGCAGCAAACTTCCAGAACTTAAGTATTATTCTTGTTCGATAGAGCTGCGGTGGAAAAATTGGAGCACCGAATGCATTACTTGTCACGCACTCGTGTATAGCGTTAGCATGGACCATACGTTCACCAGACATTATCTTGAATTCCCGTCAGGATTGACCGCATTTTATGGAGGTTTTTTAGAATTCCCCCCCTCGCTTGTTGCACGTATGGTGCGCTAAGACGTTCTTAGCAGGTCGCGTGCCAGCCGACAATTTCCTGACCGTGCCAAGGAAGATTCCCATCCCGTGAATCGAGAACGAAGAAGGGCTAAAAGGCCTAAAAAAGAAAGCTTAAAAGGAAACATAGAAGGAACGCCGAAAAGTAAAATCACGAGAAGCAGCCAGAGCTAAGAAGAGCTTGAAAGCCGATAGGTAAGGAAAGTTCCAAACGTCGAAAAGAGACCGTTCACGCTTCAAGCTAGATTCGGAAGGGGTGCGCGACTGAATGCCCCCACAGAATGAAGGTTACTTGGTCCCGTGCAATGGCGCTTTGGCTCAGATGCCTGCTGATGTCCCGAAAGAAAAATGCTGACCTATCGCAAGACCATCTGAAAATGGACCACCTTGGGGGCTACCCTGTCTTGCCCCAAAAAGGCCGTACCTATGGATGTGGCATAGACGATAGCCAGCTGACGACATCGATCTTGATCAGCAGTGAGTATTTTTGACGGCATGTGCGTGCGGAAAAGAATATGGTCGACTGCCGTGACGAAATTAGATGGACTTCTTACTTGACGACGATACTTGTGCTACTGGCCAGATGATCTTTACATTTTAGTCCCGCACGCAGACAAGCGTATGCGTGATCGATGCAGCTGTTGTCCACGATTACATCGCTTGCTGGATCAATAACTGGCGCGGGTAGAAACTGCAGGGGCTTCGCATTGCACCACAGCAGCTTACGCAGAACGACGCGCGACTCCAAGCGCAATAGAAACGGCAATAATATGCTGTGTGAATAGTGATGTGACGTTGGTAACAGCGATTCGAGACACTACAGCTTATCCGAGAATTCGACGCGCCCCATTTTTAAGCGACGCGAATCTAGAAGGGTGGATAGTACCACCTCTCGAGTTCTGCCAGCTTCAAGCGGCAGCATACAATAATAAAATAAAGGGGACAAAATGCTCCCCTTTCGGTTGATACGTGTCCGTTAGTCAATAGCAGCGCCTTTGGCTTTATCCCGGCGACATTTGGCGTAATACGAACTTTCGAACCTCTTCGGAGGGGGAGCACCAGAGGTTCCATTTGCAACGAAATCGCTGTTCATTACACGCTCGCATAGCAGCCGATCGCCTTGCCAACAGCGGTTCACGGACCGACGGCCAGCGGGGGGACACGCGACCGGTTAGTTTGTATTGCTCCGCAAAAGTCCATGCAGGAGCCATGGAACAACGCGTGTGCCATTGCCTTCGGCTGCAGATGGTCACGGCTTTCAGCGCGATCTCGAACCCGGAACCAGGCATGAGGATTGATGACAGACTTTGCCTTCGCGTTCGAGAAATAGCTGTTCCACCGGTCATGTTTATTCTTGTGCAACGGAAAAGTTGGCAGCCCGACGTGTCAGATGACGCACTGTCCCCCCTGTTTTCGGCTCAACGCGATTTAAGCCTCCGGCTGTTCGACCGTATCGCGGGCGGAAACATATGGTTGGTGTTCGCGCGGCTATTGCCAAGGTTCGACGGCTGGTGCGTCGCCGTCTCGCCCAAGCCCCGATGCGTGTGTTTATAAAACGGAATATCGGTACCGATCCAACGTGCAAGGGCGGCATCCAGGCGGCGTAGCCCCGTAAGCACATGCGTTAACGCCGAGGCGACGCGCCCCGATGCAGCGCCATATGCCTTCTATCCGCCAGCGGCCAACCGTTTCGGGTGCCCCATGACATAGCGCCGACACGTTGTCATAATCGAACGCCCATAATCAGCCCCCGTCTTTTGATTGTTCCATCCGGTCAAATCGGCAGAGCACCACGTTTCGTGATACAGGTCAATCTCAGGTTTTTCGCTGCTCGCGAGGGAGTTTCGGCGCTGTCAAGTTGTTTTGAACCCGCTGATGGTCCCGCCGATCAGTTATAGGACGACCGCCAAGCGCGGTGAACTTTCGCGTTTGCGCGCGACATCATCGAAAGTCTTCCCCAGGACGCGTCTTGCACGCGGTTTGCCCCGTAATTCTATTCCTCATTGGAGATGTCACATCGAGGTACTCGAACGGCGGTGTCAGTCATAGGCGGCTTTCAGCATGGCTGCGTCGGTCAGCGCGGCCGTGGCCTGTGACGGTCGTCGAGTGCTAGGGCGATATGCTTTTGCATCGATTCATGTGGCCAATCGATTTGCGGTCGTTCAGGGAGCGTCGATCACGGATTTGCCGTCATCTCGATCACGCCAGTTGTGTTTGAAAAAGCGCACTATCGATTGTCGGACAGCGATAAGACGTCCTATTCTTTCATTGTTCCACATTACGTCAGCTTGCTTGTGACCGCCTGCAAGGCGATCGCTCTGGCTTTATGCCTATCAGGCAGCCGTCCCTCGTCAGTAGTAAGTGTCCGATCTCTGCGTATTGCCGCAGCCGTCTGATTCTCGCCATGGCAAGTCGACGGAATTGCGATCTGACAGCGGCTGTTGTGGTTCATCGCATCGGCAAGGAAGTTTTCAGGGTGGCCGCCTGCGAGGACCTCTGGGAAGTTTTATCTTTCGAGGGGAATGTCGTAAACCCTTTGGGCAGCAGCGATAGTTATCAGCAGAACCGTTGCCGCGGAAGAAGAACGTCGTTTCAGCCACAAGTGGCTTGCGGAATCACTGGGCTTTGAAACAACCGTGGCACCGTTCCGCCCAGCACGGCATGCGCTGCGGGAAATTGGGCGCGCCGTCCATGTCAGCGCCGAATGCCCGTCCCCGCTTTGACCAATGGCGAATGGGTTTGGCCCCGAGCGTTCAATCCACCGGTGCAAGTTCTTATAGGGGGAAGGTTTCGCGCTATCTACCACCAACCCCACAAAGACAAGGGCAACAGAGACTCCCGCCATGTATTGCGTTTACCGCCTGCCAAGGCACTTGTTCTTAGGGCAGTTTTCCGCTGGTTGGGTCATGGATGGCTGAAACCACATTGACAGCAATTCGTGGTGCAACTTGTATATTCGACGAATAGACTTTTACGATATACTCGATGGCACTTTTTAGAACATTGCATAACTGTTATCTGGGCGGCGCTTGAAAGGGTCGGCCCGGACGGACAACTCCGGTCGCAAGACGAGATCCCGACCTATTAAATTGCGCAGATCCGCTGTCACTCACTGACAAAGCGACCCTTGAAAAAGGGCTTCGGATGATTCATCTGCGTGTGCGAACTGGCAAGCGCAGTGCGCAAACAACAGAGCAGCACGGACCCAACCCCCCCGAAAGGTATATGAGTTGCAACGGACCCGTTGCGGGCCCCAATGCGCACTGGCCGATGATTGCGCCCGCCGCTGGCGAGCATGCCGAAGGTGGTCGTAGTCCGCGGCTATCATTGCGCTTTGCAGCGAGATTGATTTGCGTGCACGCACCCGTGAGTCCCAGGTACGCATCTGTCTGTTCTACGCGCTTGTCCCCATGCGAGGAGTTGCTTGATGCGATATTTCCATATTTCTTACCGCTGTCGCCAGTTCGTATCCTGCAAGAGGCGAGAGGACTTACCTGCCTCTCCCAAATATGCTAGATGACGAGACGGGCGTCATCAGTCAGTCCAGATGCCGAGAGCGATTCTGTAGGCGTCTGTTGGCTTGCGATTAAGACGCCTCCGTCACAGGCATATAAGAAGCCGGCCAATTGGCAGAGGGACGCTGAATTCCAGTCTGCGCAACGTTGTCGAGCGAGCGAGCGAAGTCCGTTATCCCCAAGCGTGACCGATATCTTGCGAAATGCGCCCGCCGAAGTTGCAGCGAAATCAAGCAAGGCAGATGATGCGCGGCCGCATGCTATGGCTGCTTGATTTGCACGTCAGGAGCAAGCGTCCGCAAGAATCCCTTTTCGGCGACCTTATCGCGACGGGGCGTTCAGTTCCGGTGTCATTCAACCCTGCCGGCCAATTCGACTGCGTCTTTATGTCGCAAAACACGCTATTATATCCTATCAATCGCGCGCAGCTTCAGCGCGCGATGAATGGCTCTCGAGTTTGTTATATCTGTGGAAAAGGAACGCGCAACGTGTTGGGTAAGCGGTGCGACAACGACACGTGACATTAATTTGCGGGTGTCGCACCAATAACGTAGCTCCCGCGATAGGTACATTTTCACGTATATCGGTTGCACTTGACAAGCGCCACCCGTTTTTTGTTGCCCGTATTTGCCGATTGCTTAGCGTGGGCTACCGCGATCTTGGTCTGCCGCATCCTTGTTAAACAACGCCATTTCTACAGCGTGTGTCCAGCTTTCGCCCGCACATCTTCTGTAATGATATCAAGCACGCCAGACGAATGCCTTTTGACATAAAGCTGCGTAATGGGTATCAGCAGGGAATCTATCCTGGCGCAGCATCGTTCCCAATCACTGTTCACAGCGGATATAATCCGCTATTATAGTTCAGAACCCCGCAACGGGAAGATGAAACCGCATTTGCGCATCTATTGTGCCTTCTTGAAGCAACCAACCTATGCTGTGATTTCTGAATTTGCGTCTTGCATCGGATTCCATTTGTCTTTGTTATAAGCGTTGCGTATCTTGGGTCGAGGGGATGCGGATAGTTCGTCTTGTGCTCCGACCGCCGCCGCACCATATAGTGCGTCATTGCTGATAACCCTTGGCCGCTTTATCCAGCGTTCCGTGTCGCGTGGTTTTTTCAGCGACTGTAAGGGCTGCGCAAGACGGGCCAACGATCACACCAGAACGCTGAGGTACGATCCAGATCGGGTCACCGGATCCCAGTCCGGGCTTTGTGGTCAGTGCCGTGGTGAGGTTCGATTGACCGGATCATCGGCCTGAGCGCGAGCATAGACGGCCGTGTTGTGCACGCGTCTGGCCGCGGGGAAACTTTCGTCGATGTCATCCGCCATGTGAAACGCCGTCATTTCTTGACTGTGATTTGGGCGTAGGAAAGTTTCACGCAGCAGGTTTCGATTTCGGCTGCATGGGCATGTGTGGGTTATTGGGATGTCATTCTGCCCAATGTGAGTAGTGTGACGCGGCGTGCATTATATCACCTTCTATCTATTTGAGCGGGGCTGGGGCCTTACCATAAAGACAGTCCCGCCGCGACCAAGTTAGGAAGCCCGCATGAAAATTTTCAGAGAACGCACCCGGAAACGCCTATGGCTGGCCCCAATCGCAGGGCGCCTGGGACCCGGTTAGAACATGTGGAGTCAGCCCCGGCGTCCGGCAGTGCAATCGAGATGCGAGATCGTGTCTGTGCCGGTTGCGTGAGGGGCCTGGTGGGTAACGAATGAGGCGATCGAGGACGAGCAGCCGCGGTTGTTGGATATGGCTCAGGATGGTGATGCTTGCAGTAGGGTTGCTGTGGAGGGCGCATCCGCGTGTGGTCAACCATGGCGCAGCCTATGCTTGTTGACGTTGTCTTCTGGGCGGCCCCGCGCACGTAGCGTTGCCCTTCAGGTGCGCTGTCGGCAGGGGCGCCGCTGTGTAGACACGGCATGCGCGATCGCTTCCGGAGAACGGTCTGGGTGTAAGAAACGCGATATTGCATCATATCCCCGCTGCGATGTCATGTCCGGCGTGCATATCGCCCAACGCTGTTCCCAGGGCAGGTCGCGGGTTTCGACCGTGGTGATTGACCCGCGAGGATGTGTCGAAGCGCTCCGATGCACAAGTGGTGATGGACTGGCCGACGCGGCGATGATACCGTCGGACGTCGATACCCGCAGCGCGTCGTGCTGATTGACCCATGCCCCCCAAAACTGGATCGACCCGCGCTGCAATATCGCCTTTGGTCGCCGTTCATATCGGGGGTCCGGTTCATAAGTGGACCACCCGCCGCGTGTGCGTCTGAAGAGGAGGCTTACCAGCCCCCGAAGATCGCTGCGGATATACGGCACATCGGGATGGATATGGGCACGCGGGCGCCCGAGATCGCCCAGGTGTCAATCATTGCGATTGATCCAACCTTGAGAAAACGTGAGTCGGACCCGTCATGAGACCGCGCAGGCCGGTGGGCGCAGGCGCCCACTTCTATCGCCACTGCCGTCTGGCGAGTTGGCCCAAAGGCTTGCGGCGGAGCCCGGACTGGCCGAGTTCAGGAAGAGGGTCGAGCGATAATCGTTGCGCAGATTTCCGCCATGTGGTGAAACCGCCGCGCACGTCGCGCGGCCCGTGCTTGCAATATCCGATCTGAATATGCAAAGCTTTACGACGCGTGACCTGCTGCGATGGCGGCATCTGCATTGATGTGGCGCGCTGAGCGTGAATGCGGTATCCGATGATCACGCTGGCCCGTGCCGCCGTCACAGATGCAACAGGGGGTATGATGCCACGATCAGATTATCTCTACCTGTGGCAGCCATGATGGATGCGCTTGCGAGCAGTCGCGGCCGCGATCCGGATGCTGCCGCCACAGATCAGGACGCAACTTGATCATCACCGGAATGACGGCCGCCGGGGAAGGCAAAAAGGCGATACGGATCGCTTCAACTGACGTCACCTGAAACTTGCTGATTGTGCGCATAAATCGCTTTGCGGGGATGCATCGCAAAGCGGATACGCGCTGAGGTGTCTGACCGCTCTGCAATCGACATGAAGTACTGGCCCACAAGCCTTGACGCGCCCAGCGCGATGTTTCACGCTTTGGTTGCCGTTGATCCGGGGCAATCTGCTGTTTCTCGGGCGGGCGTACCCTGTATCGGGTTGCCGGCAAGCTGTTGCCGTACCCGGCGTGAGTTTCGGATTGGTGCTGTCGCGGATCTGCGGTGTCGATGGACCCGCGGACATCGCGTGCATGGGGCTGTCGCTGAAGAGATCCGCAACCCGCCCCAGCAAGACCCCGGTGACCCTAGCACGGTGATGAGCGCACGATTATACCGCGAAGTTCAACGCGCCGGATAATTTTTGTTCTCAACGGCTTTTGCGTGCTTAACTCTTGCCTAATCCCAGACATAAAACGGGAACATCATGACCAGTCAAATGACCTTTGAACGAACTGGCATACTGTTGCCGTCAAGGGGGCACCGTTGCTGGCTCATTCGCGCGACACAGAGCCTCATGCACGCACATCGGCTGCGGATCGGCCAGGGGGCCTGCATTCTTGTGAACGGCGAAGCCGGTCAGGGCTGCACCTCTCGCGGTCGACAGCGCAGACGTCAAGACATCGAGATCTGTGGAATCCCACGGTCAGCTGACCCCGTGATATCCAGCCAGGCGTTTCGGATACCAACGGGCGCCATCGCTTTGCCGCGGCATGATCTGTCCGTCGTTCGCTTCTGAAAACACCCAAGCCGCGAGCCCGATTCGCCATATCTTTGACGGCATATCTCGCTTGCACCGCTATCACACATAGTCCAAGCGTCATGGCGCATTGTCAAGTCCAGCGCGCTGCGCCGAATAAGCGGTGTTCCGGTGCCATGTTTCGAAGTTGCGAGGACACGGGCGAAACCTTTCCGAAAAACCGCGCTTCCCTGGACGGGACCGCATCAACTAAAATTAACATAATACAGCTATGATAAACCACATACGATGTGACGGCCTGATCCGTACCCTAGAATTTTCCATGCAAAGGAACGGCGCGAAATTGGTGCAGCGCAAGCGGGCAGAGGATATCCGGTTTTTGACCAGTGATGGAATTATACCCGCGTATCAATTACGCGAACAGCATATTGTTCTTTTCGCGCTCGATATGCCCATGGGGCTGAATTCGTCGATCTCGGAGCGAGGATGATGCGGTTCTCTAAATCTTTCGTCCATTTCCACCGATAGTCTATCCCCTGGTGGCAAATTAACCGACAACCACGGGAACCGATCAGAACGCTCACCCCCTGTGGCAGAGGGCAAGGTGCAACGGGGAACATCCCCCCGCGTTGCCAACCGTCCCAAGCCCGCCGAGCGGCAATCGATGCGTTATTCATACGACCGCGCAGGGTGGACATGAGCAAGCGGTACAGGCGCGCACCCAAGGTGCTGACGAGCTACTTAACGTTACGCTGGGTTCGAGGAAAACAAGAGTGCCGTGGAAACGTTGAAATCCCGTCAATCACCCGCTTGAAATCATTAACACCGCTGTCGCCAACCCTGGAACCGGTGTGCTCTGGATTACGCCGCCGTACAGGCGATCACTTTTACAGTCGAAATTCACGTACCGTCTGTTGATGGCCCTTTTTCTGGCATCTGAAAAAGTGCGGTTGTGCCGATTGGCGGCGCGGCGTTGCACCAAATTTTTCCCCTATCAGGAAGGCCATTTGCACTTTGGCAAGGCTTTGAACCGCCGGTAGTGACTCCAGCGGTCAAGACTTCATGTCACCGACACGTGGCAGCACATTGTACAAGATCCAGAATGCGCTGATGCGCGAAACTTTCCGCCGCTGCATGATACCTACGCCAACATGGGCGCGTATTGTTAATTCCGCCGTCGCCCACAGCTGTCGGTCTTGTGGCGGCAACTTATAATACGACGTCTAATGAACGTAAGGCGTTTACTATACCGTGCTCCGCCATGCATACCCCCATGGCCGTCGCTCCGAGCACACTAAGGCTGGGTAAAACGAGGGGTGATAAATGCCGCCAGAACGGGTCCCGATCCATTGCCTGCCGGAGACTTTACACGATTTCCCATACAGCTTAGCCGGTTGAATCGACGGACTATGTGGACGATGGCCAGTGAAGAGATCGCCGATTTCGCCGTTTTTGCCCGCCGCCAAAGCGTAAGAGGCCAGGAAGCTTGCGCGCTTTTGGGAAGATGTTACTCGAGGATACCCCAGATCCCGCCGCACGTCTAATCGTAGCCCAGTTGGGCGGGGCGGGTCCTGTATGAATACGCCCAAGTGCGGTCCAATGCGTCGTGGTCTAGTGGTGATTGCACGGCCAGCCACAGCCAAGGCATCCGATACATCTTCCCTATATCGCCCCTAAATGATCGGTATTCAGAGAATATCGAGATCCGCCCGGTAAGCGAACGCCAATGGGGTATGGGACTTACGAGGTCTCTTTCCTTCTGGCGGTCCGATGGTGGCCGCCACGTAAATTATCGCCCAAGCCCAAAAGATCCCTCGGGAATTAGGGGAAGCCTCGAGGGATATCCAGTGAAGGCATGTTCGTCCAGTGTGTGTACGATAATTGTCGCTTGGGTAGTGATTGGCAGCCTATTACCGGAATAACTACCGTGAGATATGACGGCTGGAGAAACCCGCGTTCTATGATCGTCCCGAACTTTACCTATCCCGGGCTTATGCTGCCACGAGGTATCCGAAAGGTCCCCAACCGTCACCACGATTCCGGACGTTCGCGGGGTGGGGGATTTAGGCACATCTACCCCGGATGTTTCTCAGCCCGGTCAGGGTCCTGGCGGATCCGCGAGCTATCGACAAGATTTGATGAGAACTGCGCCTCACAGCGCCAGGTTGAGGCATCCTACCAGATTACGCCCGATGCACGGCCAGTGATCTGCCCGTTCTTTACGGTGGTACCATTCGTGCCGACGCCCTGCAAACATTAACCTTGGCAGTGAAAGGCTAGGCGATCGGGGCCATGGTTCTCGGCTGTGTGATCGTTTTGGAACGCCCAGGTTCGGTCTGGTAAGTGCGGCATATCGACATGCCGTATCGCGCGGGTTGGGGGCGATGGGAAGATAAGGGGGGTAGGCAGGACTTGGCCAGTCCCCCCCCTCTGCGCCTAAGCTGAAAGTCAAAGGGGAAAGCGGACAACCCCTCAAGCGCCCTGGCGCAAGTAAGGGAAAAGCGGGCAGCCCCACCCCCCCGGGAGGTTTGCAAAAAATGGAAGAGCCGGCGTTAAAAAGCAAAGGCCCCCGCTCTGTGATTGGGAAGATCGCAGATGTGAATTGATTCGATCTTACGATGAAAGCCCGCGGACCGGTCCCCCCCCGCGAAGGGCGGGATCACGGCACTGCGGGCAGGTGGGAAGCAAACCAACAAGAATCTAATCCCTTCACATTTTTTTTTTTTGA
>Ga0163217_1045612_pt1 | contig 12374 bp, 11 predicted proteins | sample SynspAceP_FD_185933 | JGI IMG/M metagenome (GOLD analysis project Ga0163217, IMG submission 185933) | Saline lake microbial communities from Ace Lake in Antarctica - Synechococcus sp. Ace-P (PacBio error correction) | ecosystem: Environmental > Aquatic > Non-marine Saline and Alkaline > Saline ... | reverse complement strand
ATTTCTATAGATAAATTACAAGATAGAGGTAAGTTTTTGTGAGGCCAGGAGAAGATATATACGACGGGTCAATTATTGTGGAAAATTTCAAGAGGTGATTTGATATGACCGTGAATATACCAACACGAAGAAAATGTCTTAACGTACGTCTTCGGGAGCTGATTGAATTAAGGGCAAAAATAGTCCCTGCTATAAATTTTTCACTGGAGGAGGCGTTGGGAATATATTCAAAACTAGAATATGTAGATGTACAAATCCGTTATATATCTCTATATCCGTTTAAGGAAAATATATTTACAAAGAAAAATTAACGTAGCGAAATAAATAGCCTAATCTATTAGTTGAGCTGGAATTGAAAATCCCAAGGTATTAATCTGGTGGGATTTTTTTTTAGAACTTTTTGAAAGTATGATGTAATACCGACCTAAGTCGATTTTAATTAGAATGATGATTTGATAAGAATTTTTTTTGTTGTTTCAGTTTTTATTGTTGACTATTGGCGCCTGTAACGAGCAACGCCCTAAAAAACAGATGCAGTGTAGTCGAATTCAATTTCCGAATATAAGATACCCGAATCTGGTAGCAAAAAAAAAGTGGATAATAGCCCATTTGGAGCGACTACAATGCTACCGAGGCAGGGAAAGTTGTTTGGAATCAATGGAAGCACATGGAGGGCTTGTTTAAGTGGTATTAGCAATGGGCTGATTTGTCTTTTAGATTTAACTATCAGCCATTGGATGGTTCCGGTACCCGCGGATACCTAGCCAACTATTTGATACTGAGTACAAAGCAAGGGCATAAGTAGTGCAACCGATAAGTACGGCAATTTTTTTGATGGGATGGTGAAAATGCTTGGGTTAAGCTAAGACAGGTACTTTCTTAATATAATATTGAGGGTTTGGGGCATTTAGAACTCCTCTGGATGCTAGCGCACAACCTCTTGTTTTTGGATGGTGAAGTATTAATTTTAGGAATTGTTGCGGCGAACTAATTTATGTAAGATGCACCGCAGATGGGCTGGGTTAAGCGTAACTTCGCTTCCGGTACTGGGATGCTCCAGATGATTGATTATATATATACTGATTGCCAAACCACATTATGTATCTGCGCCCATAGATATAAGTGTCATACCAGTGGATTTTCCCAATGGCGGAAATTAATCCGAAAGAAATTATGGATTTGGTCGGAACCGTAAAACTATTTGAACGGTGTTAAATTTGCCACTGAAATATAATACGTATTGGTCAACTGAAGACGGACAACCAACCGTGAAGCCTATTACAACTATCGAAACTAGTGATATTGAAATTCCAAAATCAATAGAAGAAGATTTCTTTAAACGCCCCTCAAGGCGTAAGCTGATAGAAGGATTGTAAAATAAGGGATAAAAATAAGTGATTTCCAATCTTGGAAATCACCTTTTTTTTGCTAATAAAATCCGGCTAGTTAGGCCAGCGTACTATTTAGACCTTAGTTAATGGAGTTATTTTAATTAAAGGAAAATGCTCTTTATTGTACCAATTCCTTTTTACTGTAGCCGCGGCGGCGGCACCGATAAATCCCGCATGATTTTGTAAGTTTCTGCTGGTATTACAGGGGTTTTCAATACTAAGTATAATCCTTTTAAAACTCGTTCCAGTCTTTGCAGGTTCCTCCTTCCTAAAATAATAAGATCTGGCGTACGATCAATTCAAACGAATTCCAGAAAACATTTAAAGCGCTTACCCATTTTTTATAACTAAGGCCTTCCTTTTTCTTTGGCGAAGCTGCCAGCCCATAGTTCATTTTATCATACTTTTTATACGGAATCTGTCCCAACTTCAAATTTGAATCATTCTGTCCGTTAAAAAATTACACCGCTACCCAGTCCTGTCCCTATGGTAATCAATCACCACAAGACCTTCCTTACCTTCTGCCTAACTCCAAATTCATGGATGCAAATCCTGCGCATCGCATCATTGACCACTTTTACAGGCAAACATGTAGCTACTAAAAAGTTCGGTTAGTCATTTACCTCCAAGCCAATTTCTTTATGAGAGCTTTTTCCTGGGTCTATGCAGAACCATTTTATAACGGTCGGTAAATCCACAGGCCAATGGGACCTGTAATCAAAATTGTTCAACAATTTTGGCTACTAACTTCGGCTCAGGTTTTGGCTTTCGCGATTTGTGGTGTTGGTATTCTAAACCGTCCGTAATCATTCACCTGTTTCCATGTTTTACTAAGGCTCCTTTTATGCCCGAGCACGATATCTATTCGAGGATTTCCATGTATAAATTAAAGGATTTGGCGAACAAAGTAACAAAAGAACTTTGGTATTTAATGTATCCATGTTTCAAGGCGAAGTTTAGGAGAGCTCGATTGAGCATTATTTCAGGGCAATTGTTCAATGTTTTTTCCCTAATTTCCCTCCGTAAAGTTCCAGTATTCCCTTTTTCCAAAAACAGCGCATTAATGCTGTCATAATGGTCTGGATTTCATCTGGGCTATATTTTTGTCTCATAGGCGTCGTGTTAGCTGGAATCGTAAAGTTCAAGGGTAGGTTCGTCAGCTATTAATATGTTGGTTAATCTATATTTTTCGCGTCCGCAATGAAATTCCATTTTAAATAGCTGTAGGCCACTTGATCTTTCTCTTGGTTTGGAACCTGTGACAGGCTATCCTAAAGCTTCGCCATCTATTTTGTGTTTCATACCAATATTGCACAGTCCATTAAGCGTGGGGTAGAATCACGGTTTCTATTAATGGATTCCCACATTTTTGGCGTCTTGATTTTCTTCAAACGGGATTTAATGATCAAGCACTTTTTTAACGCAATTTTCAAAACAATGTATGTTTCCCCCAAATCTCGCTGATCACCCAAAATGCCAGCCGTGGTCTCCCCAAATCACAATAAATGGTGTTTTTAGTCAACCCTAGTACCGTTTTAATTCGTCCCAAATCATTACCCAATTTGCGCAATCAATATAGCTAATGGAAGCTACAAAGCATGTCGTAATTGTTTTTGCATATTCATTGGAGACCGCCTCGATAAACTTGGATGTCCTCCCCTAAGGCATATGATTAAATTCACGCTTGCATGCTAGACTGTTAACTTATATTCTCTGGGTAATACTAGACTTAGGGAAAGCGGTATTTTCTCCCGCGTCGTATAGTCCCAATATTTTTTTGGAGCATTAAAAATGGCAAATGGGGTTTAAAAACCAACGCCCATTTAAAGAAAGGTTGTCCTTGTCTTTAGTTTCCCTAAGTTTGAAATGGCCAATTTGGTGGTCAGGCCATCAGGGTATCACCGTCAATCACTCCCCTGCTCATATGGTTTTACCTGTTTTATTTTAGGCTTGCACCGATATTTTCCCGTTCGCATAGGCAAAAAAGCGTTCCAAACCAGTACCCCATCTTCCCTGGTTAAAACAAATAGCTCATTTCCAACTAAAGGGCAATTCTTTTTAGTAGATACGGCGCTTCTAATCGTGACCAGGCCTCGGCAGAGTTGACTATCTTTACCAATGCCGACAGTGTAATAACCATTTCCTTTTTAAGATGGTGGATAAAAGTCTCGAACGTCCATTTTTCCGCTGCATTGGGAAATTTCCTTTCAAGTGGCATTGTTGTTTCAAAAATGTAATGGTTTTGCTTGGGCGCATACCGGTAACAGTGCGTATCTTGAGCGCCACAGGTAGGACCTGAAACAAAGTGATTGTAAAAAAACGGATCCTTCAGAGGCAGTGCATCCATATTGGGCGATTGAACAATTTGGATGTCCGAGCCCCCATTCTGTTCTTTAGGTCTCCACGGCAATAACAGGACATTGGGACGCCTCTTGGCTTCTTGCTTGCATGTAACATGCTTTCCCAAGATTACTAGGGATGCTAAAAGAGTAAGGATCTATTCAAAAGTTGGCAGGATAACTCAAGTTTAGTAGGTTCAATATAAAGGCGTAAATTTAAATCAAAACCACATTGCCTGATCTTTAAGTATCATAAAATTCAATTTATCAACTTTCAGAAACTTTTCCCTGTCTTTATATTCAACCATTAATATTTCTCCAAATTCCCTATTACCTGCAGGCTTTCCCTCATATTTGGGAGGAATTAACAGGTTGGTTCTGGCTAGATAGCAAGGTTTCTCTACCATCGGCTTGTGCCTCAAGAATGCCAATATAATTCAAAGGGGAGAATTTCTAGAGTTATTTTCAATTCTTCTTTGATTTCCTTGTAGCAGCCATTGCATCGACTCGTTAGGTTTCTTTTAGACCCCTCCTGGAAGTCATATATTTAGACGTTCCATTAGGTTAATGGCAATAGAGCTTTGGTCTAGAATATATTCCCATGCCAATTGATCTATAAGTTTCGGCAGAGGGCTCAATATAGCTCAGCTCAATAGAATTTAAGTGAATGGTTCTTATCTAAAAAGTCGAGCAGTTGATCAATGGCTTTTCCAATTGGTAAGTGGCCCAAGTTTGTTAGTTTCGGGCCAAGGCACTGGAAAGGTTCTCATCCCCTATTGCCAAATTTTATAACCTCCCTTTTGATCCATACCAAGTTTAAAAGAGCGCGCATCCCAACATTTTCCAATTGATCTATATGGGATATGGCTATTTTTAAGTAGTACTTCCCAATCCTACAATTGCCTTTTTTGGATTAACGTTGAAAAAGACCGTATATAAAAACCCCAAAGGGAGTGTGAAATGGATTAAAATATAGAAGATGAGGGAACAGAGTATCCCAATTAACGGAATCACCTTTCTTGTCCACCTTTATAGACTGGTTTTTTTAAATCATTGGCCTTATGTTGCTTAAGATATAAAATATTTCTTGCTGGGTAAGCGTTTAAAACCTGATTTGGAAATGGCAAAAATGAAAATCATTTCAATTAAGTGTAGGCACAATTTACCAATCAAATAAATGCTTTATATCTTGGAAAAATTCAAAATTTAGGAGTATGTGCTTATTGTCTGGTTTTTTTAAAATGAGCTTTGGCCCTGATGGTTATTCGACTTCCCAATCTATTATGTTATAATTTAAGCTTCTTCGAGCGATTCAAAATAATCTTTATAAATGGTGTTTATTAATGAAAAATTACATTGCCCTTGTACTTGGGGTTTTATATTATTTTTGTACTTCTTGTGATGCAAGAAAAAGGAAGGCGAACCCCGAATTTATGGTTTTTTCCAAACCATGGATTTTAAGGCGTATTCCTCCATACCCAAAGGATTGCTGCAATACAGCAGTCTGAGGGAAGGAAAATAAATTAGTGTTGAACGACTAAAAAAATGTCCGATATCTTTTTAATGATTGAGATTTAAAAAGCTATTCTGCCATAGTATTTTACAAGTAGCCACCGATATATCTTGGATGCCAAGCAGGAGGCCGCTCTTTGAGAGGTTATTCAGGCTGGCGGTGGTTTTTTGGTCGTTTCATGCACGCAGACAGATACCGATAATGACTGGAATTGGTATGGAAGACTTGGTCGGGGCTTATTTTTGCCCAGCCATCCTGCCGGTAACACCAGAAAGCGGATGATATTTAAGGACAACTCTTTTAGTGCTACCAAGAGATTTACAGATTCTATCTGGCATCGTACCGATGGAAACTTTCTATAATTTAAGAAGAAAATAAACCCATGAGGTACATGTTTCTGATGCCCGTTACCGAAAAGGATCCTACGAAGGCGGAGCCAAGTGAGTAACACCAGGTCCCAAGTGAGTTTTAGGATGTATCACGAATACGATGGTGGGCGTGCTTTTTATACGCTCTTGGGCCACACTTGAGGAAAGTTTTTCAGAGGAAATGTATATTAAAGCATTCACTGATGGGGGTATTCAATATGCTATTGGGAAAAGAATGAAATTCCTGGATATGACAAGGTTACCACTCAGATTTCCTCCCTGATTCGATCGTTTTTTGCTAAAGTTTTCTTTTAAAAATATGGTGATTTTTTTGAGCTACTTGAAATGCTATTTTACCCTTAATAATTGATATTTTTAATTCCCAAAGAGGGGTGAAATTATGTTGTATAAGCTGCAAACCAAAGAATTGTCCCAAGGGGCCTTTTTGGAGTTTATAATACAAACATGCAGTGCAAATGGCAAATGCAGAGGAAGGTCTAATGGAGTTTGCAGAAAGATCCCAATTTGAGAACATCAGCTGCGATCTTATTGGTGTACTACAGTCCAACTGGTGATAAATGGCAGTTGAAACCGTTTGTCCAGGTTTTAAATTTGAGAATGATATTTTGGATACCGCACGGACAAATAATCTCCTTGAAGTGGATAGCAGCGTGAGGATATGTTGGCCATGACCGGTGGAATCAGTAGTTTTTAGGCCCGGATAATGATGTTGTATTACTACTAAGTACGAGGGGATAATTCTAACTTTCCTTTAGGTGAAAGTGGTGTGGCAAATATGTGAAATAGTGGTTTTGCTCCTTAAACGATTATCCCAGGAAAAGAACAGTTATGATGCCCGTCCGTTCTTCAGGGTAATACTAATGATCTTTTAGAGGTAAAATATTGGCGTATTAAGGTAAAAGAAGAATGGAAAGTTATAGTATCCCAGAAGGAATTTATTCCCGGAAGGGAACGCTAAAACCCGAACTGAAATATTTACTATGGGGCCATCGTAATCCATATAGGATTTCGGTAGATCCTAAAAGAGGATATGTATATTGGGGAGATGTAGGCTGATGCCAGAGCAGATAGTTTAAAGACCAGAGGACCCAGGGATATGATGAAATGAAACCAGGCTAGGAGGCTGATTTGGTTGGCCCATTGTTCCGTGGCGGTAACAAGCATACCGCGAGCTATTTGATTATGCTACGGGGGAGAGTTGGTGAGCCTTTTGATCCCGAAAGGGCCTATCAATGATATCAAAAACAATACAGGGCTTAGGGAAGCTTCCCAGGCAATGGCCAGCCTATGTTTTTTATCCAATACGTGGAATCGCAAGAATTTCCACAAACCTGGTACTGGCGGAAGGAACGCTATGGCGGACCATGTGTATTATTCGCGACCTTCTTACAATGGCGCCAATGCCCTGCCAGATATTACGACGGTTAAAGTATTGCGTTATGATTTGGATAAGGTTGCTGGATGATGGCCGTTAGCCTTTTCCCCCAATGGGAATTTCAATAAAATGGAACCTTTTGTGATCATATTAAAGTCAATAATCTTTTCGGATAGTGGAAGTTCTGGTCGGATGGTAGGGTCTAGTCTTTTGGAATTACGGGAGTGGCTGGTTTCTAAAAAATGTGATTCCGCGTTGAGTCTATAAGATATAATGGGGGCAATAGGTACCGGCGGTAATGAGAATATTTTGCTGTGTATAAACATCTGGAAAATCGCACTCACCTTTACCTCCACAATTCGCAGAGCGTGGATAAGGAGCAGGATACAATGGGACCTACTGGTGGGATTGGGATGGTGAAACAAGGAAACTACTTACGTCTAGTTTACCTACACCTAATGAGGAATGCGGGGACTACTGGTGTCGCCACTGTTAACCGATAGTAAAAAGGGGCTTCGCGTCAAAAAGCCAAGTGCTTATATTGTGGCCGGAAATTCGAAGGCCAGAGGTGTTCGATAGCTATTAGTGAAGGCAATTTCAATCTTTCTTTACGCCTGGGGGGGGGGGTATTAAAAAAGCTGTGAACTATTAAGGGTTTCCGTTACTGATCCGGATGGTTCTGAAAAGTCGGTTTTAAGGCTAACAGTTTTGTTTCTGTATATTTATTTGGAAGGCTTGGATGAGGCCTCACTTCTTTGGGGCATCAAGAAGTGTCTGCGGCCGTTTACTGGGAAAAGCTTTGGACATTGGCATTTGACTTGTAAAACCTGCCATAAGAAAAGCGAAAAAATCAGGTTAGTAGGCCAATGTACCGATGATATCGCTGAAAAAGTACAAGAACGATAAAAAGGGACTTAGTTATCTTCAAGAAAGATTATTTTCCGGCGGTTAGTGGAGTTTGGGCATGTAACATGCCGGCCCATCCCAACCTGACAATGAATTGATCCAGGCAGATAGATTTGTATATCCACAGTCCCTAGCCAGTACAGCTGTTAAGAAGAAATCCTTACGCAGCGTGAAAGCATAGTTCAAATTCCTGCAAAGGGGCAACTAGTAATTGGTGATTACTGCAGTATACGGGACAAGGGGGATAATATGAAAGTGCATTGACAGGATCTAAATCCGTTTGTTATGGTGCAAGAGACGCTATGCTAACAATGCCGAAGGGCAGTATAGGGGCATTTTTTGGTCCTATACTTTCAGAGAAAGACTTAAAGGAATAAGTCTGTTAAATTATTACCATCTGGCGGATGAATTTTTTTTGGTCGGCAGATGGAATTTATAAGGAGCTTGTACTTGCTTATGGTGGCTTGTTTTGAAAGTTGTAGTCTTAATTTAATGCCTTACTTTTTAATAATTCATCCAATTTTTAAATTCGGCTGCTTTTGGCTTTGCTCACAATTACCGCTCCTCATAGGTCGGGATAACATTAACGATAAGTTTTCCGTGTGAAATTATTGTTAATACCGGAAATGCATCCCTTTGAACAATATTGGCGGTTTAGCCTATAAAAAATGAGAAGGGTCCAGTTTCATTTTCAATATCTTTCCAAGTTTTTGTTCTATGACATAAGTTTTGTTTATCCTTGGTTACCGGCTTTAACTATTCCGTTTATCAATATATAGGTACGCAATTTTTCGTCTTTAATGGAATCAAATTCGATCTCGGTGATGGACCAAATACATTGAGTTTGTAGCCTCTTTTTCTGATATTTTTATATAAATGTAATAATCCCTCGACTTGATTGGAAATAAGACCCTTGCCTTTTTTTTGATCTTAAATTGAATTAGGCTTTCTTTCTAGTCATCTCATCTATGGGTTTTAATATAAATAATCGATGCTATTTTAGTTTGAAAGGCCTTTAAGGCAATTTGTCATAAGCGGTTAGTAAAAGATTTATGGAGCATCAATTTTAATTGCGTCGTCAAGAAATTTCAAATGACAGTCCATCGGCCAGGTGTATGTCCATAACAAACTAGTCAACAGCCCTGATTATGAGGAAAAAATAATTCAACTGAGGTTTTTACAGAGTTCTAAACGGCCGAATACCTCATTGGTATCTCTAAGCTTTTTAAGCATATAGGAAGGTTTTCATTGCCGCCATTCTCTCTCATATTACTACTTTCATGGTCCATTTTGTTCAAAGTAACTTTACGCGGCAATATCATTTTGTTTATCCACAATTAATTTGCTGTTTTCTTATCAGTATAATAACGTTTGTATAGATTTAAAATTTCAGTACGGTACTTCCGCCCAATGTAGTACGCGCCGTATTTGTTTTCACATAGAGGCATTTCGCCCTGGGAGTAGATTTGAACTTTTAAAGGATGTGATTCCGAAATCTCGTTTATGTTTTACTGCATTTCTTCTGCCAATAATTGCAATGCCAAAGGTGGAATTTTTCTGTCCAGATAAACTTTCGGTCAATTCGCGATTTCAATTTTGAAAACGGTTTCGTTATCTTGTTTAATTAAATAGGTATAGCTTCTAAAAATTAAGTTCCTGCTTTTAAAGTTCCAGATCTCTATCCCCGCTTTGCAATATATAACGGTACATAAAGGAAGCTTTTAACAAACATGGTGGCCTCCTTATTTGTTCTCGTATAAGGAATTGAGTTATTTAGGGAATTTGAAAGAAATGCGGGTTGATTTGATTCTTTAGGCAGAAAAGTTCATTTTGAGGTTTTGCTGTTTTAAATTGTTCTTCTCCAGAATGTTACTTGGAATAATTTTAAGCCTTAATTCTAGAAATAAAAAGTATGTAATAGGAACAACGATGAATATAAAAAATTTGAAAATGCCTCTTCTCTATTGAAATGTCTTTTAATAAAAATAGGGGTATTACTAAATTTAGGATTGAAATTGTGGCATTAGGATTCCATTATTGCCCACGAGGCCTCAATCCCCCAATCCATAAGCGGTTCCTTTTTAGGAATGCGATAAATAAAAAATTGGTATTGAACTGAAGTGCGGACCTGAAAAAGGAAAGAAACCAGGATTGTTAAATCAAGATCTACAAAACAAGCTACTGGAAAAAATCCGTGTTTTATGAAATCCGGTTGACCTGAAAGCGATCATGGTCCAGTGGAAGGGTCCTAAACAGCGATCAGAAGGGCATTTTTTAATTCGAGCTGCGTGTATCTGTTTGGACTATACATTTATTTTTTTTTTTTTATTAGTTGGTTTAAATATTACTTTGTTAATCATCGCCCTCATGTTCCAATATAGGGATTTAATTGATCAATGGTTATAGGAAAAAATAGCCCTTAGGGAATCAAGGGCTATATGTAGCCGAGCCCCATAAAACGTTCTTTATTAGAGAAAGGTCAAATCCTTAGGAAGATAAGTCTAACTCAACCAAGATTTATGTTCTCTCTCTATTTCTTGCTACACGATATCGCTAAGGTTCAGTTCCATACCTTCATATGCATTTAAAACCTTAGGAAGATTATTTGGCTGGACAAAACCAAGAATAATTTCTTCTTCCAGTCTCCCACATATATCGTCAAGTCCACCATCCAGCATAAGCAATCAAATCAAGGTAAGGTTAGGTTGCTGTATTCGAATCTAGAATAATTTCTTCCTCCTCCATTAACAAGGTTAATTGATCAGGCTTAAATTTCTTATTTCCTCATCCAAAAGTTAATCCTCTGCAAAGGGTTATGGGGATTCTAAATAGCAGTTGATGCTCTCAGTTTTTTAAACATTTGTCGCTTTCCTGAAAAATGAGAACAGCGGAAGACGATACTAGTAAGAACTTATTATAAAGCTGCGTTTCATTTTATTTTAATTTTATAATTATTTTTGTTGATAATTCTTGTTGTATGGCACAAAAGTTACAGGCTCTATAGTTGTATAAAACGGTTAGTTATTAAGTGAAGTTGGACAAAATGGTAGTGACAGCGACTTTGGATTTTATTTAATGAACGTATGCGATTTGAAAAAATAAATTCAAAAAACTGCTGATCACTGGCTTGTTTGAAGCCCATAAGCCCCAGTACAAATGGCCCGTGTTTTATCGGGTCGCTCAATAAAATAATGTCGGGATTTAAGACTGGAACTATTTCTTTTAAAACTGCTCGTTGTATAACTTCAAATCACGCTATTGCCATCACCCTTCAATGTCTTGTGGGATGGATAGTTTAAGAATTCAAGGCGTTAGTCGTGCGTGGACCATTAGGATTATCCTCCCTGTTTTGTTGATGTCCTGAAGTACTTTTCATTACTCTACGCTGGTTTGAGGGTCTGATTCCCTGTTTGGGCTCGTTCCGCAAGAATTTAAATCTGGTTTCATTTAGGAGGGCTCGTGTGCTATGGGCAATCCAGCTGTTGTTCTCCACCGATAGTTCCATGTGGAATTTAAAGCCTTTTGTTTTTCATGCCTACTTTATCCAAGACATTCTTCAACTTTAGGCGTTCCATTTCGGCTCTGGGTCTTTCCAACCGGTATAGCTTTTAATAACAAACAGTTTAGGTTATTGTGACGTTGCGATCCGGCTAAATAATTTAAAATCCTGAAAAAACTCCCAGTTTTTTTTAAACTCCAAAATAATGGGATATCCTCTTTCTTTAAGGTGGTGATGATCGAAAAAATCCACAATGTTTGCCGCTCCCGTTGCCTTAATGGGGAGGGTCGCCATATAAAGTTTCATAAAGCTACCTTTTTCTACTGCCCGTTCTTCCCTATTAAGATATTACGAACTCTCCTTTTTTATTTCAAGGCTAATATCGTTCAGTACTAAATTTTCTCCCTGGAAATACGGCTACATTCCTTCAGTATGCAATATTGCTTTCGCTTCATAGTTTTTAATGTTGATATAAATGTAATAAGTTCCTGTTGGAAATAAACCAAATCTTCTTTAAAAATTCTTTTTTCTTTATCATTATACTTGAGGGACATATTATATCGTAATAACTTTAATTACGGTTTAATTCTTTAAACTTCTAGAGAACATTATGCTTAAGAAAAAAAAAAAACCGCTTGGTAATACTGTGTTTTTTTGGGTCTTTGTTTTATTTGCGAACGCCGCAGAGAATCAAAAAATCTATACTTTTGACCAAAAGACTACCAGGAAGCTGTTGGCCTGTATAAGACATTTTAAGCCAGTAATTTCAAAAGCCAGACTCAGACAATTTTGACAAGGTAAAAAAAAACCCCAATTACCTCAAGGGGATTGAAGAGACCCCAGGCCAAACCAGTGCCGTTTTATTTTTGCCGCTACGGCTGCTATTCGGGCCTAAAAATTCCAGTTGGGGGGCGGGGAACCCCCCCAAATCTTCTTGTGTGTGTGTGTCGGGTTTTTCCACT
>Ga0163217_1051829_pt1 | contig 12375 bp, 15 predicted proteins | sample SynspAceP_FD_185933 | JGI IMG/M metagenome (GOLD analysis project Ga0163217, IMG submission 185933) | Saline lake microbial communities from Ace Lake in Antarctica - Synechococcus sp. Ace-P (PacBio error correction) | ecosystem: Environmental > Aquatic > Non-marine Saline and Alkaline > Saline ... | reverse complement strand
CGACTCACTCGTCGGACCGACCCCGCCAGTAAATCCGCCAGGCATCGGGAGTTGGGTCTACCGGACGCCGTCGGCACGGGCAACTACCGAGCCATCGTTGCCTGCCGATCCGAAGTCATCCTTCAGCCTCCGTGGCAAAGCCATCTCGTCCTTACGGCGACCGCATTCTCACCCCCGGATCCTTCAACGCAGTCCTCGCTCGCCGCATGAAGATTAAAAACAAAAAAGGCGATCCCATTCTCTTCCCCCGACAGAACTGTCGATTTAATCGTTTGATGGCGAAAAATAGTGTGAGCCGTTTTTAAGCGAGCCAAAGGTTGTTTTTGAAATACCGTGGACAGCGGTCTGTTCGATTAATCCATCTTTGTCACAACAAAGGGTTTAGCCGGGGATGGGCACTCGTCGTCTGGGACAGTTCATTTTCAGGGTAGCTACCGTCGGACAGACGGCCGGGAATTTCTGATACTTAAGCAGGTTCGGGTAATTCATTGCGTAGAATCCCATTAGCCGTTTGGCGTTAGCCCCGGTTCAACGCGAAACCGTAGCTAACGCCAAAACCGCGAATACACCGAAACACTCCCGACCTACTTACCAAGGGAAAAACCACACTTCTGGCGAAGCCTCAGCTGCCACCCTTAACTTTTTTAATTTGTCGAGATCACTATCCGCTTTAAAACGGTTCACTTAAGGGAACAGTCTCCGGCGAGCCGGAGAGCGTGGTTCTTCCCATCGCTACGGCAGCACACCCTGAAACAGGGCTCGATCCCGATCCGCACCCGGGGGTGGCCGCCCTCGGCGATCGCAGCCCTCATAATCCCCCGCTCATTGGCCATCCGACAATTTCAGGCAACTCCCCAAGCTCCGTTCTTCGATTCTCATTTTCGTCTCGCCCAGTTCACGCAACCGCGCGAACTTGCGGGGACCGGGCTTGATTCCGGTTCCGTCCCATCCGCCATCGCCATCAACCCGATATTACGAACACCGTGGACGCCGACGCTCTCGTTCACGGATTCAAAACCGGTCGAGCAATCCCCGCCGAGTTCGGTCTTCGCGGGGTAACCCGGTTTTTCCGCCGACTCTTCACTGACGATGATTTCCATCAAGACATCGATCGAAACGGATGCCGAAGCGCCTCGGCATCGATTTCACCAGCAAACCGTCACTGGTCGACGAATTGGATCATTCGGGTTGCGAGGCGAGCAAACGTCGGACTGTTGTTCGTTGCAAATGCCCCGATTGATGCCACGTGATTTTGGTCAAGCCACATCGGCCGGTGCTCGGTGAACCACTTGCGTTTTTTTGATGTCATCATTTGCCGGGTCTATTTCACCGAGTGCATGGCACCCGGCGTCGACGATCAAAACTCGTGATCTCCGCGTTAACCGTACTTCGTCACGCAACCCCAATACGCACCTCATCGGGGAAACCGAGATGCGTCGCCCGAGCGCCGCCTGGGCAATTTCGTCTCGAACGCGGTTTCCAGTTTTCAGGCAAGTTCGTGGTTGCGCGCTTGTTTCGATCGAGCACGTTTAGCTCGGCTGGTTTGCATTTAGGATTTCGTTTCATTCGTTTTCGCTCGTTATCATCCACGGTGACAACTCTTTCCATCCGCCGTCCCCAGGGTGGAACCGGGCGACAAAGAATCGGTCGATCAGATGTCGTCCATCACCGAACGCGTGACCGCGACCGGACATGCGCGGTAGAAACCCAAATGCTCGCTGCCGATTTCACAACCGAAACGCTGCGCCGACGTTTCGCGGCACGGATCAACGAGTTGGTTCAGTGAATCGTGAGTTTGTACGCCAAGTTCGTATTACCGGTCGAAACGCCACGGGTTTGAAAATCAAACCATACGGTGAGTACAGGCGCGCCCCTGCCGGTGGTGGTGACGACGAGATGATTATCGTCACTCACGCTGACCTGGCACGGCCGATCGGGCAACCCCCGCCATTCGTTCGCAGCGAGTGGCATTGACATTTCGCGCCCGGCGTTTCTTTCCGTCGCGTCCAAAACAACTTCGCGTGTCTGCTCGTCTTGCACGACTTCCACGGCCCGACAACCAACGGCAACCGGTGGTACAACGAATCTCCGTGTTTGCATTCCACGCAGTGGCATGAATCCCTTTGCCGTTCCTGTTTTCAAATCTGGCGAGGCACCGCTCTGGAAACCATCAAACAGCGATCCCGTCACGAACGAGCATCCGATGCCGTTGCAAAACCGACGCCTCGGGAAAATGTTTGTTCGAGTTCAATCAAAATGAACCGTCGTCGTGCGGCGAGTATCTCGCACGTTGCTTTTCCACATCACGATCGGTTGTTGATCAACGCCGCCGAGGGTGATCATGGTTTGATGAACGCCTTGGATCAGCGATCGACGACGCTCATGATTTCCACGCGAATCCCTCGCGCTGTAATCGAACGAACGTTCGCCCGCGTCGCACCGTCCACTCGGGCAAAAACATCGCGAACGTGGCTCGCCGTCTCGCTGTGCCACATCGCTTTCGGCAAACGAAATCTCCCAAGCAACGGCCTCCCGAATGACTTTGCCCGAGTTGCGGCGGCCCATCGCCGGAGCGAGCGTTTCCCAAGTTCCGAAACAAGATGCGAGGAGCATCAATCCGTGCAGTTCGGGTTGCTCTTTGGATACCGACGAGGAGGTCGACGTTTTTTTCTTCGATCTTTTTGGCGTCGATCGCGTTGTGCCGATTTCGCGGCGCAAATCGATTTCCAATTGCTCGGCGGAGGCCCACCCCGGAGAAGTACTTGCCGACCCGTCGTGACGTGGGCATCACTGCCATCCACGTCGCGAACTCGGCCCGGCGATTTCCGCTTACGTCTTTTTCCCAGGTTTGTCGTTTGGACACAACGGAAAAAACAATCTTTTCGAAACACGAAGCCAACGAAGCGACGACCAGTCGAATCTGTCGCAGGCACGAGCGAGCCATCAATCGATTCCGCCCTCACCGTCTAAAAAATTGCCGCGACACCCGCTATCGAGAAGTGAAGATCCCGTCAACTTGCGGCACGAGGGCAGGCACGCTGAGCTGAGCTTGCAAGCGTCAGCCCCGCAGTTCCCCGCGGCGAGCAGGGGCAGGTGTAGCGGCGACGTGGGCGTCCGAGCGTAAAGAAGCGGTCGGCGCGGAGTTGCAATTAAACTGCTCGGCCACAGTGCCCACCAAGTCGGCCGGCAACATCGTCGCTCGAACCGGGCATCCGCCCCGACGCCCACCCAATACCGATTCCGGCAGCATCGACGAGGCTTCACTGTCATCTCGAAAAACCCGTTCGACCAAACGCTCGGCTGCATCGCATCAATTGATCGCCGACCGATTCGGAGAAATCGTATCCTCGGTTGCTGCAGTCGATTCGGGTTCGCAAACGTCCTGTGGCGACGCGTGGGGGGCTCGGTCTCGCGACTTTCCCGACGAATTTCGTGCGTCGGATGACCGGTGGACATCGCCACAGCCAATGCCCCACCATCCCCTCCCCAATGCTTGGTCCGGCCGGATACTACTCGCGCTCGAAATTTCACCGACCATGGTCCCGTGCCGGACCCGCAGCCGGCCCGAGTGAATTCCAATGCCGAGAGATTGAACGGCGGTTGCGAAATCGGGCATCGTTTCGCGGGCGATGACTGGCGTCGTTTTTTTTCTGCCGTTTGCCGAGGACGAGAGGCGGTGGAACCTCAATGCCAGGGTGGCCGATCCAGTGGACAAAATGGCATTGGTAACAGTTGCCTAGTTTAACTCGCTCGTCCCCGGTCCACTTGCTTAAGACCATCGCGGGCGTCGATTGTCCACCTTTGCACAGTACGATTTCAGACGAAAAACACGCATTTTCAGTGATTCAATAGCGAGAACACCGCACGACGTAAGGTATGGACCTTCCTTGATGAGGCCTCGTGATAAAAACACCTCCGAGGGACCGATCAGAACTTTTTAAACTAGGGCGTGAGGTCAACCGGTGTTGGCTGTCTTTGAACATGACCTCGTTCGTATTGTTGCGATGCGCAATGCGATTAGGCGCCAGCCGTTAACTGCTCCTCGGCCAAGGATTGCCGAACCGAACGCACACGATTCAACCAATTTGTCCCACTGAAATTCCTCCCCCTTCAAAAAAACCACTAAATCCGAGGACATTATGCTCGTCCTTTCCAGGACACCGCGGACGAAAGGCATCATGATTGGTGAACCGACGTGGTGTAACCATTGTAGACATTTCGCCGGGACAAAAGTTCGTCTCGGCATCGAGGCGCCCGCAGGCGATCCCGGGTGCACGCCCAGGCAGGTTCTACGATGCGATCCAGCGTGAAAAAAAACGCCGCGCGCTCCCAAACCGGGGGCCCCTGCCGACCAAAGATCGTCCGCGCCGCCCCAGCAATAGCGTTTTCGCTTTGTACCCGTGACGCTCCGCGTCGCGAAAACATCCTACCGCGTACTCGACGCGAGCCGGTGAGATACTTCACCTCTCCCCCGTAGTGACGGGCGTGGCATGCGCACATACGCATGGGCGAAAGCAATTTCAATGGATGCACGGCGGAGTAATCACCGCCGTGCTCCATTTGCCAATTTGCACGCGCTGCACTCCGTCCGCCGGTGCCGAACCACCGCCGTCGGACCGCCCGAAAATCATCCGGCCATCCGATCCGTAGAGCCTGTTCGATAATTCTTTGCCGGCTGCCCAAAAACCCCAACCGCGTGCGACGTGCCGCCATCCGCCTGCACCCTTCTGCAACCGCTTCGACCTCGCATCCCTGGGGATCCAACGCCATCAAATTCCGCCGCCGTCTGCTCGCGATCGAGCACCCGCGAATGGCACGGTGATGATAGGATCACGTGATGATCGACCCGGGTCGAACTCCAGCGTTACACCGATCTCTTCGTTGCAGCGACCACAAATACTGGCACGGCTCATGCGGAATGCCGGGCAACCAAGTGGCGTCTCGCTATTCGAGTAGGATTCGGGTACTTCGTGTTTCAAACCACAAACGCCGCCGCCGGTTCCGTCGCCCCGAGGCACCGTGTAACCCTGCCGCACGCGGTCGGCGCAGAATACGGACGTCCTCCCTCGCCACCACGGCCGCGCCCCTTTCAATCGCCCACCGGTGATCCGACCCCATGCCGCTGAGTCCTGCCCGTCAGGTACATAAAAAAAAACCATCCCGGTTCTGTTGCAGGTATCCTCAGCGACGCGCACGGATCCGATTTCCGGGTTCGTGGATAGATTGGCGAATGATCGACAAAGTAAACGACTTTCCAATCCGCCGTTCGGCGACGATGTTGCTGCCACCCGCCGACGCGTCGGCATTTAAACGCACCAAAACGCTTCCACTCACAAAGGGGAATCTCACGCCAGCGACAAACCGAACAGATTCTCGCCCCAACAACGCACCGACCGACGTCGCAACAGGAAAAATTCGACAAACCAAGCCACCCCGCCGACGCGATCCGCCGCGGACCACGTCAATTTCCGGCCCCATCAACCAATCCGACAACGGCCAACCCGTTGGTAAGCGACGTTTACTGTTGCTTTGATCTCCTGCCGACGATTTTTCGGGATGTCCACCGGAAGCGGGCACTCGACGCGGCCACGAAGTTGACAATTGAAACACAAATCCCGCGACCGCCTTGGCCCCGGCTCGGCCGTCAACCACTCCGCGTCAAACTCACCCGCTGAGCACGCCACGTAGCAAATTTCGCCCTTCGCCGAGGGTGATGCCTTTCGATGCCTAATGCGAAACAATCGGACATTTTCGCTCGTCCTCATTGTGCGACCGGGCATCGACCGCAACGTTGCCCACGCACCCGTCGTCGTTTGGGGAGTCGGCGAAAACTATGCCGGCCACTGCTGCCCAGTACTTTCGAGTTGCGGGTATAGCGGTTGGTGCGGCAAAAAACGAAGCGACGGAGTTTCGATGCGGCCGAGGAAGTCAAACGTTATCCTGATTCCGGTTCCGCATTCTCATCCAATCCCCGAAACCTCGTCGTTCAGCAACCTCGGTCGTCAGCAACCTCGTTCGACGAATCCACTCGGCAAACTCATCGAGTGAATCGTTCTTGTTCCACCCGAATTGCATGAAATCACGTTCCGGCATCTTCCCGTGCTCGCGGTGCCCGCCGGTGGTTCAACGTGTCACTCAGCCGCAGCGGCAACATGCTCCGCCCCCGACGCCCACGATTTCGATCGTCTGATTCAGCGGCGAAGATTCTCGTCGGATTTTTGCCCCAAAACCCGCACCGAAACAACTTGCCCGCATTAAACGATGTTGAGGATCGAACAAAACCGTTGACTGGCCCATCGCCGGCCACAATCGCCGAACTGTTTCGCATTCAAAAAACGACGACTTCAAACCCCGCCGCATGTTCCCACACCGATTTGGCCACCCTGTCGCCCACACGACTTCCGCGATCGCCTCGCTGAAGTGGGTCGCCACCCGCCGGCGATCCTCTTCCTTCGCCAAATCCAACATCCGGACGGAATGTGCAATTGACCCGTGACCGCGTGCGCGAAGGACGGTCGCCGTTGACCTGAAAACGTTTCAGCCACGTCTTGTACCGCGACCAAACATTTGCGGCAACGATTCCGGAGCGAATAAATGTCCCTCCGACCAAAACCGGCAACGGCAACGCCCGACCGAGCACCCATACTACCGGGATCACCCCGGCGGGAACAAACACCCAAAAACAAAATCCACGCGTTGTGGTTCTGGACCCGTGTCTTGAGGACGGAAACGCCGCATCGGGGCCGTCGCGAGCGTTTGACGAATTGATACCCAGTCGATGATACAAAGTCGCGAGCGACTCACCTTGAATCTCCACCAACAATCCCCTGCTCGCCTCACGCGGGACCAAATCAGCGAACCGTTTTTTCGCCCTCCCTCGCGATCTTGCAACATACCGCCGGTCCAATTCACGTTTCACACGCGATCGGCCCGTTGATTCAGCCGTTCACCGCCGCCCGTGCATCGCCGAAATCGGAGCCGGCGAAAAAAACAACAAGACCACCCCCCGGTTGCGCCGGGATCAATTCCGTCCGCCAACGTCGGCAATCGACCCATCCACCGGCCAAGGCGTGCCCTGCGTTGCCAAGCCATAAAAATTTTGCCAAATCAGACAGTCGGAACGAATCAATAAAGTCGATCGAGGCCGTACCCGTTACTCGGCCGGCGCGATCGAAACGCGTGCGATTCCAGCGGCGTGGCGAATTGGTTACGAATCTCTCGCAATCCGCTGGGCGATCCGGTTGCCGGAACTGCAAACCCGATTGCGTCCCCAACCTCGAAGGCGGACGCATGTACTCCTCCGGAGGGATTGCTGAGAAAACTCACCAACTCACCAACCCGTGTTGACCACCCCGCCACCCCGAGTTCGAGTGATCGCGAGCCGGAACCGCTGCCGCAAATAATGACTCCCCGACGCATTTCGTCGCGATCACGCCGCCCATCGTCGTGGAATCGCCCGCGTCGCCGGGTCGGGGCCATACCAGCGACCCGAAGGGCGAGCAATCGGTCCACCGCTGCGCCAAGCGATCGCACCGCTTCTGCACCCGGTTCACGTCGCGCGGTCCTCGATGCAACGTTACCCGGCGTAAATGACAGAACATGTCCCAACACGATGGCCCGGTCAGCGACTCGCCCGCCACACCGCTGCCGCTGCCCCGAGGGTGTATCCGGTCAACCCCTGTCCCGCCGCATAAACCACCGCGTCGCCGCCACGTAAAACCGCGCCGAGCAGGAGGACGCACCACCGCGAGCGGGGGCGAATCTGGTAAAACACTCGCGTCGAGGCATTGACCAGTTTGCAACGTTAGACGTCGTCGCACAAAACCCTCCCATCGGACCAATCCGCGCGGAGGTTGCGTTCAGTGAAGTCGTTGGCGGTTAAGATCGGTTACGCATCAACACCATTGTTACCGTCACCACCGGCCCCGGTTCGTCAAGGTGGCGGCCCCAATGCAATTCGTCAACCCCGACAAAAAAAACAAACCGGCTATCACTCCCACTTAGGTAGTGGAGAGGTCACGAGTCCTTGGAGTCATTCGGAGCGGCCACGATGGCGACAGTCCTTCGTTCGACTTTCGCAATTTCCAGCCCCGGTGGTGGCCACGAATCCCACGAATTCTTCAGAATTAATTCATTTGTCCCTTTCGCTGCCGATTCGTGCGAATCGTGGCAGAGATCAACGCTTTCGTAACTTTCCCACGCATGTCTCGGCATCAAAAAAGCCTTCGAAACGAACCCAAGAAAACCCAAACACTTCCATGCCCGACCGATCACCCGTTTGCCGCGACTCGCGATCGCCTTGCTACCCGTACTCGGGGCTGCTCGTTTGGTTAGGGGTCCGAGCGGGCCAATCCGCTGCGAAGTTCCATCCAAGGCCTCGCCCGTGATGCTGATCCAATTGTCGTTGTCGGTTTACGTTGTTGGTGTTTTGTTTCCGAATCCGATCACGCCTGGATCAGGCCTCAAGCACGTTTGACCGTGATTGTTGCTCGCCGCGCCCGCCGATCGCTATCCGTTACCGCCCGACCCAAAAGACCCTGGCCGCGTATTTCGACGTGCTCCTCTCAATCTGATCGGCGGCGCATCACGCTCGCCGGCATGGACCGCCGGGCGTTTTGAACATCGATCCCTGGTACAGCCGCGAAGACTGTCCCGTAGCCGGATGACGGTTTTCGAACTGCCATGGAATTCCCGCTATCCCTCGCGCATCGAACGACTCGACGCCCAACCGCGGACGCACGATCTAGATCCCGCCGTGTAAGTCGCTTTGGTATCCCGATCACAACAGCCTCTACGCCGTCGGGGCGTTGTTTCGATTCCGGCATGATGACCCGGTCAAAGTCCTCCGCGGGTGGTCTCACCGTTAATCGCCGCACGCTTACCAAATCCATGATCCATGTTTGTTTTTGCTGTTCGCATTCAGCGGTTTGTCCCCTTGCCCTCAATCTTCTTGCGATTGGCAACGACTCCGGGCATCATTTCGCAATTTCTAGTCAAGTCGATTGAATTGGATTCGGAGTCACTCCGAACGACTCACGATCGCAACCCGACACGTTAGCGAGGATGCTGCAAGAAAAGAAATCTCTGATTTCAGCCCCCGAGCATCGCTTTCACGGCCGACTCAGAGAGGTCAGGGCTACGAAACGAAACGCGTCGGCCAGGATTGAAACCATTCCCCGCACCTGCTCAGAAAAAGCTTGCGTCAGGCGCAACCACACCGACCCAGCAAAAACGCCGCCGCGACCATCCCCCCATCGTCATCCTTTTCTCCATCAGCACCACCCGGCGGTTGCCTTTGCTTTCACCCACGACGCATCAAAAACACATCGCCGCCGGTTGCAGAAACGCCCGGAGTCAGATCATCTGCGCACCCGCCCCGCCGTTCCGGTATGCAGCGACAACACCGGGCCCAGACGAATCGCCAAACCAACCCGCCATCAACCAACACGCTCAAACCGGACCGCTACCTTCCCACACCGATCCCGTCGGCATCCAGTTCACCCGCTCACTGATCCCGAGATCGAACGACCTCAGCAATTCCATCCCGGCTCTCTCGATTCGTTTTGTTTGCTTCGGCCACGCCAACCCGATCGGCTTTTTCCACGCCGAATCCCAAAAACGCCTGCCATCGATTCTCAACCCCGGTTCGGAGGCGTCACCGACTGCGAAACCGCAGCCGGTTCGAAACACTCATTCGAGTCTACCCGTCGCAACTGCCGCAGGATCTACGCGGGACCGCCGCCCGCATAGAACTGCGACGATTCCTGAACCATTGCCATCACCGCCCGTTTTCCGGTGCGAAACGTCCCGCCATGCGCGGTAAACCAAATCACCACGAAAGCTTCCTCCGCTTGTCTGAAACGTCTGCTTGACGCGAGGATAGGCATCCACCCGTCTCCCGCCGGGACTGCTGAATCGACACGCACAGTAACAATGCCGTCCCCGCCCAGGCTTCCGCCACTTCGTCACTTCCCGCCAAACAACGGTGATCGCACAAAACCCAGCGTGAAACACCCCCCCCCCCCCCTGGCCAAGCGACACCCAGCGTGATGTCCATCGCCAAGGAGGCGTGTGAATCCCTTCAACTGAAAACACAACCAAAAAATCCCGAGTCGAGGAACCTGGGAAGGACATTTCTCTGTTATCGGCAACCGGCTGGCTACCCGAACGCGTCGTCCTCCAGCAAAACTTGGACGATTGTGGAAACACCAGTTCGCCACCACCCTGTAGAAAAAATCTGCGACCAGACGCATTCTCACAGAGCTCAACATTGTGGCGTCCCGCACGCCCGAGGGACATCGAAGCTCTGCGTCAAAGGCCAGAGCGGACACTGCGTTGATTGATATTTTTTCAGAGCCCCCCGTATGCAGCACCATCTTGATCATTCTTTCTTTCTCGACCGAATCGCCGCGTTCACACCGTCAACACGCTCGCCGCGACCCACCGATCCTCGTCCTCTCTCGCTCCAATCGATAGTGTTTCTCGCAAAAATAGACGCGTAAATCTATCTCTTCTCGCACTGCCGAACTTCCGACAATAGATAGTCCACTACCTAGCTCGAACGCGCATCGCAGGCTTTTTCATCAGCGACGTAAAGCCCCCGTGCGGTCGCTCCTACACGTTCGACCATCCGCCATCCAGCATCTGCGACAGCCACTCCCCGATCACTCCAGCGCAGTCAACGTACGTCACCTACCACGCCAGCATGAGCGCCCGCCCACATAATCCAATCCAAACCATTCATCGGGCGACATTGGTCCGATTCCTGTCACCCTGCTTCCTCTCGCCGACGCCGGCGCCCATTTCGAGGCGGGGGGAAAACAGCTCCACTGGCCCTCCCTCGCCGCCTTGGAGTCAAAAAACACGCCCCGCCACGCTCCCGACCCCCCACTGGATCCTCGCCGGCGGGCCTGCACAGTTGAACAACGTCAGAGAAGCCCTCGATCTCAGGCCAATCCCCGATTTGGACGTCGCTTAGCGGCGGGAATTCGCCCCAAAGGCCAAAAAATCCCCCGAGCGATCCGAAAATTGTACGGAGTTGCTCACAAAACCAGCCACACCGAACTGAGAACGCGCTAGTTTGAGGGCCTAGTGGGGAGTTAATTTCCCGTGGAGGTTCGATCCATCTCGACGCACGAGAAACACCGTAAATTGCGGTTTGCCAGAAAGCGATTTCAAAGGACTCATAGAGCATTCTCTTGCGCTGAGTCCTTTTTTTCTTGGGCCAGACCGGTTTCAGATGGCAGATCGGTGGCAAACGCTGAGGTTGGCATTGCAATTGGTGTCGCTGGGCAGCGCCCAACGCCCAACTCGGCCCAAAACTCACTCCTAGATTCCCTTGGAGTGCGAACATGGCGTGGCTACAAACTTGGACCCGTCCGGAAACATCCAACCTGAGCTTTCGCTTCGGAAGGCAAAAGTTCAAACGTTCGCTCAAAACATAAGAAAAACCATCGACGGGCGGAAGGGCGATTGGCAAAACGCGTGCGGTTGAAAACATCCACTTGGTTGAAAGCCGGACGACTGGAACTGCCTGCGAATGCCGATTGTTGCCCCCATTCCTGCTCTCGGACGGTCGGCTCGAACGGCACGCCGAAGGTCGCTCGCAGCAGTTAATCGGAATGAAACTCTTTCAAACTTTTCAATTCAAATGCCCGATGATTCCCTGGAGGCAAAATACCGAAAAGGAAATGGAGATTTCACTGGGCGTCAGCTGGAAACGTTTGTACTTCGAACCCAACCGATTCTGAATTCAATAAACTTGAATCCGCGAAGGACCTTCAGAAGGTACTTCCAAAAAAGCGAGCCAAGAAGCTGGGAATTCGAGGGCGGACCATCAAGCCCCACCCACCATCCCAAAAGAAACTCCGCTTACCCTGCGTCCGCGTTTGGGAAGTGGGGCGTTTGGCGAACGGCTCGTGATGGACGCCATTGTTCCCAACCAAGGGGCCTGCGCTATCCAAAAACCGCCGAGAAGCCGCACTTTTCCAAAATCTGGGATTGATTTGCCGCTCAAAGTCGAACCGAAGGTGGTTTAAGGGCCGACCGCGGATATCGAAGGGCGCCTCTGGGACTTCTTTTTTCCTTGCAACGGTAGGAAGTCGATCAGCTACTCGAATTCGTTTCCGCCCAGCAAGCCACTCATCCAGTTCATCCACCGATGGTTTTTCACCGGCAGCTCACCCCACCCCGGGGTGCGGCGAAGTGGAGCTACGGCGTCCAAAAACTCGGCGACTTTTGATTGGCCAACCCCAATGGGACGATTCGGTGAATGGAAAAAGGAAAAACGTATCAAAGGCCGCACGGAAACCCCAACTCGGACCCCGTGTTTCCCTTCCAGTGGTTCCCCCAGATCCTTTCTTCCTTCTTTTTTGT
>Ga0163217_1097521_pt1 | contig 12376 bp, 13 predicted proteins | sample SynspAceP_FD_185933 | JGI IMG/M metagenome (GOLD analysis project Ga0163217, IMG submission 185933) | Saline lake microbial communities from Ace Lake in Antarctica - Synechococcus sp. Ace-P (PacBio error correction) | ecosystem: Environmental > Aquatic > Non-marine Saline and Alkaline > Saline ... | reverse complement strand
GTACTGGCCGTGGCGAAGCAGCGGCCTGATCGAGCTGCGGGGTTCCTCCCCCGGCTGCGGGGTGATGGCCTGGAAGCGTGCTGGGCAAAGCGCTGCTGCCCTTTCCCCCCCACCGCCTGATCCTGCCGAGCCAAAACTGGCCCAGCTCCGGCTCGCCCCGGCTCGCCCCTGGGCTTCGAAACCATCCACACCGCCGCCCGCTTCCAGCCCGCCATTGCCCCCAACGCTCCACCCCCTGCTGCTTCAGGCCGGTCTTGCCATTCCACTGGCCTGCCAGACGGGTGAGGTCAGCGGCGTCAGCTCCGATCGTGCGGATCAGCCCTGGCACCTTGTTCATTCGGCCTGCCCGGCGGGCCAGGGTCGATGCTGGCAGCTTCTGGCCCCAAGGCCTTGGGAAGGCCGGTGCCGTGGCCGCGGTGATCGGGGTGGAAGCGGCGGCGGCAGCAGCCCCCCAGCCGGGCGATCCAGTGCTGGTGCTGGAAGGGCCACTGGCCCCCTGGCCCGGACGGCTTGGCGCGCGTTCTGGCAAAAATCCAGCCAGGAAGCTGGCCCTTGATCGGTGTTCACCGGCTCACCAATGCAAAAACCACGACCTACCCACCTGATCGAGCACCTTGGCCGCCGCGGCGGGCCAAGACACAACCGGCCCTGTTTCGGCACCCTGGTCAACCCGGCTGGCCCGGCCATCGCGCCACGGCCAGCACAAACCCCAGCCTTCGCCGACCTGCTGCAGCGCCAGCTGTGGCTTGAGGGGCCGTTTGCGGCGGGTCAGCGCCCTGGCGGCCATGGAAGGTTGAGTTCCACGCCCTCGGACCGGGGCGGTGGCGGGCTGCCATTTCGCCGGAGCCTGTTTCACCAACCTGAGCAGGGACCACCTCGACTACCAACCCGTCGATGCAGGCCTATTTCGAGGGCCAGGCCCTGTTTGTTCGCCGGAACCTTGCTGGCGCGGCTGTTGCGGGGTGGTGAAACATCGATGAATCCCTGGGGGGCGAAAATTAGGCGGACCACCTTGGCCGCAGCCTCGGCGAGCCGCCTCTGGCGCAGCTCCTCAACGCAAGCCGACGCCGATATGCTGCGGATGGGGGAGCTGAGCTTCCAGTGCCGTGGGTCGTCAGCGCAAGGCTGCATACGCCGCGTGGGCATGGGCCGTTCCGATCACCCTGGTGGGCCGCTTCAACTGATGAACCTGTTGCAGCGGTGGGGGTCGCAGCAGCAGGGCGTGGCGATTTGCCCCGGCTGCTGTGGAGGCCATCCCCTCATCCCCGGCGTGCCCGGGCGCATTGGAGCGGGTGCGGCTGGCTGTGAACACTCGGCTGGCACGGAGGCCTTGCGGCTGTGCTGGTCGACTACTTCCCACACGCCAGATGGCCTGGAGAACGCCTTGGCCGCCTGCAGACCCTTTCTGCAGCGGGCGACTGATCTGTGTTGTTCGGCTGCGGTGGTTGACCGGATCGGGGCAAGCGGCCCAGATGGCGGGCCATTGCCGCTCGCCTGGCCGACCGGGTGGTTTCGTCACCGTCCGACAACCACGCACCGAAGATCCGGGGCGCATTCCTTGACGACGTGGCGGCGGCATTCCCCCGCGCGGCACGCGGATCTGCTGGTGGAAAGGGGATCGGCCAGCGCCATTGCCCTGAGCATTGCTGGCAGCAACGGGCCGGGATTGGTGCTGATGCGCCGGTAAGGGCCAGAGGATTACAGATTCTCGGGCACACCAAGAGTTCCACTTCGACGACCGGGAGGAAGCGCAGCAGGCCCTGCACCAGGCCTGGCCTTTGATCGCTCCAGGAGCGGAAGGTGATTTGTTATTCCTTACAACGCCTTTCTTCGACCAACGGTTTCAATTCATGTCCCAAAGTGTTGCCGATGCCCAAAAAAGTTCCTAGCAACTTGATTGGGACCTTCTGCGCTTGTCCTCGGGGGCTGCGGCAGCGCCGTGCTGGCTGCCGTCATTTCCCTATGGAACAAACGCCGCCGCCAACCCTGGGGCCTCGGGTTTTCTCGGAGCGTATCGCATCGCCTTCGGCCTCACCCTGTTAACGATGGGTTTATGCCATCGGCCATATTTTCCGGCTGCCACATCATCCCGCCGTGAAGGCTTTCGGCCTCTGGGGCCGGGCGGCAAGTTTCCAGGGCTCCGGGCTGCTGCTTACATCGTCGCCCAGGTTGTCGGCGCCGTGATTTTCGCCGGTGGCGTGATCAAAGCTGGTCGCAGTGGGCGCCCCGGCTTTTTGAACTGACCGGCAGGCAATCCTTTGGGCCACCAATGGCTCGGTTGCCCACTCCCCCGGTGGTACGGGCTTTGCTCTCTGCGCTGGTGATCGAAGTGATCCTCACCTTCGTCTCCTGCTGGTTATCCTCGGGCGCCCACCACAAACAGGAGCTCGGCGCCATCGCCGGGCGTGCCGCATTGGTCTCTCCCTGGACCCTGATCACCTGTCAGTATTCCTGTCACACAACACCTCGGTGAACCCTGCCCGCCAGCACCGGTTTGTGGACGCCGGGTCGGAGGCCAGGCCGTGGGCCATTGTGGCTGTTTCTGGCTGGCCCAATCGTGGGGGCTCTGGCTGTGGCCGGTGGGTCTCAAGGCGATGTTCGATCCCGAAACAGCCTGACTGGACGACCAGGCCTGACCACCCATCCGGGCACTGGCTTAGTGCGAGAAAGGGAGTTGAGGTGCGGCCAACAGCTGCCTTCCCACCTTCCTCGCTGGTGGTGGTCAGGTGGGTGCAGGCCCGCAGGGACAGTGGGGGTGATCAAGGCTGCGCAGCCAAACTCCTGCTGGCCCCAGTTGTTCCACCAGAGATTCCGGCTGTGGCCCCGGGCCATTCGCCCTTCCAGTTCAACCACTGACCAGACAGCTGCGGCGGCTCCTGGAGCAGGGTCTCAGCCCTGGGATTGGCCTGCAAGACCAAGCCAGAGCTGGCTGCTGCCTCGCGGATCAAGGCCGACGAGCCGGCGCCCTCCGGAACCGCATTTCCCAGCGTTCAAGCGAGGCAGCGCAACCGGCCATCAAAGGAGCGCAGAGGTGGCTACTCGAAGCGGGCGACCATCGTGTTGCCACGGATCATGTCCACACCCGGGCCCATCAAGGCCGGCATCGTTCTCATTGCCAGGCTGCGCCATTTCCCCCCAGCGTCGGTCTTGAATGCGCTGAGGATTTCGCTCCGACAGGCCACACCCCCCAGGCCCTCTGGACCGCAACACCACTTGTGGCCGGTGAGGCGTAGATATCGGCCGCACGAAGGCTGCCGCCGCCACCGGCAGGCGACCCCACCGACTGGGCGGCATTCGACCAGCAACCAGGGATGGCGAGGGTGGTGCTCAGCCGCTGGCCACCGCTCGATTCTTGCATCACCAGACCGGTTGTTCCCAAACAGGTGGGAGAGCACCACCAGGCGGTGTGCGCGGAGTGAGGGCCTGATCAAGGAAGCGTCAAAGCACGGCCCCCATCGCTGACCACGCCTGAACCCGGGAGGATCGAGCCACCGCCAGTGGTTGCTTGAGCGTGAGCCCTCACGGTTGGGCCAGACCTCCCGGCAGGCCGCCACCACACCGGGATGCTCGCAATCCCACCGGCGTGCAACGCAGTTTTCATCGCCGCTCCCTGCCAGGGCGAGAACCCCAGAGCCCCGGCTGCACGCAGCCACTGGACAAGATTTGTCTCCGGTAAGCGCCAGCCGATGGGCGGGCACGCCGCAGCATGAACCGCTCGAGTACTTACATCGCGCGCAGACCCCTGGGTCTAGCCGCCAGCCACCGCCAGATCCGGATCCCGGTGAAGGGCCCCAGCTCCTGGTACGCTGCCAGCTCTCGGGTAAATCGCCGGCCAGCGAGGCGGAAGGGCGATGTGCGGCCCCTGGCCGCCATAGTTGAAGTGGTCTTCGTTCGCCAGGCTGCATCAAGGGCGCCCAGAAGGGCGTGGGCAGGGGTCAAGCGGTTCGGCCGGGCAGGCTCTGGGGATCGGCAGGGGATGATGGCGCTCGATCATAACGTGTGTGCGTAGAGGAAGAATTATTGAACCTTGATACGGCTTGAGCCAGGGGAGCGGAAGGGATTTGGGTCATGCTCTGGCCACCTGCTGATAAACAGCAGGCTATGGATTGATCCAGGGAAACCAGTGCATGCGAAGTTTGAATCGTAGTATCGCAAAGACAGACGATCCAATCCAGGTTGGAGAGCCCTCAGGGGCCAAATTGGCGGTCGCGAGCAGTGGGTTACTGCCTGCTCCCTCGAAGCCAGTCAGTGTCCTCCATTTGCAGCTATCGATGCCTATGATGTGCTATTCATCCATTCAGACAACGCAACCGCTTCCCATCTGTAAAGACCAGTGTGTTAGGGCGTGGAATCTTTCTTGCGCGAGCCTTGATCCAAAAACCAGCCCCTCGTCAAAGATTCTCGATAGTCATTTTTTGCGTTTTGCAGAAGCTCGGGCCCTAGGCCTGGCCCGCAGAACCAATTCAGGAGTGCTCGCGCTGATCTTCAAGAAGCACCAGTGCACCTTTCAAACCCTGTTATTCCAAGTTGGTTTCCCTCTAACATGGCTAAAGTGTTTTTCAAAAGTAATACTCAATAACACGAGCTTCTCTTCGGATTGCTCATTACCATCTAAAATTGGAATTCGATTAGTTATTGAGTGCTCAAATGAGATGCCAAGCCTTACCGATGAGTGTACTTATCACCCCGCCAAAATTTTGATCTCGCGATTTCAACCCTGCATGGAAATAGGCTCCTGGGCTTGCCTGCCAAGCCGTGAAACGCCGTATCGCCGCATGGTTTCATTACCATTGAAATTAAGTGCCCGTCTTCAAGGTATGCCGGCACTCTTTGGATACAGCCAACAGATTTTTTTTAGCGCTTCTTTTGTCGAACTCTCAAAATAAGCGCCGAGTGGGTTGTATACTGTTTTATTGTGCGTTCCCAGGAGCAGATGAAGCAGTTTCCAGCTATTTCTGTGCGAACAGGCGCAATCTGTTCGTCTGGTCACTATTGTCACTGGCCTTTCAGTCTATTAGATATCTGTAGGTTGTCATTTCCACTTAGATCTCTTGCCTGCTGCCCAGGAGGGGTGGGACAGAATAGTTGGTGTACGTGTACCAGCTTCTCATGGCCGAAAAAGGCGACATGCATTAACGGCCTGTATCCAGGGAAAGGGGGATCCCACGCCACTTGCAAACTGTGGTGCTGGGATCCATTGGCTGATAGTCAATTGGCTGATTCAATATGTCAACAGCCAGACCCGACAGCTTCTCCCAAGGCCATCTAACATTGCCACTGAGAGGCCAAGAAGCTCGTTGGCTCTCCGAAAAACAAGAACTAGGGCCAGGGGAGACCCTGAGTCGCGAATCGGGGTCTTAGTCGGCGACTCGGGGGCGATCAACGCGGTTCGAGCAGCGTTCCGAAATATCTAGATGCCCAGGATCAAGTACAAACACGCCTTCAGTCAGGGTGGGGATCCTCGTGAACCTACGGCGCTCGAATGGGCATCCGGCCTGGGGTGGAGCACCTGGCCGACAAGCGATGGACCGACGGCGAGGGCGGAAAAGATCCAAGTGATTCCAAGGGCAGGTGGGTCTGCATGTGGGATTCTTGGCCCTGCGGCTACTGAAAAGCTGGAGTGACCGATCACGCCGGGGCGGCCCGAGGAGAAAGGCCACAGCCAGGTGTGTGGTAGCGGGAAGGACGGCTCCAAGGGGGCTGGCAAACTGCAGGCACCGTAGGGATCAACACCCTTGGGCCCCAAGCGGATTCCGCTGTTTCGTATACCCGGTGGTGCGGGGTCTCGGTTTACGGAGTGTTTGCGTTACACCCGGGCAACCGGAGTGTGAGGGTCCTGGCGCGGCCGCTGTTGCTGCGCTCACTGTCGTTTTGAGGGCATCCATCTGCTCCCGTGGCCGTTCGCGACAGCAAGCCGGCTGACGATCGCCTGGCAGCCTCGATCAGGTCCGCTTCTGAAAGTCACGGTGGGCACCGGAAAGCCAGGTGCATGGCCTTCCACCGACGTTCCTGCAACTTCGAGTGTTCGTGCTGCGGACGAAAAGCCAACGGTGGCGATCCACCAAGCACCTACCAGGGGGGATCGCATGGGCGGGCGGCGGGCGGCTCAGCTGCAGATCCAGGATGTGCGCGGTCCTCGCAACCGCCACCTCGGGCGATCGAGAGAAAGGTCTCGTCGAAGCGCGCGCCCTTGTCGGCTATCGAGCTCCGGCCGTGCAGAGTTGGCCCACGGTACACGTTGCGCCGTGGCTCACCACGGAACTACGCGCGTGGTCTTCTCTGGCCATCCATGGTTGACGCAGGGCTTGGCCAGCCACCCGCGGCTGGCTCCCCCTCGCTGCGCTGTCGCCCCGAGCCCTTTGTCAAGTGCTGCATCGATCCCAGAGCACGCACCGTACGGCGGTGCCATCGCGTGTCGGCCCGCGCAAGGATCACCTTGGTTCGCGCGGGTGCGCGTTCGCTTCGTATCCCACCAGGTACCGCAAACAGGGCCGACCCACATCCAGCCCAGCAGGGGCATCGCCCAGGCTGTGGGTGCAGAGTCGCCCTTGGCTGTACTGAGTGACTCTGGCCGTCGACCTTGTAGGTGCCCCACCAGCGAGCACCCCCCTGGGCAGGGGCAGGCCATAGCGTCTTCGGCTTCGTCGCTGAAGGGCCAGCGCCGGGCGGCTGGTCAACCGCGAGTCTGAGAGGCTCCACTGGTTGCCGAGGCCGATACTGCGGCGCGTGAGTGTGCGCTCGCCTCAGTGGGGCGAGGTACTCCAGCAGCTCCGCTGCGGGCGATCGACTGGCGTTTTTCCTCGAGAAACCTCAGCGAGATCGGCCTCCGACCGATCTGGCCATCGGGCGGGCTAAGGCCCGGGCGGCCACCTGGCGGATCCGTTGTTCAGTCAGACCGCTGCAGGAAATGGACGGAAGCTGCTCGAGGGCATCGCAAGGGGGGCGATGCCCACTGGCCTGGGCGATGCTTTCGAGGCAGGTCGCGATCTCCGCGCCGTGGCGCCAAGGGCAGTCCGAGCACGGTTGATCACTCCTCCAGCTCCTGGGCACCCTGCCAGTCGCGTCGGGTGCAGTGATCACCAGGGTCTGGGGCTCGGCGCCGCAGGCTGGATCGAGAGATTGCGCAGGCGCCGGCAGATGGCCCGGATCCATCGCAGTAGCGATGGGAAATCGAGGAGAAGCAGAAGGACATGGCAGGCGTTGATCCTGGGGCAGGCTTTTGAGGCCTGTTCGAGGGGCCGCCAGTGCGCGATTGCGGATGCCTCGCGGAGCGATTCGGTCAAGCCGGGCGATGCCCATGCAACGGAAATGCGCCAGCGAAACAGGGTGCGCTGTCCGAGCCGAGCGCGGCCAGCCCCAGCAGGTCTCAATCCGCTCCTCTTTCCAGGCTGCGGATCCAGAGGATCGGCAGCACTGGGCACGGATCAGCAGGTCGAGTTGCGTCCGAAACCAGGATTCAGTCATGGGCCAGGCCTCCATCGCCATCGCCTCAACGCAGTTGGCGAGCCGCGCCCAGCTCGCGGGAATCAGCGGGTGGGCTAACCGAGCTGGGACGAAACTGGGGCGCGTGTGGGCGATAGTTCCGCTTGTGCTTCGACGTGCCGGGCCCGGGCAGGAGCCCCAGCCAGCGCGTTGCGGCCACGGGTCAGAACTGGATGGGTGGACGCTGCTCGAAGATCCAGTGACTGTGCAGGTCAAACAGGAACACATGCAGGATTTCCTGACGGTTCGAGGCACTCGACTGGGGCTATCGGTCTCAACTCCAGGTGCCAAAAAGGCCAGTAAGAATCCGAGATCGACGCAGCCGGCCGCGTGAACCGCTGAAGTTTACAGCTGTGCGGCAAGGGATCGGGCGTTGACGGCGTCTGGCTCTCAAAAACCTCGTCGCCATCAGTGCCCAGAGCGATCAGCCTCCTGACAGCGGAAAGTGGAGGGCGATGGTCGTTTAGTTTGACCGAGTGGCGCCAGACCAGCGATCACAGCGCAAGGCTGATGGTGGCGCTGGCCTCGGGCCATTCAAACTTGGAGTCCAGTGCTCCCAGTTTCCGAGCGCCAACGGGAGTTTCTTCCCGCGCACGGGGTCGAAAGGGTTCTCCAAAGGATTTGGATCGGCGAGGATGCTGGTCTCAGCGGCCCAGTCGTCGAGCACCGGCCTCGGAAGTCAGGTGTCCCGCATATTCTCCTGAGGGATGGGCTTGAGGCAGAGACTCACGGAATAGGGGGGCCTTCGCCGCTCCAATCACTTTCTTATACCCTTGGGTCAGAACGGAAAGTACTGCTCTCCTTACGCCGCTTCGGCCACCGGGCTCTTTCTTTGGCTTTTCCTTGGCATAATGAGCTCTGGGTGGGGCGGACTTTCACACCGCCGACGGTGCGTGGCTGGTGCGCAGCTGCTGATCGAGGAATGACCTGCGAGATTATCCCTCTCTCGGGCAGGGTTTTCGCGGGCGACGCGTGAGCAGTATTAAGGTCTGCAGGCCCCTAGAAGATGTTGGCCACCCAGTAAAGAAGCACCCCGGCCGGCAAGGGGAAGAAGAGGAGACATGCCGGTGATCATCAACCGCCGGGGGTGATCTGTTGTTAGGCCGTTCGATTGCTCGCGCATTGGACTCGGTGCAAATGCGTCTCTATTGCCGAGAGGGAATCGCGAGATGGGAAATGAAAAGAGGGCGTTCAACCAAAGCCCCCCATCACGGATATTGGCTCGGATGTCCCAGTTGTGATCGGTTCCAGGTCCGTCGGGATGGGTGTAAAGCCGCAGCGCTGGACCAAGGGCCTTTGGATAACGAGGCTGATGAGACCGAACTTCACGGTGTGGCCGCGCAGAAGCCAGCGAAACGATCTTGGCCTCGAGTGCTTGGCTATCACAGGCAGCTGGTGTTCTGAAGCGCTTTTCGATCTGGCCTGTCTCGCTTCACCTTTTGAGTCACGCTCCATCCCCCGTTGGGTGTGACTGCTCCAGGAGGGGGTGAAGGCCGCTACGTTCTCCACCCCTTGGAGGTGCAGGCTGGTGAACGGACTCACCGCTTACTTGGTGTGGAAGTTGATTCTGTGGTCCACATCTCGGCCAACGGCCCACGCTTAGTGTGCCCGTGCTCCAGCGCTGGCGATGCAGCTCGCACACTTGGTTGTGTTTCGGTTGAGTAGATAGATCCCTGAATGGTGCGTGGCGCTGAAGTTTGAACGGCTTGGTTTCGACCGCGTGCGATCTGGTCAGCCGCAGAAACACTTTCAGGTTCAAGGGTCCGGTAGAGGTGTGCACATTCGGTGCAATAATGGTGGTTGGACCCACGCAAGGTGGCAAAGAGCGCGAACAGGAATCGGCATCTGCACCAGCAGCGGCGAGACAAGGCCTGCAGAGGGCTGGCGGAAATTCCTTCATGATCAGCTTGCCCAGCTTCTTCCTGTTGCTTCTTTGGATCGCGGCGTGGCGCGCCTTGATTTTTGCGGCCTGCCGCTTCTGCATGAACCGGCTGGGCGATCCGCCATCCTCCTAGGCACTGCGGATTGTGAGCCGTGCGGCAACTGAGTGGAAACAGGGCAAGCCTGATCCACCACGTCAAGGCGAACGATCGCCAGCCCGTAACTCGGGCACCAGACCGCATTAGACAAAGGCGAGATCGGGATCAGGGAGGAGTTTGTCGAAGATGTAGCCATCACGGTTGGTGGATAGCGAAAGCGGGAGGTGGAAGGTGGGTTTGGGTATCGGAGAATCACACGTGTGCCCCAGCAGGGAGGCAATCGCGCGGGTCGTCAGCGGTTCAGGTCTGTGGGGAAGCCAAATTGGGAGATCGCCGGAATCCTTTGTCGTGTCGGGGCGCCACCGCAATGTCCGGCGGACCGCAACCCGAGGTCTTCCTGGCGCGCCAGACCGCTCCGAGGATGTCAAGCCTCGGTTTCGCCCGGAACCGTGATCGCCCGAAGCGCATCTCAGAGTGTGTGAAACCGGTCATTGAAGCTCGACAAGGACCTTATGGTCTCCCCAGGCACCGAATCCCCGGGTCATACTCACACTGAGCCTCCACCTCTCAGAATTTGGCCATGCTGATCTGGCCTGCGGGTCTCTCGCCGAGCCAGCGCACTTCGGTCACGGAGATCGGCGGCTGGTGATCCGATTAACGCAGCCACGAGGGCCCTGAAACGGATGCCGACCCGAAGGCGAAGGGCCGTAGTTTCAGGGTGAGCCCGAAGGACCCAGGTGAGGAATCAGATCGCCGCGCCCTGGCTCTGCGCCGGGCCATGGGGGTGGCTCGGGCCCGCCCTCATAAGAGACAGGGCTCCGCGATGGGGCTGGGGTATCTGCGCCTGACTCCGAACCAGTCGGAGAGTGCTTGCGGTTTGGCCCTTCAGGGCCCTGACGCAGATTGTGCTCAGACCCGCAACTCTGAAACAGCAGACTCACATTCTCCCAGCAACGAGCTTTCCTTCAGCGGCCTCGGCCGAAGCTTGCCGGGCTTGAGGCTGAACAGCAACCACTGGTCCGCTCAAGGGCTCAGGGCAAGCCCTGCCAATTGGTTCTGCATCAGCATGGATTCAAGCGCGCAGCCGGGTTGCTCGGCGCAGACGGACGCGTTTGCTGGACCTTTCGTTGGCTCCACCCACAAAACTGCGCCGCTCGACAGGGGCTGATTTTGCAGAAACCGAGAGCTTCGCTACCGGCGGAGGCTCATCGGCTTCCGAGGGGCTAGTGCACCACCAGGAAAAGCCATGGAATAACGACGACCTTTTGCGATTTAGAGGTGATCGAAAGCCCCGATACCTCAGTGGCGCAGGGTCCGGCGGCAGGGCCATCGAACCACCCGGAGCGATTCTAGGACCGCCAACAAGGCGAGCCCGTCCGCGGGCGGGCGGCGGGGCGATCACCTGGCCTGCTCTTCTGTGGGAGCGCATCGTCGGCACACGTGGCAAGCTCGTGGAACACTTCGTGCTGCGCTTTGCGTGCTTGTTCCTTCCCACGGTGTGCGCTTCGTCGGTAACATGGGGGCGGCTCTGCTACTCGCTCTGGGTCGAATAGAACCAAAAGTAGCGGTATCAGTCAGGGCGGGTGGTTAGGTTGGTGGCCGGTTTTCCAATCTGAATGCAGCCAGCTGCCAAGTAGGCCTGCGAATAAGGCCACATCTCCAGGCGCCTGAGGGCCAGGGCATTGAATGCATACATGCCGATGTTTGAACGGATTGAAGATGTTCATATTACACCCCGGTGGTGCGATCGTCAGGGATGGGTCGATCGGGAAGGAGTCGAGTGGCGAGTAGACCGCCTTGTGTGAATCCAGCCGTGGCTTTTGGGAATCTTCTCCAGGGCCAGCGGGTTCAAGCGACATCATGCCGCCTCTCCCTGCATGTAGCAGAGGCTGATGGCATTGGCCTCGATCTTGGCCTCCGGAAAATTGTCTTGGCACCGTCACGCTCAGCTGAGGAATGCCGTGTTGCGGTCCTTGGCGCGCAACATCAGGTAGTACTTCGGAGCGTTTCAGGCGTCCGGTAGCCGTCATGAGAAGTAATAGAGCCGTTTTGGTAATCGCGATCGTTCTGTGCCCAGTCGGAAACTCCACCAGGCCAGGAGTGGCCCTGGGCTGAAGCTTTGGCTGGCGGCGCCACGGTGCACCGCCCACAACGGTCCCGCATACCAGGCCGGCACCGAGCCGCCCCAGGGCCAGGCCGGCCGCAGCAACTCGGCGCTAGTGCGTGGGCTGGCTTCCGATCGGGCCGGGCCGCTCGGTGAAGGTCGCCGGCGAAGCTGGCGAAGAAGGTTGTGGGTGGGAGGGCAGTGTGAATCGGAGCCAATGGTGGGTGGTGGGTGAAGGAGCAGCCAACCCCATTCTTGGCGAGTCCCGCAAACAGGGAAGTGGCGGGAGGGAGGGCCAGCGCCCAGCCTTGTCAAGATTTGTGACCGGATTCTGTCCGGAACGGAGGAAGGCCTGCCTGCGCAAAATAGGGGATGTGCACGGGCGGACGGCCGGGTTCCCATTTTTCCAGGCATGGGCCAAGCAGCCCGGATTGCAGCGGGGCAGGTCTCATCGACGGCCATCTGCTGGCATCAAGCAGGGCCACCCGTCCCAGCCGGTGTGGCGGGCGGGCAATGGCGGCACGGGGAAACAGGGCCGTCAGATTCCGCCGTCACCGAAAGGTGCACCGGAACAACACCTGGGCTCCCTGCAAGCTGTTGTGCCGATCAAGCCATTCGAGTTTTCCTCCCACCGAGGCCGCGATGGCAGCCACGCGTGTTGGCTCGCGGTGGTGGCCACTTCGCAGGCCCGCAGATGCTTGCCCCATCGCTCATTGGCCGCCAGAGCAGAGCGGCTGGCCGCACCAGGCCAGCCCAGGCTGAAGGCCTGGTGCAGTGGCCCAGTGCAGGTTTGTGCGGCCAGGAGATCAGG
>Ga0163217_1049709_pt1 | contig 12377 bp, 9 predicted proteins | sample SynspAceP_FD_185933 | JGI IMG/M metagenome (GOLD analysis project Ga0163217, IMG submission 185933) | Saline lake microbial communities from Ace Lake in Antarctica - Synechococcus sp. Ace-P (PacBio error correction) | ecosystem: Environmental > Aquatic > Non-marine Saline and Alkaline > Saline ... | reverse complement strand
AAGTAGGGTGACCAAACCGTTGGAAAAAAATTAAATTTCCAATATTAAGGGTGTGGAAATACGTTCTACTCTAACCTCCATGAGAGCAGGGGATGTTTATAGTACAGTTTATGTAGGAGAGGATACTTGGAGCGTTCGTTTGTTAAAAAAACTCCAGAACGAGATTCAATAAGCATATGGATGAAATGCCGCAAGGGGTAACTTTTCCATTGATAAAAACCAGGGCAATAGATGATGTTCCCATGTTAGGAACTACCCTATTGGAGCGGAGAAAACTACGACGCATTTTACCAACTAAACCAAATGCACAGGAACTTACGATTGAATTAAAAAGATTAAACGATGTGTCCGCTTACCCAAAAAGATGGTGGTTCGTGACGTCAATTGCGGGGTAGTATTGACAAAGGATAAATTAGCCGAAAAGCGGCTTGGATTTTCTGTCTGTTGCCCAAATATAAAGGCCAATTAACAGCAGCTAAGTGGAGGCACGTTCGACAAAACGATAACAGGAATTTATGTAACCACTGGGGAGATTCCTGGGAAATGCAACGGATGATTGGGAGAAAACTTGGTAGTTGGGAATACCAACAGAAACCGCCCTATTTATTTAAAACCAAATGCAAGTAACAGGAGGGCCAGAAATTCCAAAGGAATTAACGTGCCTTAGGCTTCGGGCCAGGGAAGTGAAAAAGCCAGGGAACCTATAATCCGAATATCAGCAGTGCAACCATTGCCCATTGCCAACGCAAGGTGCCGATTTGCCATGAGATTTTCCGATTTAATTTTTGGAAAAAGTAGCACATTTAAAAAAAAGAATCTTATTCCGGACGATGTTACATTGTAGAGGGTAACCCGAAATTATGGGGAAAACAGCCCACTAAACGTTCCGAATTATTAATGCCCACCTGTATAGGGGCCATAATTGCTGGTAGACTTTTGTAGTGATGTTGGGCTATGCGGCTGCGTGGTGCGTCTAGTGGTGTTTTTCTATCTGTTCCCATAACGTTTGCCTTGACCTATTTGAGCTATTATATGTTGGACTATACCTTTGAAACCGTATAACCCTTTTTGCCTTGGTTTTCGTTCAGGAATTGTGGTGGCTGATTCCATTATCTATATTGCTTGAAAATATGCACCCGGCATTTTAAAATGAAACGTTTGCCATTTAAACAGCGGCATTGTTATGCTATTAATGAAAGGTGGGAACCTACCATTTGGCCACATTTACCGGTCATAGCTTCTGTATTGCCCATGGGCCTTGTATCGGGGGTCTTATGCGAACCATATATGTCTCAATGCCTATTGGGCTTCCATTGCCATGATATTGTCGTTATCGTAGCCTTAACGATTACTCCCTATTTGGGCTATATTTTTCTTAGGGAAAAAGATTAAAAAAGGGGAAGAAAAAGTGGAAAACCCTGGAGGAAAACATTCATTTATAAAAATGTACCACAGTTTGAAAGCCCTTTGATCGAGGACAAAAAGAAACGTTGGGTTGTTTTTTGGGAATTACTTTTGTATTAATTGGGTTCCATAGCCCATGGGTCTTTACCAAGTCAGTAGCCGTAAAAAAATGTTGCCTTTTGATTAATTAAGAACGATTCAAGTGGTCATTAAGATATGCCCGAGGGTAACTACATTTTGCGAACGTACTGGAAGTGGTTGCAGAAGGAGATTGACTTCAATACCTAGGGGGGACCCAGTACCTGAGGGGGTCACTATCAGACTATGTGGGCACTCTGCCCCAATAACCTTTAATGGATTGAGTACGTCATGTACGATTTTGCGTTGGTGGCAGCAATACTGCTGATATCAAAGTTAAAACCTTAATAGAACAAAGGTGCCGAAGGCGCCCAAAGCCATTGATATGCCAGTTTATTACCGCCCAGAAATTCAAACGAATAGGGAAAAAATATAAAGCCCAATGTAAAAATGGTGGAGGTTACCCCCTGGACCTCCGCGTCCTCTCCACTATAAGTTGGTGAAATTTATGGCCCTGATTACGACACCACAAGATGGATATTGGCCGATCAGTATGCAAATATTTGAAAAAATACTCCAGATGTGGTTGATGTTGGATTGGATGGTAGAAGCCGATCAAGTGGAATATGAGTTTATCATTAGACAAGGAAAAGGCAATGCTATAGGGGTGACACCAGAGCCAAATTGTACAGACCATGGCAATATGGCGCTGTCCGAAAGAGCAGTCACTAATTATTATGGACGAAAATGCTTCCAATCAAATTGGGTTTGATATTGCATTGGAGTGGAAAAAAGAGAAATCCCACCATCAGGACATTAGTCCCAAATATAAAAGTTAGATGCCCAAAACATGGAGAAATGAAACATGGTCCCTATCGTAGATTGGTACCATTGAACAAAACCACTAGGGCAAAAAAGCATCTATTAGGAAAAACCAAAAAAAAGAGTGGTTTATGTTTACTTGCGGATATGGCGGGTGAATTAGGAAAGTCTGGTATTATGCCATTTTGGAATGACCGATAAGCTAAAGGGCTTGAATTTGCCTAAAAGGTATCTCGGCTAGACGAACTGTATATAAAAAGCAACCTGATTTTGAAGATTAATTACACCGTTTAAAATGGGACGGAGATGGCAAAATTACCTTGGAGGTATTCCGAGATTTGGGATTGGGCGATTTCTAGGGGGATCAATCTTTATTTATTTCTGCATCGTGGGTTGGGTTCCAGAACTTTAAAGCGCCAATTGTGATGATGGTGGCCATTACCGCTTCCCTGATCTGGATAGGTATTGGGCCATTGGGAGCTGGCGTTGCTTTTTTTTACGGGCTTACATCTTTTATTGGAATGATTGCCTTGGCAGGGAATATGGTAAGGAACTCGGTTCGTTATTGAGTCGATTTTTATCAATATACGGCTGGGGCAGACGGGTACGTACCGTTTAAAAGAGGTTAGCGGTAATAAGGCCGGGAGCCGTAAGGACAACGCCTATTTGTTAACTTGCAGGTACTGTTGTCAAATAGGAGCATTATGTAATTCTTTCGATCCTATTTTTCCAAGGTTGGCCAATATCCTTAATGGGCGGGGGAACGCCATAGTATTCCACAGTGCTTACTCTTACTTGGTTGGTTCCATTTGGTGTAGACATTGATCGAACGAATAGGAATTATAAGTAACTTTGAGAGTTTTAAATGAGAATTATTATGCAGGTCCCTGAGCGGAGTCGAAGGGAGCGTTCTAGGAAATTAATTTTTTCAGTCCATGTGGAAATGGTATTTAAAGTACAATTCGATTAAAAATGAAATAAAAACATAAAGTAATGAAACTACTTATAGTAACGCGTTGTGAGGAGTACGGAAAGGAAATCTGCTACAACTTTTTAAAAAAGCCAATTATTGAGAGCTTTAGTCGGTTAACCGGAAATTTGATGGGTATAAGAATCCGGCGACGGTTTCTTTAAGTCATCAAAACTGGTTCCCAGTGAAAGGCGGCCGTATAGAATCCAATATGTCTCCTTTACCACTGATGAAAATATTGAAATTCTATTTCGGACTTATATCATTGTTTTCAATACTAATATTTTGGAAACCAATAATCCCATAAGGGCTGTGGTGGTTCCAAAGAAAAATTTATTTAATAACCTTGAAAAATATTACTATGATCAACAAGATATATCAGGAGCAATTGCCGTGCTTTTATCAATTATAAGTGTTGTATTGGCTATGTACGAAACATAAACTGGCGTTGTGGTTTACCCTATTTGTAGGGGCTAACCTTTTTACAATCCGCTTTTACCCAATGGTGTCTTATGGAAAAGATTTTATTAAATGGGGGTGAAGGAAAGAAGGGAGGACAGCTGTTACGGTTTAAGGACCAAAATTGCTAGGGATTGTATACTTTCTTAGAGCGGTTATGGCTTCTTTTTACCCTATCAATTGGCGGGAATTTCTTATGTCGTGCTTTATCAGTACGAGCCATTTGCAGGCTAAAAGACTAAGTTAATGCGTTTGGGTGGGTGGAATAAAAAAAAAAAAAAAAAAAAAAAAAAAAAACAAATTTGCCCCGTCTCCCAGGCATTTTAAAAACTAAACTCAAAATCTCAATAATTTAAAAAAACTCAATTTTTTTTACCAAGGCGTACAAACACCTTGTACAATCCATGGTCAGCATAAGGCGCTATCATCTGGATCCGTTGTACTATATGGAGTATTTCCAAGGAAGAAGCTCCAACATTATAATTGGCGGTATTAATGTTTATTCATCACTAGGATAAATGAATCTTAAAGCATCACATCTTTCACGAGGCAAATGGTCCAGCCTTTAAATCAGGAAGTCCAGCTTCTTCTCCAATCCATATTAGGCTTCGTCCCCATTAAACATATAGGCAATCCATTTGTGCATAATAATATCTAGAGTACCGTCGAAGGCAACTCCAGTATTGGTAATGTAATCGGAATAGGTATCACCCAACAACCCCAAATTTCCAAAGAGATGCCTGAACTCCATCAAATAATTACCTTCCGCATCAAACCCCAGCCTCTTACCGCCTGCTTCTGCTTTTAAGAATGACAATTCTGCATAAGAAAATATGTTCTTAGCCTTTAAAAAGGTTCCTCCATCATCTTTTCGATTGTAATACTTCATTTTATTCTTGGGAGACATAAGCATTAGTACCCCCTCTTGAACCTTCTTGGCATTCAAGTTGTACTTTCATAAGGTCTACTGCACTTACAGCGACGGGCAGCCCCACATAAACGCTGCTGGTACAATTAAATTTTTTTTGCCTGCTACAAAAATCTGCAGCATATGTTGAAGCGAGTATATCGCATATTGACTAGACCTAATACACCAGCATCACTAAAACCTCAGCCAGAAACATAACGTACAACCTCCTACTTCCAGCAAAACAGCATCCCCACCAGGAAACGTCGCAGGGCGCGGAACTACTTTAGTAGGTACTGCTACTGGAGCAAACCATACCGCAATTCTAGGATCTTTCCAAAACTCCTTAACTTAATCTGTCAGGTAGTACCATGGCTTTACCCTATTAAAAAAATCAGAAGCTGTACCAAACTGACCCACTATTAGGCCAAGATGCTTTCTGAAATTCCGCCGATATAAGTCAAGCAGCAAGTTCATTCATCTATTTCACTGATTAAAGGGCTTGGTAAGTGTACTTGTTTACCCCAGCTTGAGAAAAAGAAGCGCAGGTTTTTCAGATAAGGCGCATTATAATATCTTAAGGCTAAAGAGTTGGGCAATTTTTGCCATTCGAAGGCATCGCCACCATTAAAATACATCCTGATTTCATAACTCCCGTCATATGATACCGCACTTAGGAGACTGAGAGCAGTTTCCAAATCGGCCAATTAATACCCCTTATATACAAACTTCTTGTGAGTCGTAGGCTGGGAAGTTCTCCTTCTAAATCAGTGCCTTTTAATTGCGTCAGAATAAGGGATATCACCATAGTAATCGGTTAAATTACGAATAAACATTGATTTTCAAACCAAAGTAACCCCTCATGAAAGGTTAAACCCAGCTCTTACCGCCCTGTCATGGGCCGCTATTGGTTTCGAACAGGCGTGTAAATTGTTAGAACCAGATTTGAACCGCGTCTCGCCATATCGTATCGGGTTGCTAGACCAAGAATCGCGCTTGCGTGACTGCGCCGCCATTTACCGTATCATTTACCATATTCCCCTAGAGGTTGTACTTGTTGCTAAGCCTGTCATAACCAGTACTTATCAATAAATTGGGTCGGCCAAAGCCCGGCTCATGCCATTTTGGATTCTCATTTTATTTCAGCTAGATTATTATCGCCAGGAAAACTACAAGCAATAATGTACCAATAGAAATCTCGATAGCTATGTTTTGTATTTAATTTCATATCCTAGTTTTTTAATTTTATTTAGAAACTTGCGTTTAGTTTTATACCTACTGGAATTTGCCAAGGCTGAATATTATACCTTTCAACACCCTGAGATAATTTACCTCCAGAAGTTGAAAAGCAGATCTGGATCAATTATGATTCCTGCTTGGTCCATAAGAATAATGATTCGGCTAAACAAGAAAAGCGATTAAATACGCATTCCAATTTTTCTGAGCTACTTGCGTTGGCAAATGTGATACCCAATAAGAAATCTCTATCTTAACTTTAATAATCGGCATTCCAAAGGTAGAAGCCTTGCGTAAAGTCCAAGCATATTTATCACCTATACCGTATGATATTGCTGTACCAGGCCCACCAAATATTTCTCTTGGTCGGCTACGAAAATTACCATTGCCATTCATAGATCCAATGACTCCTGGTAAAAATTACCACCATCATTCAGTCCATCATTGGAAAACCACCATAGTTCAGCTGTTTGGTTCCACCAACAAGTGGGGTTAAATCCACCGCCCTCTGATAAAAAACTTCATCTGCATTATTTCTTGATATAGGTGCGGTAATCTCCAACATCGCTTAAATTCGTACACTTTATCCAAACCATCTTGTAGTCTTAAATCGACTCATAATTAACATGTGTTTGAGAAACGAAACTGACCGCCTTTTCTCCAGTTAAAGTTCCATGACAAATTCAATTTTTGTGTATTTGACGGATGTTGTAGGCCCACTTCAAAATCGGGTTATAATTTCCCAAATTACTGCGAGACTTACTCTTTTCCATCTTCATCAGACCAAAGTTCTGTCACTATTCTCCCAACCATTCATCGTCTAATAAAAGCCAACCGTTATAGGAGGAATTGCGGATCTTTAACCCTTACGAATTCACGGTCAACACAATCTGAACCATTCTTCACCTACCCAGGTATATGCACCGCCTTTTGCTTCACCCCAAAATCTCACGAAAATCAGTTCTGCGAGCCAAAATTCTGTAATAATTGGTTTTATTTCGTGGTAAAAGTAAGATTCATATTCAATTCAAATCTTGGACTGTCCATTAGTTTTACCTTCCTAAAACTAGCCTCAAAAGCCCTTACTGTTAAGGTTACCCGGCATAAAAGTTTTAGTTGATGCACCAGAGTAATTGGAAGCGATTTCTGAAAAATTTGGTTTTTATTATCCGACTCATAATACGTAAAAATCGCAAATTCAAGCGATTCTTGAAAAGCGACAAATCAAACACCGTATTTCTGTTGAAGTATTAAGTTCAGCTTTAATTATTTACTGTTCTTAAAGTCTGAAGGTACAGGACAACTTGTGCTGCAGAACCCCAATTCTCCCGAATACTCCAATATAGCAAATAAATTAGTGCGGAGCTTGGTGTCATTACCTGGACTGTGCCCAGCCTACTCTTAGCTTAAAACAAAGGACACATTACTGCCCATATCGAACATATTATTCAACAAAGATTACTTGTTGAAACCGAAGGCGTACAAAGAAACTTATTATCGCTTTCAGTAGTGTACTGGGACCAATTCATTTCTAACCGTTTGCATCCAACGTACATCAATCCTTATAGCTTATTATTACCTAAGGACATTACAGCTATTTACCGCGTTCTTTGAAATGCGCCCCCTTTCATATAATCATATTGTCAGAGCAATGTTAGACAATAGGAATAGGTTTGGTAATAAACCAATCCAGAACACCATTTTTGGTTGGGTAGATACATATCCAGTTTTACATTTCTAATATTACCCCCGCCAGATAAGCCAAAATTCAAAATTATCACTAACTTTCTTTATACGATAGTAAAATCAAACATTGTGCTTTCCACTCCATTTTAGAGGTTTACTAGACCATAGGGCTCATTTCTTTCTCTATTAAAGCCACTTGATATCTTGCGTTTCCCTTACTTCACGACTATCATTATAGGCGTACGCGCCATTTAGATTGAAATTTATCAGTAAAACTAGTGTAATCCCGATTGAATTATTACCGTAATCTCTTTCTCTCAAAAACCATTGTTTATTTCATTGGCTACGAAATACGGGTTATTATATTCAAACTCGGATGGGTCATTCGCCAAGTTTATTAAGGCTGTTATTCTGACTCTGGACCTCTACTAACCAATAGTCTTGCATATCGGAATATTCAATTATGTGGGTGATCATCGTAGATTGCTTGTAATGGATCGCATTTTCTAATCAGTCGTTGATGTCTGTTGTCCGCCACCGGAAATAACATAATTTAACTTGACGTTATTTTTAATTTGTCATTAACATCAAAGCACTATTAATCGTAAAACTATTTCGCTCTAAATCAGAATTCGGAATAAAACCTTCATGCCTCATATTAGTATAAGACATACGAATAATTCATGTCGATCTGAACTATTTTCTAACGAAAAACTGTGTATGGTAGAGGTAATTGCAGATTCAAGAAATTTTAGCATCTGTTCTTGCCTTTGGAAGTCAATGCCTAGGTACTCCAACTCCACTTTGCTATTTCTTCAGCTGTATAAGGCCATTGAATTGCACTTAAGCCCTTATTCCAATTCTGGACGAACTATCCACCAGATGAATTTTTTCATCAATTTGGGAGTGGTAGGATCAGGCCCGGCTGCCTTGCAAAAAAGATTACTCTTCTCTTAAGAACTCATACGGGTGTTTCAACACATTACTAGAGCTAAAAGAAATGCCCAGGCCCTTACTTTTTCTTACCTTGATTTTGTTGTATCAAGAAATAACACCATTACCTCCTCTAGAACCATATAATGCGCGGCACTAGGTCCTTTAAGGAACAGATACGTTTGCGATTATCATCTGGGGTTAATATGGCAATTACCACCACCGTAATCTACGACAATACCACTTACCAACGGGTCCGATATTGGAAAGACTACTTTGAAGTGGCACCCCGTCGATAACATATAAAGTTGGTTTGTCAGTTGTTAAGAAGATGCTTCACGAGTATCACAACTTACCGTAGAACCCGCACCACCTGTTGAATAATCTGAACCCCCTGCAAACTCTACCGTTCAACGCATTTAATGCATTTTCCTGTGCTTACAGTCGTTATGGTCATCCCCACTTACTTCACTTACGAATATCTAGGGATTCTTTTCCCTGGAAAATACCAAGTGCCGTTACGACCACTTCGTCACAATTGTTTCGGGATGAAGTTGCAAGGTTACCATCTAGAGTTTGATTGATTACCAACAACTACTTCTTTTGTTTCCATTCCAATAGGAAAATTACTTAGAACTTGCCACTATTGTTCGGGACAAGATATACTGTAAACCCCATCAAAATCGGAGGTAACACCATTTGGAGGTGCCCTTAACCACCCACCACGATACCCAGGAAAGTTAATTCGCCATCATCACTGGCTTTGACGACTTCACCGTTACTCCTTGTCTGTTGCCAACATGATTCCTGAAACCATACTGAAACAATAAGGAAGTCAAAAATTTTAAGCTTCTTTTTCATTAATTTATATTAATTGGTTGAGTAATTAAGCCATTTCGTTAACAATCTATTGTAAAAATTATCGGGGCAAAAAAAGCATGGTATTTATTGATACCTATAAGAATTTTACCTCTTTTTGTGATCAATATTAAAGATATGGAAAAATTTTAGGTTAAGATATGGTTTGATTTTGGCGAAGAATATTTCTTAAGTTTAAAAAAAGCACCATTTTTTTGAGCCTTGCAAAAATTTGGGTTATTTTTATGAATCTTTTGGTAGGGAATGTGTGGAATTTGGTTATGAATATTATGACCAGGAATTAGTTGATTGGTGTATTATGAATTTCCTCATAACTGCCTGCTAATTTTTAACTTAAATATCGAAAATAACTTAAAAATCTAGTGCCTTATGGTAATATTACCATGTTAAATGAAATAAGATTTACTTAATCAAATCATTTCTATTGAATGTAATTTGTAGGTAATAAACCAAATTATTACCAAACATATGTTAAGCAGGATAGATTATTTTATCAGTAATAGCTTATTATAATAGGTATGTTATTACTTGGGCTCTAGTTTTTAAAAAATTTGTAAATTAGTTTCCTGAAGATAGTTTCTTGGTTGGTAAAAGTCCTACCTTGTTGGGCTATTGGGATTGTCTATTGTGTTATCGGATTATTGGAGCCTTAGATTTTGTGGGGGGTTTCTGGGACAGGGCATATAGATATGGAATTTCTGTTGGCTAACTTTGATGGGTAGGTTCCTGTTCGGGCCATGTTGTTGGGGCCTGGCATTTATTTTATTCCCATTCTGCGCGCAGGGGGTATGTATACCATTACCGGAATATTTGGGCAGAAGGTATAATCAAAAGCGGTAAAGGGACCATTTGCCTCGGTAACATAGGATTCTTGTTTTTTCGCCTTGGATTTGGGTGTACTTTTTGGGCCAGTGCGTGTATTGCTTAAATGTGCTTATGGGTTGGCCGTGATATGGATTTCATTATTTTCCACTGCCGGGCGTAGTTTGGGCTATACATATTTTGGCGGTATTAACGCCGTAATAATGGAACCGGATGTGGTACCAATTCGTATATAATGTTCAATTGGCTGGGATTCGCCCTTGTCTTCTTAAGGTCTTTACGATAGTGGGGGGTTGGGATAATATGGTCGATAAAATCGCAACAATGGGGGCCTGAGTATAGAAATCATTTTTGATCATCATTCAACCACAGGATACGAAATCACCCTTTCCATGGACAGGAAATTTTTCGGCCTAACCTTTGTTATGCGCAATGGCCTATATGGATAGGCAACCAGTCTATGTACAGCGCTGCCTTAACTGCCCAAAAAACGAATGGCATGCAAAAGCAAGTATGATTTTGGTTCCGCCTTAAAAATGTTTATTCCATATTTGTTTTGTCCTTCCAGGTCTTATGGCTGTAGTAGTTCATCCTGGTCTGGCAGATGGCGATCAAAGCGCTGCCCGATGATGAATCAAATCTATTCTGCCTCCTGGTTTGGTTGGACTTGATGTTCGCAGCATTTTTCGCAGGTCTATGTCTAGTGTTGATTCATTGTTAATTTCAACGGCAACCTATTTTACCAAAAGATATCTACGAACCGTTTATAAAAAAAAGGGGCAGATGAAACCAAACATTATTAAAGGTTGGGGCCAGATCACTACCTTGGGTTTTTATTGGTTATTGGTTGTGGCTACCTCGCCTTATTAGCAGTGATTTTCCAGGATTTATTGTGGCCATACAAACCTTATGTCCTATTTCCGAAGCGTCCGATATTTCCGATTTCTTCTTGTTGGGTATTTTCTGGAAAAGAAACTACAGAATGGGGGGACTTTCCGCATTGGTAATTTGGATTGGCTTATTTGCTTATTTTACTTAAATGTATTTAAAGAGCAGATTTCTTCCACCATAGAAGATCACTTTTCTTATTATTTCTTGGTGGTCTTCTTCTATTTAGGTGTTTATTATAAATGTATCGGTTAAGTCTGATGACTAAAAAACATACGACGGACACTTGAAGGATTGGGTGTTTAGTGTCTAAAATATGGTTTCCAAAAAAATAAAAACCTGTAATATGGTTCCAATTTTGACTGGGCTTTCGGTGTTTCGCAAGAAACTGCAAAATGATATTTCTTTCTTTATATGGAAGTAATAGTTTTTGGTGCTATTGCTGCCCACAGAGTATATTTACGAGGTTTATTAGCAAAGGAAAGATCGTCATGGTGGGAAACAAGTTTAAAAAACTCATGGTTCTATTAGTGTTCTAGCTATATTGGGCCATTCTATCTATTATCATTTTTTAACCCTTTAATTCCGAAAGAAAGAATATGGAAAAACAAAATGAAATAAATGCGCGGAATAAAAGGGCCGCCCAAATTAACAACGCCCTTGGGTTTTTTCATTAATCCACTTTGGGGTTATTGTACTTTTGCAAATGATTTACTACGAAACCTTCATAAGGAACATATTTGACCGATAGTGGTTGCTTGGCTTGATTTTAATATCTATTGGAGGCGGTATTGATGTTGGAAGTCAAAAAAGCCACCATAAAAAAAAAAAATTAAAAGCAAAAAGCCAGGAAAATTAAAAAATATATAGCATGACAATAGATCCGTTCAAAAATTTAGGCGTCTATCGGGATAATTTGGAGGGAACAATTTTCCAGGAAGTTCAAAAGTTAAAGTTATCGGGAAAAAAAGGGCATGAAAAATTTTCTACCAAATTCCCTCCCAATTTCTTCTTAAAATTAGAATTGGTTAAACCGCTTTAAGGTTCCATCTTTTTACCGGTTTTGGAAGGCACCCCCCTTTTTGGTGTCCCAATTTAAGGGGTTTATTTGGAAGGAATCCCCTATTTTTTGGGGGATTTTTAAAATTCTTTTTAAAAAGGTTCCCCAAAAATTTCCAAAAAAAACCGGGTGGGAAAAAAAATTTGGGTTTTTTAAAAGGTTTTTTGTTTCATGGTTTGTATGCCAACAAATTTTGAACTTACTTCAAGCTGATCAAGCCAATATCTCTCTCC
>Ga0163217_1092041_pt1 | contig 12378 bp, 16 predicted proteins | sample SynspAceP_FD_185933 | JGI IMG/M metagenome (GOLD analysis project Ga0163217, IMG submission 185933) | Saline lake microbial communities from Ace Lake in Antarctica - Synechococcus sp. Ace-P (PacBio error correction) | ecosystem: Environmental > Aquatic > Non-marine Saline and Alkaline > Saline ... | reverse complement strand
CGCTGTGTGTAGCTTCGAGGGAGCCGCGCACCACCGTGGGTGGAAGGGGTGGATCAACCGATCCGCCAACCTGGACTCACATAGCTTACTCGACATCACACACCGGCCCTGCGTCTGGCCGGTGCCTGTAGCCTTGCACCTCGCTGAGCTGAAGTCTGCCGGCGGCCACAGGAGACTTCTTGATCCGGTTGGTGACCCTCAATTACACTCGCGATTCTGATGCAGTCTGCCCGGCCAATCGGTGCCCGGCACGTACGAAAGCCAGACACCGGGAGATGGCTCGGGCTTGTCGATGCCGATCGGTTCAAGAACGCGGCACCGATGCAGCGTGACTCGACAAAGTCCGATCAACGCACATGGAGCGGCTGCCCGCCCCTCATCATTTCCTTGAGCATCAGTCACTGTGGCCATGTCCGCCATACGTTTACCACCTACCGGCAGACCTGACGGGCACCTTTGGTGTTGGCAGGACGGCGAACGGCGGCAGCTACTATTCACGGATGATTGGCCGTGGGCCGCCGCTTGGCCCTCCAGCTGGCTCAAGTCTGCCTGCCGGCCTTCGGTTATTGCGTGGATTGCAGCATGGGCAACCTCAACAAGGATTACCGGTCTCCAGGTGAGGTTGCTATACGCTCAGGTGGCCCCATGACCAGGGTGCGCCAGGGCTCCTCGGCACGTGGACATGGGATGATGCTTACGAAAGCCAATCTGGTGTGTCGGCACCCAGGCGCCGATTCGCTTCGGTATCGCTCCACGCTCACCTATCGTGGGCCAGAACAATCACCGAGTGCCTGCAAGAGTAGGCTACAAGCAGGCGATCTGGCTTCAAGGAGCTGGTCCGAGGCGGTGTGGTGGTGAGTTTGCAGGCGTTCGCTGGCCTGGTCTGAAGTCTTTTTGGACTCCGCGAGTTGTGATTGCCAGGTTAGTTTGACTGACGAACCAGAAACGTTCTGTGGCTGAACATGCTCTTTGCGGGGATTGGGGTCTTGGTTTCGCCCATTCCTTTTCGCTGGGTGATTGGACGATGGGCCCTATCTCTTCTAAATTCTGTGGGACTCTCCAGAGCCACTGCAGATTCATGTTTTTTCTCGAGCAGCAGTGCCGCCGCGAGACGCCACAATCGGTTCGGTTGTTGTGCCGGCTTCCGTCCCCTTTCCAGGCTCGCACGACCCTGCCTAGATGGGCCCATAGGCCCTCCTGTACCGCGGCCGGGGGCCTGGGATCGCCAGAGGGGCGATCGAGGCCACGGTGTCAATGTTCTGGATGCGGGCTGAGGTGTCCGCCACATGGCAGTGGCGCTCTGTGTGTCAGAGCCCAGCGATCGCATGATGCGTGGCGTCCTTCGGGCACCTATCGACGGCTTCGCAGAAACTCTGATCCCGCTGTGATAAACGCATGCTGTCCAGCGCCTGAGCCGCAGCTCATGGCCCAGAGAGGCCGCGTGATTCACGCGGCACGCTCTCAGGATTGTCGATGCCGGAGAGGCGGAGTCCGTGCTCGCGGTGTGCGTCCGGATTACAGCGATTTCCCGCTCTAGGCTGGCGGTGGGTATGCTCACGCTGCTCCCAGGTCGTGGCGGCTCCAGCAGGGCCGAGCTAACATAGGGCTCAATCCGACTCAACGCACTCGTTGGTTGGCTAGCATAGCCGATTTGCCGCTTATGCCCCAGACGCTCGTCAGTTTCCAGGTCAGGAGAGATGCGGCCGCTTAACCCAGCATGTCATGACCTGGCAAGGCCCGTACGAGGGCCCCGTTCACCAGCATCCCCGCGCGAATAGGCCAGTCCGGGCGATGGAAGCGGGCCAGAAGAGGCCGACTAGCAGGGTGATCGGCGCTACCAGTAGGTGCCACCGGCGTACTGCGGCCCACATCCTCAATTGGCGGCAGGAGGTCGGAAGAGCGGGTGGGTTTTGAAGGGCCCGTGATCAGGGGGTGACCAAGGCCGCGTGCAGGGGGCCACAGGGCGAGTTTTCCACGCCAGATCTCGATTACCGCAGGTGCGGCGCTATCAGCAGCCCACCGGGGCCAGGTAGGTCGCCCGATCGCTGCGAGCTACTTCCGGATCCAGGTCTCCCGTTGCGACGGCCAGATTGCCAGTCGCGACGACCGGGGCCGCAGCGGATCCCATCGCAGCAAGACAAAGGAAGCCACGGTCCCACGACCGAATGTGCACCTGCCGGCTCAGGCAGTCCAGGACCAGCCCACAGGCTACTGTCAGGAGTCTCAAACCAGCCTCACGGGCGCGTCCGTGCTGGTAGCTGCTAATCCAGGCGCACTTCTATGATGCGCTCTTTGGCTTCGAGTGGCCGACCCGCTCGCGCGACGCACTGATCCGTTGCGACCGATATCCCGAGGGTGAGGGTCGGCGCCCTCAGACCGAGCGCAGCTGAGGATTTCTGTTCCGTTCATTTAGCTGGACCAGCCCGAGGCGCATAAGTGCGTGCTTCTGGAGCTGCGATCCAATTTGAATCACATCGGCTCGTTGCTGGCGGATCTCGGAACAGATTTCTCCAGGGTCTGCGACTCTTCGTCGCCGCAGGGCGGGTGGGCATCAATTGTGAGGCGCAGAGGCGCTCTGAGGTGCGATCATTATCCATAGGTCCCCTTGGTGCTCGATGCCAGATGCATTGGGCCATTTTTCGAGTGCTCAGGTTGTGGTTGGCGCCCGGGGAAACGTATTTGGAGAAGCTCACGCGTGATCCGCCGTCGCATCTTGCGAGAGGCTTTTTCATTGACGGAATCGGGCAGGCGGATCGTGCGGCGCTGTTGTCGGATTGCCCGGGTCCATGGTCCTCTGGCGCGAGGTCCACAATAGGTGGTGTAGGTTGGAAATTTGTGAGCAGTAGGCTGGATCGAACTCTATTCGACGGCACGCTTCCGAACCGTGCCCTTCGGATCGCCTTCCCTGCACGATCGATCCATCAGATCGTAGACCCTGTTTTCTTGATATCTTCTGGCACGTGCTGGACCTACACAGACTTGCAAGTTGGCGGCCACTCCATTCCGGGTGGCGGGCGCTCGCGTGCTCCACTCCGCAATCTGATTGGTAGCTGGCGCCGGAGTTGAGGGGTTGTCGGGGGGGAAGGGCCTGCAGAGTGTGACTACCTTGGATCTTGTATGGGCAGCTCGATTTTCTTCCGGCTCGTCCGTGAGCGGGGCTATCTCCGACCGATCGTGCGTGAGACTACCTAGCCCACGACTGCGATTCGAGCGTATTTACTACACGTTCCCACTCGCTCAGCTGATGACCTCGCACTTTGGCCTGACGGCTGTCGTCATCGACCATTTGTCTGCGTTTGCAGCCGTGATTTCGGAGGTTTCCTCATCACTCATGCCTCGTAAGTTATCGCTCGGAGCTTAGCAGATATCTGCGTTGCTTCAGCGTGTTAATCAGAGATTTGAGGGGATGTGAACGGATTGTCCGCCTTGTCTGCTACATCAAATGAAATTCCGCTCGCAAGCTGATGGTGGACGTGCAATGGGCCTGTGCGAGCACAGATATACCCGCAAAATAAATTCTTCGTGAGAGACCTCTTCTCGTGGACGCGCAACGTTCCATAAGTCTGAGACGAATTTCAAACTGATCATAAACTTGAATCAACCCAGACGATGACACGGTCCGAGACCAGCACATTGCCGCCAGTGCTCTCTGGGATAGGCTTATCAGCCAGGAGCCCTCTCTCCGCCAGTTCTTGATCAGATCGAGCTGGCTACTGTGCGGCATTCACTCTGATATGGCGTTGTGCGTAAGCTGCCGTCTGCTTCTGGCATGTCAAGGCTCGGCGCGTTTGTCGGCGAAATAGGCCTCCAGGCTAAGCGCTTCTAGCTAGGGCCTCTGAGCGTGAGGATCATTACCACTGGTCGCGTACCGGCTTTCGAGCGCGCCTCGGGTCGAGGTTGGGAGGCATCCAGTCCGAGCAACCTGACACGAGAAGTATCTTCCTCGCTGTTCGCTCAATTGTGCCAAACCAGACAGTCGCGGAATAAGCTGCTCGCAATAGAATGCGGCGATGGCGCTTCTCTGCACGCCGGGTGGGGTATGTCGCTGCCCGGCGCACCTGCCGCTAAGAGCTCAACACAAATGCTCACGGTCTAATCCAGCAATCGCTGACTGCCCGCGTTTGCGAGGCGTCGTGTTAGCAGAAAAAAAAGGCGTGCAGGGCATATCCCGAGGAAGTCCCCAGCGCATTGAGTATGTGCCCGTGAGTACAGCGTATCCATCCGGCGGCAGTCGGGCATGGCCGATATCCCGCTCGATCAGGCTCATCCCTTGGACGAAGAACGGTGGGGTCCCTAGAGCCGCGGAGACCTCTTGCTGTTTGGATGAAGCTCCTTGTAGATTGGTAATGAACATGTCCCCAAGGTCGTGGCGAAGTTCCTGACGGGCCGAGATGCTCAGGACGATGTTCGGTGTAGAGGCGAAGTTTTGGTTTGTAGTTTGTGACGTGCGATGTGCAACGTAGCTACGCAGGAGTTTTCCTTTTCTTGCGCACCACGCAGCATGTATTCATGGTGTGGGTCTTGCAGACCAGAACGCTCTATCTAGGAACCACATGAACCGCCGACGCCTCAAGCTGCGCGGGCCGACTTGGATTGTTGGTGTCGTCTGTCATCGAGCCGGGCTGTGAGTATCCACTCAGGGCCATCTACCTGTTTTGCCGTTCTCGGCGGCCGGATCAAGGCTCTCGCTGAGGACGATTCGGTGAGTGTCCATTGGAGGTTGCCGGGGTGAGCAGGGCTCATTCTGTCGCCAGCACCGTAGGCGTCGTCGGCGGCTGGTGATATAAACTCCTCACCGAGATGATGCGCGAAACAAGTTCGTAGGGTGTGATGGCAGGCAGCACCTATCGTTGCGGCGGATCAACCGAGAACGATGCTGCTGGAATACTCTTCGGGCATTTGATCGCGCGGTCTCTCACTGATCTGTGTGGGCCTTGCACCAGCGCGGGAGGCGGTAGGCCCAGAGAGGTGCGGTTCTCTGTCCTTGAGTCGCAGGGGGGCGTAGAGCCAGAGCCTCATATGAGTACAAGTGTCGGAATGTCGGAGCCGGTCCCGCTTGGACGCGATAAGAGGTCTTCGGGCTGATGTCTCGGTGGCCATCCACAGCGTTCGACGCGCTCTCATCGGGGCATTTTCGATTTGGGCCTACCTAAGGCGCCATTCGTTCACCTCCACCGACCACGGCGGTTCGTTGCGCAGATCCTCTGGAGCGCCTCCCATCATGGTCTCTCGGCTTCGAGGATTCCCGCGCTCCAGTGGCGCTTTCAGGCGTCACGGGTGACGCGGGATAAGAAGTAGTGCGCCCTTCGATCGTCATGCTGGGGGCATAGTCAGGACGCTCTTGCATGTTGTAAAGAGCACACCACCTGCTCCGCGGTCACGGGCGCGGTGTACAGCGTGGCTTTCGGTTAGAGTCGGACTGCACAGGTCGGCCGGGGATCTCGAGCGCGAAGCGAGGAGCGTTTCTTCTGCGGTATATTTCACCGGGTCGAACTGTTGTAGGCTCGCGGTGTCGGTAGGGTGAGGGATCAGGGGCGGTCCAACGGTTTCAAGCTGGGTTAGCTCATGACGGGAGAGTGGTGGGCCGAATCCACGGCGAGTAGGGTGTCTCAGCACCGGGAAGTAGTCTGCCATCCGGGGAATACTGGATCAAGTCCATTCTTTACTGTTTAATGAGCGTTCGGTAGTCGACCGCTGGAACGCGCTCGCTGTCGGGCGATGTTGATGCTTGAGGTATTGGCGGTTAATAAAGAAATAAACACAATTGACACTGTTGTCTTCGTCCGATGCGTGGCTGGAGGGGTCTTCTGGAGTGCTCGAGATAAGTTGCTGTTTGGTGTGAGGTCGTTGTCATCTTCGGTCTACGCAGCCTCCAGCTGTGACGTTAGCGAATGCCACTCCGCCATGAAATATAAGAATTCACTCCGAGGTTTGTTGCTGATACGATGGCAGCTGCACTTGGCTGCGTCTCAGCAGGAGGTGTATGTTCATTTCAGCGCACTGGGCAGCACCCTTGCTTGTCTTGAAGGCCGTCTCAGCCTTCAAATTCCGGTTATCGTTTAGTGAGATGCTCCTGAGGGCCGTCCACTGATTGACTATACGCTCTATGTGGGCTACGAACATGGGGACCTGTGTTTGCGGATCACGCAGGGGCTATATGCACGTCTGGGTGCAATCATGATTAGCTGCATGGTGATCTTCTTCGGCAGGATTGAGGTGATGCTGGACCACCAGCAGCGGCCATCGCACCTATAGTGCAAGGTCCTTTTAGGCGGTGCTCCACAGACCAGCGTAACGGATCAGTTTTTTGACCCAAGCAGGCTGTTTACATTTATGCCGACTAGCGGCCAGGGCGGCCGATGAAGCTTCCAGGCTCTGGCAGACCTGGAGGCTGCGGAGTGAGGCAGCCCTCTGGCCCGGAGCTCGAGGCGCGTGCGCGAGGGACCGGCTTGCGCAGGACGGGGGTGACAGGCCGGTGTGTGCACTGCCTCGCCAGTATTCCACGGCGCATGTACCAGCCAGCGGTCTGGGCGTTTGGCGGGGGGTGGCGAGCTGCACCTATGCTAGTGCAGCGCCTGATCATTCCGGCCAGCCCGATCAGGGTAGAGGGCGCACTTTCGCCGAAGCAGGGTCCTGCAACGCATCGGCGCCGTTTCGGGGCGCCCTGGACCAGCGCTGGGCGAGGTGGCGCAGGACCACAGCCCCTTCCGTGCCAATACTCCATGACATATACGAGCTATGGAGGCTCGCATGGCTGGCAACCGACGATGGCCCGGGGCCCAAGCTTGACACTCTGGCCAGTAGGCTATGACCGTGCTGTTCTCCTGACAACTGGTCAGGAAGCACCGAGCCAAGGTTCGGCGGGCTGAAGCCGGAAGCGACTGTGCAATACCGAAGGCCAGCGCAAAAAACGAGAGGGGGAGAGGGGGCGCGCGCAAGCCGCCGACACACTGGGTTGCCCCGAACAGCCCGTTGGAGCGACACACGGCCGGGCTTGATTTCGGTCGCCGTTGGGGAGGTCGAAGGGCCAGGCCGGGCCGCCGGCGCAGGTCTCGGCAGCCACCTTCACACCAGCACCAGGATTGAGGATCGCCACGGCTCCGGCGACGAGCACGGGCAGGCGATGTCGATTTCGCAATACCCCGCCCAGACGCCGGGACCGAGATGAGAGCCGAAGCCGAGCCACACCGATTCATAGCCGAAGGCCCGGGGCCCGCTGCTGTGGCGCGGCTGATGTACGGCCAGGCACGAAGGCACCGGCGGTTGCGGCGGTGCCGCCGCTCACCCCATCGATCAGCGGGCCGTTGAACAAGCGCGGCAGCCAAGAGGCTGCCGAGCGGCAGTCGAGGCGACACGGTGATGGTGAAGAGCGTAACAGGCTCCAGGCCACGCACCGACGCCGTTCACGCAGGCGGTGCATAACCGGTTATTCGGCCGAAGCGTATCGCTGAGGGCGACCGATCAGGGGGCCTCTCTGTGAACAGGAACTGGGCCAGGGCGCTAGCAGCCCGCCAGCAGGCCGAGGTGGCGCGCATCACCGTGGAAGCTGTGCCAGCAGGAAGGGCAGTCAGGACGGAAAGTCCGATGCTCTCGCTCACCTTGATCGGTTTAGCAGGTGAGGAACGCGCAGAACAAGGTGGAGGCTGAGGCCGGCGCAACGAGGGGCTCCCGCGTGTCGTGCTCACTTCCTTGGACCCTGGGCCCCGATGCAGCAAGTGTGGCCAGCGGGCAGCTAGGGCTTGGATTCCTCGCGAACACGCTCGATCCGTTCCACCCAACTCAGCCATCTCAACGCAGTGGCGAAGTCCACCATGGTGGAGGTGGGCGATCGCCCCGCCACCACGCTTTCTGACCGGTTGCGAGGGCTTCCTGCCATGGCCCCGGAGGTGCTGGCAGCTGTGATTGGGGGCCTTGCCCCCAAGGTGCGTCCTGGCGGTGGCGGGATGGCGGCGATTAAGGCGGACAAGGCACTGGGAGCTGATTCCCCTCTTGTCATCGCATTCGCGTCTCCCGAGCCTGGAGGTGGCGCACGAGCCCAGTGCCGTGGCTGCGGACTTGCGGCTGGAGGCAAGCGCCCGCACAACGCGCCCACCGGGCCGTCCGTCAGAGATGGAGGCCTCACGCCGTTCAGGTGGGCACTGCTCACCTCTAACACATGGGTTCAAATTCCGCCGATCCCGGCCATGACGATTCGTGCCGGGCGCGCTGCTGGAGATGGCGAGGGACGCCTAGGCCCATGCGCAGTCACGACGCCTGGGCTCCGTGCCTGATAGTTTGCCGTTGGCGATGGACCCTGGCTCGCGTGAGCCGTTCCCCGCGAGGGCCTGCCCTGTGAGGCCGCCAGCGCATCCTAAGCCGCGCTCCACCCCTGCGGTCGCCGAAACAGTGCCGCTGGAGGGCGCGCTCGGGGGGTCGACGGGCTGAGCCGTGCTGGCCGCTTGGAGGCGGTGCCGGGGGTTCAGGCCTCGATCGATGGATGGCTATTGCCATGCTCGATGGGATGGTGCCTCCAGCATGGTTGAGAGCGCCTGTGGCAGCTGGTTGGGATCGATCGCGCCCGGTGCCCCCTTCGCGCGCGATCGAGATTAATCGGGTTGATGAAGCAGCTGATCCATCGCTCTGCGATGGTGTTTGCGGCCCGGCGACCGATTCAGCTTGCATCACCGGCGCCCGCTTCGGCGGGTCCAGCTGGTGTGCCCCAGGAGCTGGTGAGCGGTGCCGGTCGGGCCGGGGATACGGCAGCGGACGCAGAAGGCTCATGACTTGAGATGGGAGTTGAGGCGCAACCCCTGATCCGCTCCGCCGATGAGGAGGCCTGCGGGACCCCGGCGAATGGCTGCTGCCGGTGGTCACCCGGCTGGGACCGGCTGGATACTCAGGCCGCCTTTCGCCAGTTGCGGTGTGGATCCAGCTCGGCGTTGCGCCCTCGGCCCGGGTGGGCTGTTGATCAGCAGGGGTGATGAGTTGTGTGGCGGCGCGGCCTGGCCCGGGGCCCCGGCCAAATCTGGGCGAGATGCACAACGGCGTTCTGCTGGCTCGCCATTTTGCCCGGCGGGGGTGTGGTGGCCGAGCGGGCGGGTGCGTAGGCCGATGTGATCCGGCCCTGTTGCGGGCAGCGCTCAAGCTGATGCTGGCCAGGGTTCAGCCGGCCTGATGTTTGTCTGTGAGCACCGGGTAGGCAACACGTTCGCTCCGGCACAGACAGCCACAACCGTATTTGTGCGGCGCTGTTGGGATCGGGGCGGAGGGATTTCTTGAAAGTTGTCCTGCGGCCGGGTCGGCGCCTTTTCCCTTCGGCAGCTGAGGCGGCAAGCCCTTCTTTGGTATTAGAACGGGAGCAACTACCAGGTGCAACGGCTGCGGATCACACGACCGTTGAAAGTGCTCTGGTCCCGCCCTTTGGTGGCAAGGGGGCCCCCTCCCCCAAGAGAATGCCTTCCGAGGGTTGGTGCGGGGGGGGCCGGGTCCCCGGGGCCAGTGTGAATTGCTTGCGCAGTCTGAAGGTGGCGCTTTGTGCCGCGGCCGAATCGTGAGTGAGTGCGCCGTCAGTGCGTGCGCGTGGGCGCGGGCGCGAATTGGGTTGTGCGCGTCGCCTCGCGGGGTTGGTCTCTCGGCTGGGCAAGGCAGAGCGCTCATTCGATCTGTCAGGCGTTCTGGCTGGTGTGTAGCGGCTGCGCTGTGGTGCCGTCGCCACCCGAGCGGCGCAACGGCCAGACGGCTCCTGTGGCTTTCATCCGCGCAGTCGGTTCGAATTCCGCGTAAGGCGCGCGGAGGCACTTGGCTGCGGAGCTGTTTCGTCTGCCTCGGCGCTGACAGCAGGGCCAGGCTGGACGTGGCTCTGGGGCCCAGCTTGTCTGCGCCCTGCCCCTGTTCGCTCGGCAACTTTGTGCTTAAGGCGTCTCTCGCTCGATCGGAGCTTCGCGCGGCAGCGCTGGTGCGCGAGTCCATAGCTCCCGTCTCTCCGAGCGGCATCGAGGGGGGCTCTGACGGTGCGGCTGGGCCAGCTCTCAGCTCGGCTGCGCTGGTTGGAGGTGGGACTATGAGTGCTCATAGAGATTACGAGGCAGAAGGTCTCACTGATCGCGGTCGGCGCACTGGTGCGGCGGGCCCTTAGCTCGCGTCGGAGCTCGTGCGCGCTCTGTCCGCGGGCGTGGCCCGCCAGGCGCTTCCTCCGAGTCGCAGCTCGCAGCAATGCTGGTGTGCTACCTTGCGATGATCGCCCGTGGGTTGCGTAGTGCTCCGGCCAAGAGGCGTTGCTTGTCGCCGAATGGGATCGGTCATATCAAGATCTGTGGGGCGCCTGCGGTACGATTTCGTCCGGTGGCTCACGGGAATTGGCTGGATCGCCTTGGATCAGGCTCGTGTCGTCGCTGGCGTTCGCGCGCTGAGGCGTGTTGACGAGACAGCGGTTCTGCTCGTGGCGCGCGGCGCGTGCTATCGTGCCGCGAGTAGCCCCGATGTCCTCGGCTCAATGGCCTATATCAGGCCGCATGCTATTTGTGTACGTGGTTTTCATGATGGTCGTGCGTCTTGGGTCGGGATATCGCTGGAGTCACAGTGCGCTAGCGTTGAGTGTCACGCCTCTCGCTCAGGTCGTACGAACGCGTGCCGTCTGCCAGGCGCTCCGCGGGATCCCGCAGGCGGCAGCAAGCTGCTATATCGGATAACTACGCGCAGAGACTCTTCAGTGTGGGATGGATGAGGTTCGAATGCGTCAGAGCCGAGTGACGCACATGGCCACAGCAGGTTTCACGTACTATCGAGCCAATACCGTCAGAGCCACTCAACGGTCAGCCTGCCGAGTGTGTCGCTCGGGTGCCTGTGCATCGTGCGTGCTTAACTCACGAGATGTGGAAGACTACTGGTGAATAGCAGAGACATGGGCTCGGGGATGTGGTGTCTGCTGACCGGTTCTCGGCTTGCTTTCGGCGTGTTGGTGGTACCACGCTGCATGGAGCGTATGTCGATACTCTGAGACTCGGTCGCGTCAGCCGGAATGAGCAACCTCAGGCGTATTGAATTGGTGGGCGCCTTATCCTGTAGACCATGACACCATGAAGCCATAAGGTGGGGACTGCTGGCAGACCGGAAACAGTGCGCGCCCGTGTAGGTCGAGGCGGCTGACTGGTAGTGTTCGTCACGAAAGTGGTCCCTTTGGCAGTCTTCTCGTGTGCACTCGTGCCTACGAGACACCAATCGGTGGCGCGTCTACAGACTTACTGGCCTGCTCACGGGCTCGATGTGCCAGTCCCCGCCGGCATGCGACCATTCTGGACTTAGCAACGCACCAGTACCAACCCAAAGCCAGCTTGAACCCTAAATAGCTACGTTGGCCGGCGTAATGGCGAGACAAGCGCCGATGTGACAGCTCGGGATGTCGTGGCTCTTGACGTCTTCATTAGACGACCCATGGCTGCTCAGTTTCTTGCCCAGCGGCATTGACGAGTCGAGAGGCCCGCGGCGTCACACTACTTGCTTCGCCGCTGTCACTCTCCGTTTTGATTGCGCCCCGACTACCACCCCACCTGGAAGTGCGGGATCTCGAAAGGGTCGAGCACGGACCTGATCGCGCAGGGGTTCCGGTTAGGACGCCGGCTAGGTGGCCCGAAAGCGGGGAGCGCGGGGAAGCCGGGCGTCCCGCCAAGGGCCGAGGGCACGATCGGGCGGACGGATAAATCCTTACTGAGAGGAATATGACATGGGCTTGGTTGTCTGAGAGAATGAATCGAGGGGTACCGCTCGTAACAGGTGGTGCGGTGTTGTTGCCGCTTGACGGTGGCCAATGAATGCCGATGAGGTTGGGGGTCGAGTGCGCGGGGTTGGTAAGTGGAGGCCACCCTGAACATCAGCCCGAGACTCTATAATCGGCGTCCAGGGGGCCGTCTCGGGACTCGACGCCTGATTAGCTGCCTCGCTCCCTGCCACTGAAATTCAGGAAACCCGCACTGGGGCGTACCAGCCTCGGCGCTGAGTGGCAAGGCCAGAAGAGTCGCTGGAGGACGGCTCGAGATCAAGCCCGAAGAGTTCCAGAAGCATCTTCTCGGGTGAATCCGCCGCACAGATGTTCCTGCAATACCCCTACGAAATGCTTCGCCACATCAGTTAGTTGAGGAGTTCTATTTTAAACCAGGCCGCCGACGAGCTGGTGCTTGTTAACTTGCGATAAGGGTGGACCGGTGTACCGACACTTCAAATTGAGACTTCATCCGATTCGTCTCGCCTTTTTGGGCGCGTAGAAGACGGCAAAAGGTGATGGCCTGTTGGAATCAAGGGCCCCTCGGTATCGGAATGGAAGATCAACAACATTCACAAATGGGTTCCGCCAGGCTGGAGCGCTCCGGCTGACCATTAATAGAGCTAGTCGGTTGGCCAGGGGGT
>Ga0163217_1073930_pt1 | contig 12378 bp, 10 predicted proteins | sample SynspAceP_FD_185933 | JGI IMG/M metagenome (GOLD analysis project Ga0163217, IMG submission 185933) | Saline lake microbial communities from Ace Lake in Antarctica - Synechococcus sp. Ace-P (PacBio error correction) | ecosystem: Environmental > Aquatic > Non-marine Saline and Alkaline > Saline ... | reverse complement strand
CGGTGCTCTACTTACCATTCGACACAGAAACTGGATCGGACTAGGAGTAGCAAGCGCTCTAGTTCACATTTTCATTAGGGGAATACAAAATGAGAACTCGTTAGCTAGAACGGTTTACTAAGCTAAGACATACTGAAAGAACTCTCAATCATTAGTCGCAGCAGTGCTCTACCATCATAAAAAACTAAAAAAAAACGCGTCTTGAATTCTTGAGTGAAGCGGCTGGCTCTACTGTACATTCGACAAAGAAACTGAGGGGGGGCCCGGGACCTAGGAGCTAGAGCGCTGACTAGATTCAACATTTTTCATATTATAATTGTACAACAGTTAAAGTTATGGAAGGATGTCGTTTTTCAAGAAACGCTTTCCGCAACCGTTTGTGTAGATTCGTGCAGTAAGAAGGAGTGGAACTTGGACGTATCGGAATACTTTTATGAGAGGGTCTTATTAATTGGGTCTTTCGGCCTATTTAGGTTTCTCTCAATTATATGGTTGCTCCGTTAGCAGCCGGAGTGGCGTGTGTCATTAACCGGAGGATTAGATTTATTGATCGCATACCAAACGTTTATATGGCTACGTACATTGATTGCTCTTTGGCTTTTTGAGATTTCTGTCCATTCACCGACTTGATTATGTTCAATTTCTTTTAGCAATTGTTAGGGTATTCGTAACAATGGTGCCCACAAGTGTGACTATACTAAGTCTTGTATAACTCTCTCAATGCAGCTCGTTGCAAGCTAAAGAGACTATTTTGTTGCTCTCTCTGCTAGGAAAGTCTGCATATACACACTCGCACGCTGTGAGGGGTTGGCTCAAGACACATGATTTAGATATTTCCGCAGCGTCTGACATAGCGTGCTCAATATTTGGACTTTCTCCCGACCTCAATGTGTCAGCTTTCTCGAATAGATAACTCGTACTGAATTCGCCCTTACTTTTATGTGAGCGCAGACGGCTTTTGTTACATGTCTACAGGCATTTCAATCGAGAACGGATTACAATTGGCGGTACATGCACCCTCCGAGATTGTTCGTTGGTTCATTGCCATCTATGTGCATCTGATCGCATAGACGACTCGACTAGCACTGCGCAAAACAGTAACTGTGCCTGCAAGAGTGGGTGCTCTGTGAAGATTTAGCTAGCATATTCTCTAGTGGTATCTCGATAGCACTATTGAGTTACCATGATTGTGTGTGGATAACTCCAATGATCAGAACTAGTTAGTGCTAAAGTGTTATCATGTATAAGTCAGCTTGACGTGAGATAGAATATGCAGACGTTCGGGAAGCGATTTAGCTTAGTGGCGAGAAGTTGAGTGTTAGACAGTGATTGCTAAACGCACTACGTGATACCATAAGTGCTTGGATGTCCAAAAAGGACCCAATGGCGACTATTTTTATCTGGCGACACCAGTATGACTTTAGCTAATTAATGCTCAAAGAGGTAGCGAATAAGGAAGAGATTAAAGATTATGGTGTGGTATTGTGATGACGGGTGCTCGCAGCAAGTATTCTTGCAAACGCGCTACGAAGTGAAGAGTGGTGTGTAGCAAAAGATAGATCGCTGTGTATCCGTACTGCGAGATTACTCTGAAATGAAGTGTTAAGTTCTAGGTTCCGCGGATTTTTCAAGGAGTTATCACAAGGGTGAATAAACCTCACTAGCTTTACGTTCTTTCTTGGTAGTGAAGGATTGGGTGGCTGAATCGAATGGCGACTAGTAAAACACGACATACTAGATCTCCTTAATCTCATATACGTCGAGCTGTCTAGATAACGTTTTGACATATCATGTTATTCCCGAGTTGATACTTGGCGCGCTCGCTAAAATCTCTGCGTATGTTGTGCCGGCTACGATATACAGTAAATGAGGACGGTCTAATTTAAGCCATCTCGTGGGAATCCGATTAGTCCCAAGACGCGTTGAGTTCCTAAAGGGGTGCGAATGGCACTTCCCAGTGGCGACTGAGCGTGCCTCGCAGGTGTTTCGTCGTAGGCCAAGTTAAGGGTGTGTTGACTAACTTCTATGGGAGGCAAAGTGGACATGCTTGCGTTTCGGAGCATCATGGCGGTGTGTATGGGAAACTCTCTCTTTTGCACAGCTTAGCGGGGTGTCATTTGGCAGTGGGTGGTCCGGCAGTCAGGGGAACAAAATATAGGAAATGCAGGTTAAACGGCAGGTAACCGCCTTCAAAGATTTGAAAAATTGATGTTCAAGAGCGCACGGAGACGAAAGTGAGCTTGCATGGTCTTGATACGCCAATTGCGGCAAGCGAATGTGAAACAGCCCGTTTCAATTGGATCTCTGTTTTCGTGTATTGTTTGTTGAGGATGGTAACTACATTGATTCTCTGGACTATTCAGTCCCCAGGAAGGATATATGTTCTCATACTTCCGTCTAGCTCAAGGTGGGTAATGTGTAGATTTATAAATAACCATTGAACTTCTCATTGATCCCAATGGCTAATTTAGACGGGGTGCTATAAGATGAAAAAATTGAGATAGCCGAGGATGAACTCTTGGCTTGGCGTATGCGTTGTATGGTGTTTGCTGCACGCTCTCTCGCCCTGACTTCGTTCCTGTGCATTTTGCTAGCTGGCCTCCGTTGTTTTTAGTCTCTCTCGCACATGAGAACATCAAGTGTGAGGGAAAACAAGTTCGCTCCGCTCTGAATGGTCCATTCCCTCGACTGGATCTGATGGTTCATAACTATATAGGGGTGTCTATACGTGCTCATAATTTGAGAGTATTAGTCGCATAATACGTGTTGGACAGAAAGGCTATTATTTCAGTTGACTTAGTGGTCTTGTAGGCGTGTGTTAGATAGATTCGAATCTTAGTTTCAGTGATGTGCTCTCTTTAAGAAGATTCTTCAGTTCGAGTATAGAGTGTCTTTAGTGTCCGACCCGAGCGTCGTCAAGCGGTACTGGAGACCCAAAACAGACTAAGAATTAACTCGAATTTTTTATCTGGCTTATTCAGAAACTAAGAAAAGCGTTGTGACTTGTTTTGCTGTAGAGGATTGGAGCGAGCTGGATGTATTCTCTAGATATAAACTCTAGTTCCGCAATGTATGGATATATAGAAGTTTTGCACTAGACTTAAGAAAATCGAACATATTTACTGTGTGGTTTTTGATCCATTTTTTGAAAAAATAAATGTCCCAGATGGAAGACTAGTAATTATTCAGATTGATTCCAGGCATTTAATTAATACACAAATTACTCTATGCGACTATTTAATAGAAAGAAATGGAATCAAATGATACATTTATAAGAGTCAAGAGAAAATTATCAAGTATACGCAAGGATGTCGAGTTTGATCATGTGCACACTTAATCAGCTGAAATATAATAATATAAGATTTCGTTAACGCTAAGTGCTCAGATATGCGCCTGCCTGTGATCTCTCGATAAACCGTTAAATGAATACGCTGAGGCTCTGAATAGGTTTGAGAATAGAACAATAGTCCACGAGGTTTCTGAGATTTTGTGGTCAAGCATAAGGAAATTCGGTATATGGTTTTTTTGAAAAATATTGACAGGTGATGGGTAGGTATATGTATGATTAGTCGGTTATTTTATTGGTGTTTATTCTTCCAGCCATACCGAACTTACTTTCTTGTGCTAGTAATTGTTTGGAATTATTGGTTGCAATGTTTCTGATAACCGTGTAGCCTATTCTAATTGTCGGGTGATGACTTTACCCGATGGGATGTTTGGCAAAGGTTCTGGGGAGCAGAATATGAATTCTGTACGCATCTTTATTAAAATAGATACCTCAATCAAAACGAACGCTGTGGTTGAGCCAATCCTAGAGGAATTGTCAAATATTCACTGATCAGTGACTGTAATGGGTATGCAAAAGAAATGGTTTAGTTGTACTGTTCACGATGTATTGCTAATAGCGCATTTTTTTCAATGTGGCATCTCTAGTTTGAAAGGACTTTATTCCTTCGCCAGACTCTCTCTTTAGCACCTAAGTCGAGAATATTCTAGAGGAGCTGTTCTTTTAGTATTAGATGAAATAGTTGTGTGTGTCGTGGTCAAGTGCGCTCGGGATGTACGCCAGTAGGCCCGATCTTATCATGCGATAGTGGTATTGATTACTCATGTTATTCACGAGCGTGTCTTCTACACATACGGAGAAATGCCGAAAAGCTGCGCGGTCTTCATCCTACCCTCGCCCTAGAAACCATTCCAGCTCGTGATATTTCTCACACAGTGTAGATTGCTCAGATTCACACTGAACGATTTAATGTTCTTGAGTGTGTGGCTATCGTTCCGGAATAGGTGGGGAGTTTGGCTTTTCTTAATTTAGGGGATATGCCAAGCAACGGACAGTTTTAGCGCTATAGCCTCTGGGGGCGTTGTGTCGTGCCTTTCTGTGATGTTCATACCCACTATTGACTCTGCGTACTTTTTTGTGGTACTATTCCCGTGTTGGCAGAGCAGGCGGTCTATTTCAAGACCAATGATAAGACTCGACAATGTGGAAGATTAGACGCTTAAGGTACTTTTTTGAAAACGGTTTGATTATATACGGGGCGGTCGAATAAATGGCTTGGCCAAGTTAAATCTTTAACCTGCATATGTGGAGTCGGCCTGTTATCAGGCTATTTAGGTCTATCTCTCGAGTTGACTCTCTCGGCCTTTCTTTGTGTGATCGTTATATCTCTCATACATCCAATGTCGTGCTGCTCCTCCCTCCTCCTCGTGTGCCATTTTATTGCAGCGGTCCCGCAACGGCGATGTTGTTCAGTCACCCCTCTGCAACCGTGGAGCTTAGAGAATGGGGGGCTTTGGGCTCGCTGTTGGACTGATCTGTAGCGGACACCCTGAGAAGTGAGTGTGCACCTAGTGAATCAGTCGCTTCTTCTAATGGCTCAGTGCAGGGATGTTACGGATGAAATCGCGGACGACGACTCGGAGACTCGTTTTAGGGCGTACATGCCCGCAGAAATCAGCCAGAGGAAGTCCACCCCGGGCAGCAGTCTGGATTGTACTCGTGTTGCCCTTGGTTTGTCCGTCCGTTCGGAACGTACCCTTGCTCATCCCGCGTCAGAAAGGAAGGAATGTTCGTTCTCAAGGGGTAGAACGGCCTCGATACAAATAGCGACCAAGTAGAGAATGACCTTGTCGCCAACGTATCCCACATGCTTGCAGTTTCACCATTCCATCCTGCGGCAGGGCTGTCTTAATTTTGCAGCTAAGGTCGCCCGCAATCCTGCTCCATAACCACTTGGCACGGTAAAGACCGTTGGCCAGTGTCGTGCTCAGTGAAAACATTGGGTACTGTGTCGCATTTAGTCCTCCCATCCTGACGCTGCTGATTCACAGCACCTGCTAGGCACGAGTCAGGAGTGCGAGGTGGATGGCAAATAGTAGTTTGCGATTATGGTGATGCAGTTGATCAGGCCGAGATGAGGAGGCTTTAACACGATCTGTGCCCCCATGAGATTAATACGAGGGTCCCGCAGCCGAGCGAAAATAGTTTTCGGATCAATGTTTGCGTCAGTTGTTAAAACCTGTTTGTCAGCAGCTCGCTCGCTCAGGCGGTGTCGCTGATCTGCAGATCACTGGCCGTAGTTCTGCCTCGGGTTTGACCGTGAATGGTGATCCTTAGGATAATATGCACAGGTTAGCAACTTGGCTCGTTTGCCGTTCATCCACTGTTGGCTTTCATTGGTGATGGCCAGTGCGGGCAACTGCGATTTGGCCGCAGGAATGGCGGGGAATCTTGATGGTGTGTTCACAGTTCAGAACATTTGCGCACCATCAAGTCGTTGCCTTGACGGGCAGCGCCGGCATCGCCTGCAGGGAGCCTCGGCGATGACTTCGGCAGCAGTGAGGCCATGCGGCTCGTTCCAGGTCGCCCTGGTAACGCCTTCAATCCAATTGGGGAGAGCAAGAATCATGACTTCCTCCACCCAGGCGCAGCTGGAAGCCGCCTCAGCAGTGCGTCTTCAATGCGATGTCGCTACTCGGTGTAGATCGCGGGGACCACTTTTGTGATGGTGGGCCCCCGTAGCGGGCGGTGTTGATGGTGTTGCTAATGGCTTTGTTTGCCCGGTGCAGGGCACTGGAGGAGAGGCGCAGGTCGCTGCTGCGGCTTCCAGCAGGTGCGGACTGGCGGTAGGCGTGCATTCAGCGATGTTGAACCGTGAGGCCTCTTCTCATCTTTCCGGACATTTTCCAGGCCGAGCTGCTTTTCAGTGCCGCCTGCACGCCGCTTTCGCGCAATCCATCGGTGCACTGGGGGATCCGCACGATGAATGTGGTCTGCCTCGTGCCGACTGGGACAAGCACCGCGGGATGGCCCCGGTGAGTCGTCCAGGAAAGGCGGACGCATGGGGCCTTCCAGCGTTCAACGCGCATCGGAACGTAGCGATTCTTTTGCCCGCCCTTGCGCATCGCTCGAGAAATATGCACGGGGCGTCCGCCTCTGTGAAGCCGGATGCGGACACTTCAGGCTAGACCCTTGCTACTGTTATGCGCAGGGTCCCAGGCTGAGATCACCAGCACGAATACGGGTAGCGCCCAACTTGCGCACTGTATGGATCACGCCTGTCACTCTCGCGAGTTGGAATAATCCGGCAGGCTATGGCTCGAGGCGTGGAACGGCGATTCAATCCACTCCATTCTCGCGATTCGAGCATCATTGAGCGCTTGGAGAAAGACTGCGAGGACTCCTTGATCGTGCTCTACGAATACTGCTCAAGCAAAAGCGGCAAAGTAGTCTGGCTCAGAGGGGGCTGAGATTCATCAGGGCAACGGGTTCGAAATGAACCGGCCTTCACTCGGACGTTTAGCGTTCGGCGCTCTGCCTGACGCCGGCTTTGCGGCTAGGCCATGCAGCCTCATCGCTTGCAGGTACGCATCAAACAGGCCATCAAGGCGCTGAATCAGGCTGAGCGCATCCATTGCTCCCCAGCTTCCCGTTGGAAAGACGAAGGGAGTGGGCGCCATCAATAGCATGCTGCTTCCGTGTGTTCTGGAAAGACCCCAGGAACGGGAATTGTTCAGCTTGGTCCGCAGCATCAACCCACGTGGGATGGCCTCAATCCTAACCTATCTCGAAGTCGTTATATTATAGCTTGGATTTAAAATCTGCGCCTCTAATAGCGGCTTCACAAGTGAGTAGCCGTGCGCAGGCCATCGGGATGCTCTATCCCGGAAGTTGAACAAATACCGCTGCCGCCATGCTGCCAACTCAGAAATGCCGCAGGCCTACGCAGAAACATCCAGCCTGATTCACAAGTTGCTCCAGTTCACTGTGGGGGGCAATGGGGCCTGTCGCATGACCCACGGATGAATCTGGCGTGTTGTCACTGGTTGAGTATTGAAGGGCGCAACGCGTGGCAGGGCCTTTCTCTGCATTAGGGATCGGCCTTGGATCAGCTCGGTATAGGGTCATATCTCTGGCGATTGATCTTTATAGGCCTTTCTTGATGGTCACACTCCACGTCGGCTGCATATGCCGCACCCGCACCGGCCGCATAGGGATGTTCATCACCCTCTGCACGTGGCAGAGACATTCGCGGGGGCTTTTGGGCTTGTCGCTGCCTGGGCTGATCTCGGTAGGCGACACCTGAGAAGGACGTTGCACCAGCTGTGCAATCAGTCGCTTGCAATGGCATTGCAGGATGCGAAATCGCGGGACACGACGGAACCGTATTAGGCGGTACATTGCCGCAGATAGGCAGCCAGAGGAAGTCCACCCCGGGCACCCTGCTGTCCCTGTGCGAACTCTTACCTGGTGCAATCCGCGCGTCAGAAGGACGTTCTTCTCAGGATGTAGAACGCCTACTCGATCCCAATTAGCGAACCGAAGGGTTGAGCAATTCTCCTTGTCGCCATCGTCCCACATGCTTCGAGTTTTCACCACCCTTCCCATGCGGCCAGGAGCTGTCTTATTTGCAAGCCAACGCTCTCCGCCGCATTCCCTCATCACGCACTTTGGCACGGCAGGACCGGCCAGGGCCAGCTGGAAACAGGGTTACCTGTGTCGCACATTTAGTTCCGGTTCCATTCCTGACGCTGCTGATTTCACGCACCTGCAGGCACAATCAGATGCACGTGTGGATGAAATAGAGTTTGCGGTGATGGGTATGTCAGTACAGCATGGCACGATCTGCCCTTTGGAGGTTTCGGGTCCACGGGCGTAGCTGATGAATCAATCTGTTTGCAGCGCTGTTTTCGAGCAACAAGATCCGTAGGGTGCGCTGCTCGCTGCCGAATCAATTGCCGTTGTTCTGGCCTATGGTACCGTTGAAGGTGATCAGGGCAATTACTGCTTACAGGTAGCAAAGCGCCGTCGATTCCACTGTTGGCGCTTCCGCTGTAGCAGTGTCCACCGCGCGATGGCCGCAGGATGGGGATGATGGGCTCCAGGTCAGACTATCTGCTCCGCAGGCACCATAAGGGGTCGCTTGCCTTGATCCCGGCAGCGCTTCGCACGGCCTTGCAGAGCCTGGCGATGTACTGCGCCAGCAGTAGAGGGCCAATGGCGGCGTCTCCTCAGGTCCGCCCTCGGGTAACGCTCACCAATTGGGAGTAGGAAGATCATGACTCCTCCCCCAGCGCCTGGAGGCCGCTCCAGCAGGCCAGCAGATTCGCCGTGTGATCGCGACCACCTTGGTTGATGTGGGCATAGCGGGCTGTGGTGTTGCTATGGCTGTGCCTAGCAGGGACGGAAGGGGCAGGTCCCATTCCCTGCTCCAAGGCAGTATGTGCGCTGGCCGTTAGGTGGGCCGCAGCGATGTGAAACCGTGAGCCTCTTTCTCAATCCCGCATTTCCAGGCGAGCTGCTTTCAGTGCCGGCCTGCACGCGCGCTGTCCATCGTGTGCACTTGGCGATCCGCACGCTGAATTGGCTGCGCCGGACTGGGAACAGCAACCGGCGGATGGCGGGAGTCGTTCCAGAAGTTCGAACGCATGGCTTCCATGTCCCACGCTCTCCTCGGAACGTAAGCCGCCGGCCCCCGCATCGGATATGCACGTCCCTCACCGTCGAGTCGGACACTCTCAGGCCAGACCCTTCACTGATTGCGCAGGCCCAGGCTGTGGATCCACCAGCAGAACAATTCGGTAGCGCAACTTGCGCACCGTTTATGATCAGCCTGTGCAACTTCCTCGCGAGTTGGAAATATCCGCGGTATGAACTCGAGGTGGACGGCATTGATCTTTGATGCCACTCCATCTCTTGCGTCGAAGACACTTAGCGATTAAAACGTGGCTGATGCTGCGAACTTTGGATTCCGTAGCTCCACGATACTGCTCAAGGCAAAGCGGCACAAAGTAGTCTTTGAGTTCAGAGGGGCTGAGAAATATCAGGGCCTAACCGTGTCGAAAATGTACGGCACGGACGTACGGTTCGGCTGTAGCTGTCGATGTCTGCTGAGTAGGCCATGGCAGCTCCATCGCTTGCAGGTTCGCACTCACAACAGGCCATCAAAGCGCTCCGCACAGGATCCATTGCGGGTAGATTCCCGTGAAGACGTAAGGGTAGTGGGGCGCATAATAGGATGCGCTGTTCTCGCCTCATGGTCTCGGGGAGACCCTCCGCAGTCAGGCACATCGACAGGTCAATCTTTGTTGCAGCCCGCGGTCGCCAGTTCTCACCACGGTGGGATGGCCTCCTCTAAAAGACATTAGACTGACAGCTCCGACTCGAATGTCGTCAAGCGTTTGCAGGTTTTAAATCTGCCCTCGGGTAGGCGGGCTTTGTTCACGCGATAGGGCTGCGTTCGGAACGCCTCTTGTCGTGGATTCTACGCCTCACTCGTCGCCATCAGGAAAGCCCGCGCAGCAGATTTCTTCAGGATGAGTCGGCAAGCCCCTACAGTTTATGCGACCTATACCGTCTGGTGTTGGTTTAGAAATCGACCGGGTTGCTCACGGCCCCAGCGGTCCCCTGGTTCAGCATCAGTGCGGGTACGATCATGGTGGTTTTGACATCACTGGCCCCAGAGTTCCCTGATTCGTGCGGATGTCCCGCCGCGCCCAGACAGTGATCGGAGGCGTCCGGAGACCGAAGTGGCGGAAGGTGTGGCAGGTGGCTGGGCTGGTTAGTCCAGCTGCAGGCCGGTGCTGCGGCGCACGCCTTCTGGATTCAGGCTGGCGTCTTGGTGTGATCAGACGGGGTGGTCGGCCGTGGTCCCGGATGGTCGCGCGCAACCGGGACACTCCCATTGCCACCCTTGGGCCAGGTCTTCCGCGTGGATCTGTCTCACTCGGCCTCAGATGCGCTCTGAGGCCGACTCCACAGGGCTCTCGGGCAGCAGGGTGCGGCGATCCTTGCTGCCCCTTTGCCTCACGCCCATCAGCTCTGCTCGCTGTAAGTCAGATCGTGCTTCTCTCGTCCCTCTCTCCTCCTAGGGGGCTTCGTCAGCGCAACCCACTTGCACGGCATCCGGCCAGCAGACCAGGCGCCTCCACTCCGATACAGTTTTGCAGCACGGAACGGACCTCCTCTCGGGGCCGTCAGCACACGAGGGTCAGCCGGTGGGCGCGCTTTGGCGGGCCCGCACCATCCCCCTGCCTGTGTCCTCAGATCGCGATCCAACAGTTCCCGGGTAAAGAACGGAGTGCCGCTTCTGGGTGGAGGGCACTCACCTGCTGCTCCACGGCCAAGATGACTTGAGAAAGGCATTCACTTCGGCACTAACCCATCTCCCGGGGGATGCGCAGCTGTGGGTTGTGAAACCGCAGAAAGCGCTGCACAGTGCGTTCATCGTGCGTGGGTGGTGACGCACCATTCGCCGGGTAGCGCTGGATCAGTCCTGAGGCGGGCTTCTTGTGGCCACAAGCCTCTTCACTGTGGATGGGGATTTTCCCAGAGTTCCAATCATGGTCCTCACACCGACGGCAACGCGCGATCGGGGAAAATCAAGGCACACCGTGGCGCGCTTCAGGGGAAGCTTCAGCTTGCAGCGCTTAAGCCAGCTCGGACGCTTGGATCCATCGTTTCGAGCAGGCTCACCATTTTCCATCGGAAGAGGCGGGGTGAACGGTGTGGTGGTACAATGAAGCGCTCATTGGTACGAGGCCTGCCCCAGATTCTTCGTTACCGGGGCCGCTGTTTGCAGTCGTCCCATTTCTTTAAGGATTGTAGTTTGGGAGCGGCCTGGGCTTGTAGAAGAGGCCGCCCATTCCGCTCAATCTGGCCATGCCGTACACGCGGGACCGCCTGCGCCCCGTAGGAATCCGACTGTAGCGCTCGAGAGCCCAGCCTGCACCTCCTTGGGTGGATCTTCAACAGCGCAAGCTGTCCGAGTCAGATTGCTGATCCCATTCAGGCCGCTCGATGTGTGCGCTTGTATGCCGTAGCCTCTCTTCCGATCGCGCAGTCAGGGCGGCAGGCGGCTGCTGCCGTCGTTCCGAGCAGGGGGGCGCCAGCTGGCGGTTGGTGTTTTCCAAGAGATTTGTTGCTGAATGCTACCTGTGTTTCGCCATGCACCCGATCGATGTCCGCGCACAGACACTCGCAGCAGTTCCGATTAGTTTGACGGCAGGAAAGCCCTATCCAGTTCGAGGGCCGATCGGTGATCCCGTGTTCGCTGTCCTGGCGATTCGCTCAATGCCAAGCGCCGGATCGGGCGCCGTGTGCGCCGCGCATGCTGAGACGACACGGAGGAAGCCAGCGCTGTGTCGGTGGGTGTCGTGCGTTCGGGCTCGCGCGGGCGGTCTTCTGTAGGGGCGCTAACCCGACTCTCAGCCTCGCTGTCCGTGGAGAAGCGTTTGCAGCCGATGCGTGCATTCGCGCCTCGGACGTGTCACAAATGGGACTTCAGAGGATCGCAATTTCGGTTGTTTCTGCGGAGATTTGTCTCTCGATCAGCTCTTGCGGCGCTCGGCAGTGCCGGGGCTTGCATAGGCAATCTGTTATCGTGTGCCGTCAACGGCAGGCAGGGATGGTCGTCATAGCCCTTGGCAAGCGCGCGGTTTCGGTGCCCCCTCGCCGCTGGGGTGTGCCGTCGGCTTCCAGCAAGCGCCCAGGCGTTTGCGCTTGCGTTGGTAGAGGTCTTATTTCAGCGCGGCGGCGGGCGGCCTTCGAACCAGGCCTTGGCTCTCGGGCAATCGATTCGAGGAAAGCGGGTCTTAGGCGGGCACGTCAGCTGCACGCCGTGGTCCTGGCAGAAACTGTTGCAGGGCTTGCTTCAAAGCGGCGAGTCTTTTATGCTCGGCCGCGGGTGTCGCTGGTCGCCCAGTTTCCGATTCGGAGCCGCTGCCAGAACGGCACAGCCAAGGATCGTTGCCAGCTTCGAAATAACGCACCGCCAGCACCGCTGCGCTTCAACTTCAAGGGCATCACGGAAAGCTGCGCTCTGCCCGAAGGTGTGTGACCTACGTTTCCGGTAGCGAATTTAGGCCGAAGCA
>Ga0163217_1037054_pt1 | contig 12379 bp, 9 predicted proteins | sample SynspAceP_FD_185933 | JGI IMG/M metagenome (GOLD analysis project Ga0163217, IMG submission 185933) | Saline lake microbial communities from Ace Lake in Antarctica - Synechococcus sp. Ace-P (PacBio error correction) | ecosystem: Environmental > Aquatic > Non-marine Saline and Alkaline > Saline ... | reverse complement strand
TTGTAGCGCCGCCGCATGCGCGCCGAAAAAAAAAAAAAAAAAAAAAAAAAAAAAAAACCGGTTTAAACCCGCTCGGCCGTCTCGAGCGAGGGAGATCTATCGACTGTAAAACCGATCGTCAATTTGTTGCAACTTTTCGGCGCGCAGTTTGTGAACATCGTCATTGATGAAGCCGTGACGGGAACGAGGTTCAATCCAGGAGGGGTATCGTGCAAGGATCTCGGCCTGTCTTCCCGGAATATTCCACACAAAGGATCCCCTTCACTGGCCCGCTACCAAGAAATCCGTGACAAATAATCTGAGTGGATGGATTCCACCAGCTATCACGGCCATTGAACGTCTGCTCGCGGTGCAGCGGCATAAAAGTAATAACTCCCTAAAAAGTAACCAGAGCCAACGATACACCGCGGTTGTGTAGGAGAATTAAAACCCCAAGACCATAAGTGGAAAAGAATAAAGACAATTCAAAGGAATTTGAAAAGCTATGCTTATATGGCTACAAATGGCATCACACGGAATGTAAGCATTTCTTGCTAGAATTGGCTTTTTTTTGCTTAGGATAATTTACGCCTAAATTAGACGAATACCTTTTATATCGATTACGATTTCAACTTGTCCTTTAAAAATTCGTTTCTGTACGATTACATGGGTAAAAATTTATTAGGATATTGTGTTGACGGTGTTCATTTGTTCCACAATAAGTAAGTTGTGGGGCTTTTCTAGATTATGTGTATTTAATTTATAACCAAAAACAATCATTCTTAAACTATAGAGCCTAAAATTTCTGAATCAGGATCCCACATCCACTGTTGATTCATGCTTTTTCTTTGCCTGGTACTGAATGTTGGCAATATCGATCTGAGTGAACGCGAGAATTTCTGTATTCTTATTTTATGTAGGACTGTGTTTGAACTTCCCCTTGGTTATTTCAGCCTTGTATAGATCATTATGTAGGCTTCCTCCTCAGATAATATTCTCTCGCTGAGAGTATTTTAAGTTTAATTATCTTGTCCCGAGTCTTTCCCTACCGACTATCATGCTTTTTTTGCTGTTCGCAACGTGTTTTAGTACACTGAAAATAGAGACACCTAGTCCTGAAGACCCCATCTCTCCAATAACACACGCGAGTTCCGCAGAATCCGATTATTATGAGAAGTCGGCGGTAGTCAATTACAGCACCCTGCTCCTATATGTGAACCTTGTGCCCACTTCTAAACTAAACCACAGAGGCGTTGCTATGGGGGGCAGTGACGATATGTGCCATTCAATACTCGATGGAATCAGGTAATTATCATGATCCTAATTGGCAGCGGTATTGCATAATTACGTGTGGTCTACACCTGACCTCAGTTGGTTATCGGGGATTGAATGATTAGCAAGTCCCCGGCTATATATTCACAGTTCCCTTCTCGTGACATATATCGCATTATTTTCGCCAAATGATGGCCCAGATGCATGTATTCGCTATTACTAAGAGCATTTTACGCAGGCAGACATACTGTTTCGCGAGCCCGTCTATCGCATTCGTGATTCTCGCAAATAGACTGACTTAATATTAGAACATTCTTAGCGAGACAGCAGAGGAGGATGTTATCAATAACTTAAACTGTTTATTTTCTCTCGTTTTAAACAGGTAACATATGTCGGGAGAGCGCCCATTTAAAATTTGATTATAGTGTGCGATCTAGGTTTCGGGCATCATCCATATACTCATCTAAAGTCATTATCCTTCTGGTATTAATAAATCTCTAATTATTTGGGCATGACTCCAGGCCACCAATATAGCCCTTACTTATGATATCATATTGATTTCTCCTCTATGGTGATTTAGTTAAAACCCTTTTAAATAGCCATGTTATAATAGGTTTTCCTGCGACACCCGAATACACCGACTCAAACTTATACGGTAAAATGGTAAGTATATCAACGAGAGTGAGTATTGGAGAAACTGACTTGAAATTATCCAGTTTAATGAATAGCGTATTGCTCGTCTGTGCGCAACTTATCCGATATATTAAGATTTCCGATTACATTGTGTATCCAGATCTTAACAGTTAAAAATTGTATTGTATTGCTTAGTGACTATAAATGTACATAGGTTCATTTTTTTAGAAAGTAAGTCAATACGTCTCTCTTGAGAGCTAAATAAACAGCAAGAACATCTAAAGACATCCTATCATTTTTGTAATGACTAGATCATATACTATGGGAGTCGCTCTCCCAATTGTACATGTGTTTTTCATGCAAGTTTGAGTCGTGAACTTAAACCTCGCACCCTTATCGGTTTAAATGCGCGGTCCGTGTATAACAAACGTTCATTTGTCTCGACCCTTTAAATAAATCATTTTGAAAGTCATACAGGGGAATTTTTTGTTATTTTACTATTTCCAATAATTTGGTTATAGGACGGCATTTTCAGTGAGGTTTACCTTTTGTAAATTTTGGAGAGAATCCACAAAACGAGCATATAATCCGTACCCGGTGTCTTTTGTGTCGGCTGTTTGAGTATTAAATTCTCTCTCCTAAAACAATGTGTGAACCAGAAGTTTCCAGTGATCTCTCTCTCTGAGGAGTATACTCATCCCCATCTGGAGTTGCAATATGCTCCGCTCTCACGCGAGTACTTATTAACCAGATTTGCCAGATCATTTGAGTACATATATGCTCTCTGTCAATGCTTAACCCCGCTTTCTATTAATTTGGCTTTTTCTCCGGCTTGACTGTCACCAAGTACTTGATATATGTACTATAGTCGAATTGTTAGCTGATGACGCGAACCTTCAAGGCCTCTCAACATTATACATTACTCAATAGTTTCGCTTCCTTGAGATTATCAGAGATCGTCTTTGAGCACATTCTTTGTGCTCAGTTGTAAAACGGATATAAAAAACAGAAACCTTTTGGTATGCTTGGCATATCTTGAGACTTGTGATCAACGAATCTTCATCTTGATCTCCTCAACCCAATAATTAGCTTCTGGTGAAACCTCTTTTTTTTAAGCATTATATATTTCTCTCAATTAGTGAATCGGAGCGCGATACCTGCAGTACTTCTCAATTAATTTTGACCATTTTGCTCCAGGGTCTTGTTGACCGTCTTCTTAGACTGCGCCGAAAACCACTATCGCACGTAATACTCCGGAACGTAATGTTTTTATTGCGTGAGAGCTACCTGTTATTATTACTTTGGCAGATGGTCTTGTGGCTATATATGATTTATGTCCGGTGCCAATCGACCCGTGTTGTCTTTGGCGACTTGTAACAAACTTTGGATTTGTAATAATTCCCTCTGAACTTCAATCAAATTCACGACTCATAACTTCTCAGCGTATAAATTTAGTTGCAGTCATATAATAAAGAAAAAAGAAAACATAGTTTAGTTTCTCATGTTGCTAAGGCAGCATACGTGCTAGAATTGAAAATATATAATGTGAGACTCATAATGTCGAAAACTCCGCTAATGGTACATAATCACTAAGAAATCGAGCGTAAAAAGTTAAAAGTCTAACTACTTCATTGGCTGTTATCACTCAAGGGAAAATAAGGTATTAAAAAACTCTGTTTTTTTACTTTCATAAGTAATAGCATAGAAATGCTAGTAAAGAATAAGATTTAAAGCCGTAATGATTCGCTCCCTTCTCCGATAACTTAATAATTGTCCAGGAAGAAAATAGATTTTATGAATAATTTGAAGAGCATTTTTCATTTTACTATTTGTGCACGAAAAATATCAAAAAATGTAACTTCTCTTATCAGAGAAAAGCTGCTAATAACGTTAACCCGTATGTTAAGAATTCTAGCATTCTTTTTTTCCTTTTTTATAAAAATGTTTTCGCAACTAGATGCCGAGCAAAGCTCCCCAATCTCACCGAGCATTTCTTTCCATACTCAACGGCAACGGAGTCAAGTTTCGCACCTATGCCACATGACCACTCTCTCAGAAAGAAATAGCCACGCTAAACTCAATGAATAGAGATAGAAGGCGATGCTAGTTTTCGAAATACTCCGATGTCCCCTGCCCTTAAGGGTTTATTAGACGTAAGTCTCTTAAACCAAGAGCTAAGATAGTGCCATCATAGACCCCCAAAAACTCGCCTTATTGGAGGACCGAGTGAAAAAATAAAAGTGGTCTATCTAAGTGGTCATAGATACAGAGAACCCCAAATATTTCGAACACGACCCAATTTGGTAACCCATGATTGCGATTGGTACAAGAATATCCACAAAGGTCGGGCGCCCACAACAATTTGAAATGGTCAACAGACAAGTGATTTGTGGCGGCGCACTCTCTCTCGCTAACTTAGGCCACATGTTGTCTTTGACTTATTATAAACAGCATTTACGTATATCTCGCTGCTCGTTCCGCTACAACAAGTTTAAAAAAAAACCATAAATCATATACTGATAATGACACTTGATTATTGAAGGATCATTGAGATTTCCAACAAACTTTTAGATTGACCGGAATGTGGACCGTTGGCACCCATGGTAGTTCATAGCCTTTAGTTACTAGCTCCTTTCAATAGGGCCTGCTACTAGTTGGGATGGAAGAAGCTAACATAAGGTAAAAAAAACAAGAACAGTTGGCAATCTCGCATGGCGATATGTGCTTTGACCTATTTACCTCTCCCGGGTACAATAGGCGTCTATGTAAGGTAATCTCCCCAATGTTTTTGAGTACACGTGAGATAAAAAAACTAATCACCGCCTATAACCTAGCTGGAGCTCACGCCGAACTCAATATTTATTCTCTTGCCTTTGCATGAATCGACCAGAAGACCAAAAAGGGAGTAGAAAGACACAGGAGCGTAAACCTGTTCAACTCACAAAAGAATCAGAAATATTTAAAGAAAAACAAAGCACCGAGGTTCACAAGAAACCAACTAGCAGTTAAAAATTGTTTGTTTATTTTCGGGTGATGGCTAGTCTGTGTTCTATTTTGTGTTTCCTATCATTTAGAAGATTTCACGATAGAGCTAAAAAATATTAGATGACACTCGTCATAATACACCGCGCAAAATCCATACCGAGCCGTAGAGAACATAGCTTAGCCCAGCAGCGAGTAGAATTCCAATTTCTATAGTTATCTTTTTTGGCAAGATAACACGCCCTAGTGTTAATTAGAGATACTAAAACGATTGGGGAGTAAAAATATTGTCAACTGCACGAATCGATTAACAGGGGCCATTTTTTTAAAATATTTACTTATCATAAATCACCCGGGTTGGAGACGGTAAATTGGAAAAAACAACTAGTATCACCATGAGGGCGGTCGGAAGCTTCGACTCTGTATGTGCAGGCATATTTTTATTCGTTATTTTATTTGTATGTATCTCACGGGATTGTACTTCTCAAGGTCCTCGTTGTACATTTCTGTACAGGTATTAGAAATCAAGTTTGCTTTAAATGAAATAAAGAATCTGCTTGTACTCCGCCTTTGACTAGGCCCTTATACCACCACCCCTAAATTTAAAACCTGAAAAAGATTCTTTAGTTCGGTTCACATTCAAACGCCCTATTGCACTTAGCGCGTCTGGGATCCGAATGATAAGTCTTAATGGTTGGACCTTATCTAAATACTCCTGTCTTCGGCAGATACCCGATAACCTCAAATACCCGAGCTATGCGCATTATGTTGTGAGCCGGGTATTTATAATCATAACACCAGGCCGATACCAATCTGCCCTGACGTATCGTTTAAAATTGGCAAAAATTTCTATGTTCGAGTTTATCTCACATCCAGCTAACTGATCTCAGTGCATTTAGCAAAAATAGTCCCCTCTAATCCAAAAAAAGTACGATGTTCTGCTTCATGGAACTCTTGTCCATCGTTTCATAGCTCATATGGATACTGAAATCTTAATATTTCCTGTCTATCTGGCGCGAGTATACGGCTCTGTCTTCCCACCTCATGACATTCTTTTTTTAGTGTATCACTCCTTTTAAGAAACAACATTTTAAGTTGATTGATGTGTGATTATAACTATTAGCGCCGTTGACATTCTTGCGACGGGTGTTCATCTACTTTTGATAGCCCACATCTCACCTCAGACTCCTCTAAAGCAATGGTTTGTCCGGGATGGAGATTGAATACTAGTTCTGAATTTTTTATTAAAGGATTAAGTCTTTGAAAAACAGCAATTATTTTTTTTCATTTTTTAAAAATTTATTTTCAAAGCGCTAAGACACAACTCTTTCTAGAGGTCGAATGCTCTTTCGGAATTTCACCTACGATGTGTCCCGACATAGTCCTAACGCTAGGATGCGTCAATAATATTCGGTATTTGAATATGGGTCTCTATAACTAAAGGGATAGCGCGTATTCTTTTGTCGATACAGTATTTTTTATAAACTGAAGAATTAAGGTGAGATTTGATTCTTCGAGTTTTGAAAAGATCTCATGATAATCATAGGTATTGACTCAGAAATTCATTAATTACTCCATAGCTTCAACGGACATTTTTCAATCTCTCTCAGAATTTTATCGGTACATTCGATGCATCATATCTAGTTTGCGAGTTTACGGATATTCAGGAAAAAAATTCAAAGGCGGTGCTATTTGATTTGGAAACCTTGATTTTTTTGTACCAATCTTGATTAAGAAGTAGGGTCTAAAATTTTTCTTCCCTGTATAAAAAAATTCTATGGCACTTTGTGGAAAAAAGTGCCTTTCTTACCTTTTTGTAGAGTCCGTTCTCCATTGCCAAATACCACCCCCTAAGTGACTAGGTTTTTTTACCCTTTTAATACCCCACATTGAATGACTTTCAAACTCTACTAGTTCCATTAGGTTTCTTAAATTTTAAAATAATGTGAAATCCAGGTGGGTTCCCCAAAAAAGTGCGTGATTGCAGATATTTTTTGATGGTTTAATATTTAACTCAGTGATAAATAGGAATTCCTTTAGTATGGTGTGCTCTCAATGCAAAGTCGACAAATCTAAAATGTGGGTTGGGACCTCCTCAATTGCCAATATTAAAAATTTTCTTGAAAAATAATTGCCTCTGAAAAGCAAAGAAATTTTCTTGCGAGGCTGACTTTCACTTTTTCATAGTGCTTCAAATTCCTATCGTGTACAATGCATAGGAAATCTCTCCACTGTTCTCTGAATTTCTTGGTTTTCATAAATTGTGTAAAGAAGACGTGAAACTCGTAGGGTACATTTGCCTTTCTATTAATTGTTTCTTACTTTCCGAGAGAAAGTTTATTTGCCCACTGCTCTTCCAAAAAATTAGCGAGGAGAGCCCCAGCGATACCACATACATTGTTCTAAGTTTCCAGCTACAAGGTTACCAGGGAATTATTGACCCTTACTTGTTTCCATTTAAGTCCAAATCTACATATCTTCGGGATACGATTATTATTTTTCAGACCGGTTCCTCACCGGTCCACAGAGATTCCCAAGCGAATACCTTGCTCTGTGCCCTTTCGGTTTTACGTATCTATAAAACAAAGGGGGCCACTATAGCCATAGGGAGAAATAACATCAAAGAGGTGCGAGGTTTTTAAATAGATCGCAAAATGATGCATATAGCCAAAGAATTAGCTGGATTGCGTAACTCAATGCAATTATTTATTTGTTACTATTTATGATGGTGACAAAATAAGGAGTAAGCAAATAAATAGCGGTGTGTTGTCATATGAATTTTGCGAGAAGACAGCGCATGTATTTCTTTACATCTAGAGGATTATCCAAGAGATAAACACGAAAGCATTTACCGATGTGAAAAGTTTGGGTGGCCAGCTCGTGTCAGAGAACTTTATAGAATTCTCTGTCGTTCTAACATGCCAGACCGCGTTCATCTTCAATACGTTACCCGCTAAAAAGTGGACCGTTTATATAAAAATTTTGGCCGATTCAAGATTGTCATTAAACGTCTATTCAAATTTTGACGAATAGTATCGGTTCATGATTTTTTTATGGATAGGTTTTTTAAAAATTAGGCATTTTGATCCGCGTAAATTCATTCCGCCAATTGCAAATGAATAACAATGTGGCTGGCTTATCTTAGTAATATATAATTTGTTTTTGATGCTGGGCCGTATCGAGGTATCACTGTATATCCCCATTCACTGCATAAGTTTTGTGAAACAGGTCACTAAATTCTCTCCTCCAATTTATGTGTTTTAATTTATTTGAGGTCTTAAGTACTTCAATCCGTATTTAGAATACAGCACGCCAGCGCAACGTTGTCTTCTGCCTATTTCGTTGCCAATTAAAAAACATGCAGAACTTTTTTAAGTTTCTACTGAAATTTAGGCCTACTCAGCAAAGAACCGAAAGCGACTTGTAATAATACCTTTATTACAGTTAGATAGCAGCGCCTAGTTGTATCTGTTCAGCTTCATTAGAATATATCTTTAAAAGTTGCTTCTGCAGACTTTGTTCGGCGTTTAAAAGTGGGCTTTCTTCTTTTAATCTCTCCCCAATACAAATTGTAGGCCAGGGATTTAGCCGTAGCGCATAGTTTTTCGGTTCTGTCTATTTCACAGCAGTCAGGGTAAAAACTTTTGTGGATAAAAAATGGTAAAAGTATATCTATGGGACAAAATTGTCAATCATGAATTTTATACCAATAGTTCCAATCACTGGCATTAGCACCAATATTAATTAAATTGGTGTGTTTTTAGCTGTATTCTTTTTTTGGGGTAAATCTTTAATGTTATTTAAGGTCTGTGGTAAATTTTTGATAGGGTTTATTAAAAATAGTAGGGTTATCTTTTTCTATGAGAGCGCTTATTTCAGTGATTTTGTCGGAGGAACGATGGCAAGAACTACTTTTTAGCATAGAGTTTACCCATTATTTTTTAACGAAGAGTGTTTCTCGCAATAAGCAGAAATGCTCTTCGTGTCCTAGCACTTCAGAAGAGATATCAGCTTACTTTATGAGGTTTTTATTCTTCAAGCTTCAATTTCGCGCTTCACTTTTTGCTCTATCATAACAACCAAAAATCGCTTGGAATAAATAGATCTTCCCATTCATTATTTTTTAGTTCCTTGGCATGCGTTTTTTCAAAGCCATACGTTTAAGAGCGTTCTCCACCTTCTTTTTCAAATTCTTCTTAAGAGCCAAATTTTTTATTTGTCATGTAGCCACAATAAGGAAGTTCAAGCTAAATTGAGGCTGTGGTAGAAACTTCGTTAATGACGTCTATAGACAGTGCTGAAAATCCGGACCTTGATACCGTTAGGGAATTCCTGTATGAAAATGTCGCTGTTCTTTTTCTATAATGAAATGAATATTTTTCCGGGACACCTTTTTCTCTACGCCGAAACCTTCATGGAGCAGTTTATAAGGCTTAAAGGAAGGTTGAAATTCCCGATCCATAAAATTAATAATCTTGAACTGATTGTTTTGATTCACTCATGAGTGCCCGCTTTTGGTTTTTATAATTCTAGCAGGTTGGCCCACCAGCGAGTGGTAATCAGGAACAATCTCTCTCATGAGAGCAGCGAGCCTCCCAATCACACACCATTTTCCGATGTTTACGTGTGATGCGGAATAATGACACGCATCACATATTAAAACGTCTCGTGCGATCCTTCACCTTACACCCGGCTTAACAATTGATCGCAGAGGGCCCTTTGAGGGCTGAAATGTGTGCACTATCTTACAATACTATTGAGTTCTGATCTACTATCGGCTCCCGTATTAATAATCTACATGTTCGCATCATGTTGTGTTGGTCGAATGAGACGTCATAATGCGCTCACTGCAAAAACTACGGTTTCCGTCGGCCAATTGTTGCCGTCGGAGGCTAGTTATGATGTGCCACGCGCTAGTGATTGCTCTTCCACAAAGTACTTTAAGAAATATTTGGATACTTCCGCAGCGCCGTGCGGATATATTGGGATTACCCGAATAGCTATAATTAAAGGATGGCCTCATGGTTCAAAATTTAGCAAGATCGTTTCTAGCCCCTTCACTCACATTTTTTGAAGGCATAATGCGTATTTAGCGCTTATCGTCAAAAGTAGTAAAAAAACGATGCTATAATTTTGTGCTTCTAAAATACATTTTCCCTAATCACTTGAGAATGTCCGGTCCGCACCATATACTTTCGTCATTTTTTTTGAATTCCATACGTACGTATTAATATCACTTGTTTCATTAATTAACCGGAAAGCTATTTTGGTTCGCTTGATTTAAAAACAGTGCTGGTGACTTCTGAGAATGCCCCAGTATTGCGCGTCGTAACTGTGCTCTATTTTAAACCCCGTTCTTAATGACTCTCTTTCTTTACCCACCATTTTTCACAAAACCAGACAGGCCCTCTGGTCTCGTATCTCCATTCGTTAGGTGCTACTCCTGGTCTGGTGCCTAGACTGCTTCTTCTCGCCGTTATTACTTTAGAAAACGTTTTCAGTAAAATTTTTAAGTCTAAAAAAACTGATGGTTTTGCACATAGAAAACATCTATGTTCAGAGAGTTTTTTCCAACTTGAGCTTATATTTCTTCCGGAAACTATATGTGCCTAAACCTGTACTCCCAACCAGGCCCTGAGAGCTGTATGCCTTAATATATATATCGGTTTCCTTAGTCTCTCAATAGGGGAAGAGTACTAAATAAAGTAGGTGGTCTAGGACCAATTAAAACTCATGATCGCCCTTAATGATCATCGTTAGTTGATTGGTATTTTCGGGGCTTATGAAGATTTCTTAAAAAAATTGCACCGAAGTTTAGTTATTCTTAAATAGTAAGTCAGGCATAACAAATTGAGCCCGTCCCGTCCATCTGTTTAATCTGTCAGTAGCACTAAATTTTAATGCGGAAAAAGATCTTTTACAATTTTTCCCCAGGCCGCTATTTTTGCGCGACTCACAAGAATTGGAGATTTCCAACTTGTGCGCTACAATGAAACACAGACAAAAAGTGGAATAAAAATAAAAAATTTGCGAGGGTATTAGCATTACAGAATAACACTACCGGCACCAAGTGGCTACGGCTATAATTGGGTTTTAGATACGATTTATACATAGTCAAATTTTAAATTTATAGTCTGGTTAAATTTCAGGTTATTTTTTTTTAATGGTTGTAATACAATTTTTTGGACCTCGATAGAATAACAAGTAATATTTTTTAAACACAGCCGAAATTATGCCTTCCTGTCTTTTTTTAGGACTATCCAGATCACGAATTATGTGGGGAAAGCGCCAGTTATCTTGAAAAATTTTATAGAGATAGGTTGGATGTTCTAATTACAAAAAATGTTTTTCTTTTTTAATTTAACATTAGTGAGAATTTTACTAAATAACTTGTTTAAAAACCCACGCTAAAATTGATAGGTGAATCCTTGTGGTTTTAACAAACTTGAAAAGCATCTATTTTATTAAAAACTAAATCGTAATTTAAAAAATCGGGGTTTTATTAATAATCGCAAGAAATAATTATACAAGCGGATTTTCAAAAGAATTTTTTGAAAAAATAAATTACTTGGTCAGTCCTCTGTGGTGAACGCGAAGCGCTATTAACCCAAACCAATCACGAAGAAGATGGCTTAAATCCAAATAAAATTACAGATGACTCATAATTACCATCAAGTTCATTTAACTGAATTTGTGCGTCATTAGCCCTAAAGCTTAATTCAGGGTAAAAAACCAATTCTTATCGTATTTTTTAAGTTTATAATTTTAAGGGTTTTATGTGCGAACTCTCTGAGTATGGCTACACGAAAGAGTGGAATCATGGGTGAACACCACTAAGGTAATGGTCGGCGCGCGCAGAAACAGCTCTCTCTCTCGCCGTCTAAGAGCTCGTTTAGAAAACCTGCTCTCTCGATATGTCGTCTTCCTTACGATAAAAGTGTTACCTATGTGAGTGATAAGTACAAGGAGGAGGTTGCATGCAATTAATGATGAATTCGGGCTCCTATGGATATAGAGGAACAACGAGGTTTGCACATTAGTGTGGTGAGGGCAAACTTATCATGCAGCCTTAAAAATTGCAGGATTTTTATAAAAACCTCGGCCTACGAAATGCATTATTAAAAAAAAAGGCCTCTTTATTTATCATATATAGCCTGAAAAACCATAGCGATAAGCTTGGATTACCTGTATCAAAAATGATTTTTGAAAGCGCCATTAAAAGCTTTCTATACGAAATTGATTATAGCAAATTTGGTTTTGGGGAATACCTCATCGTGAAAAAAATTAGAATGGTGTTTTGATAACCGGATATGTATTTTTAATATGCGGCATTGGCGTGGAGTTACCTCGTTAGTAAATACCGAGCTTTTAGTCGTCGGTATGGAATTTTTGACTACAAAAATTATGTGGTTTACAATTTAAAAAAATCGATACCCAACACCCTTCGAGGCCTTTTAATCACCAAATGTAAACCAGCTGATGTTTATATGATTCTTGAATAAAAAGAACCGGT
>Ga0163217_1031388_pt1 | contig 12379 bp, 13 predicted proteins | sample SynspAceP_FD_185933 | JGI IMG/M metagenome (GOLD analysis project Ga0163217, IMG submission 185933) | Saline lake microbial communities from Ace Lake in Antarctica - Synechococcus sp. Ace-P (PacBio error correction) | ecosystem: Environmental > Aquatic > Non-marine Saline and Alkaline > Saline ... | reverse complement strand
GGGTCCGGACGCTGCTCATACCGTGTATAGTCCCTCAACCACGGCTCCTTTTGACGATCTGACCAACCGATTCAAACGAAAATCTACCGGCCAAGGTCCGGCCAAGGTTGTTGCTTGGGATGATGTCTGGATTCGGTGCAACTGCACGATACTTGATGGTGTTCGTATCGCTTATAAGGATGCGTCATTTGGCGCTGGGTCCGTCGTTAGCAGTTCGATCCCGAACCCTTCCGGGATCTAAGCGGGAAGTACCCGCGACGCTTTATCGAAAAAACGCGGCGACAGCTTGTTCTGCAAAGCGGACTTGGCTCTCGGCTGTGTAATGTCGTCCTGATTGCAGGCACGCCGTGGCAGGAGGAGATTGCTTTATTACAGCCCACCGCGCTGACGTTTCCGCGTGACTGATATTCTGAACCGGGCTGTTCGCGTTTCGACAATACCGGCGCGACCGGGTCGCCTGTCTCGGTGACAACAGCTTACGAGGGCTCGCCCGTTCGGGCGGGACATTGCGCGTTTGCCATTCGATCAAAGTCACAAGCATGGATAAAATGCGCTTGCCCCGCTCTGTCAGTCCGATATTCATATCGCTGCGGACGCTGTTTGAATAGAGCTCCCGGCCGCAGCACGACCAGCGCCTACGAGTTTGGCCAACGTCGCTGAAGAACATGGCGGGTGATGCCAAGCCTTCTCTTGCATCTTGCTCGAACCTGCGACGCCTGGAAGCAGTCGCGCAGCACCCAGCTATGGCAACGGTCGCCGACGACAGACAGGACCGCGGGCGAGGGGCAGGCTTCTTGTGAAGATCGTTCCATTTTCATCTTATACCATAGGCAGGATGACAGTGTCGAAGAGAACTTTACCCATAAGTTAGTTCCATAAAAGAATCAGTTCGTGGCGATGTTGTAAGGCACCTGAGTGGTCAATAAGGCGTTGGCCCTTGAACCGTAAAGGCCCTGGGACCATTCGAACTTCAATGGTGCTCCGATGTGCCAGAAAAGACCAGAGAACTATGGATCCCCCCGCGCGACACTACTGCGGCCCGGCAAAACTCTCGCTGTAATGCAGGGGCTGCTGCAAGTGCCTCGCGCACGCGCCTTCATGCTCGAAGCACGATTGCACCCACTTTTGGGAAGACTTGCGGCAGCCAACGTGGCTCTCGCAATGTTCGTGCAGGCCGCGCGAAGGCATCGCTTGAGGCTATTATTTCGCCAGCCTCCTTGCGCACTGCGTTGGCAGGGCTTGGCATGGTGTTCCCAGCTGGTAGTCACACAGAGGCTTTCGGGCCGGGTGCGATTGTCGGGGCCCATATCCGCTTCGCCACCCGCGCGCGCCCTCGGAAGCGTCGGGACGTGGACCCGGCCGCAACGCTGACCCTCGCCGCCTGGATCATCGCCATAAGTTTCGCTTGCCCTCATGGCGTGCTGTCGCACTTATTTGGACACGATTTTTTCTGATGCTTGGCGTGGCAGATGACACAGTCGCCGCAGCACGAGAGCTATGGCGCTGGTCTTTTTTCCCGGCTGCGCGGCGATATGCGCTTTGCAATGCTTTCGCTCAGACGTTGATTCCGCGCACGGGAACATGCAATGCCTTGCGCTTGCTGTGCTGATGGTATCGGTCATCTCCATCCCCCTTTCGGGCGGGCTTTGCCATTGGATGGGGCCGTTTGCTGCCCTTCGGCATGGCCGGAACTGCCCGCTTGGCGTGGATAGTTGGCGGTTCTCGGCAGGGCGGCGTTCTGTTTTTCATCGGCTATATTGTCTTGGGTCGGACGGGCGTTGTCCTTTCGCGGCGCAGTTAAAAAGGCTCATCCTCGGCATCTCAGCGACTACTAAGTGATCGGTGCGCTGCGGCGATTATACGGTGCCTGACCAACCGTTACCATCTCATTGATTGACGGGGCTTGGTTCGGCCGCTATCGGCGAGGGTTGCGCTGGCAGGTTTACGTCCTTGCGCGCGGCTTGAGTTCCTGATGATCCCGTAATTTTCAGGCATTGTGCCGCCATGACCGCCATGGTCGGAAGCCAACATCGGGGCCGCCGCACGACCGCTCCCTGCGCGTGGCTGCCGGCTTCTGCCGCGGGCGGTAAATTGTGGCATATCGGCCTGCTGTGGCGTCTTTCCGGACCTCTGGCTGGGATGTTCCTTGGGGACCCCTCTAATTACCGTGGCACTGAAGCCGGGCGCAGCTACTTCCGCCTTCGTCGCACCGTTCTTATGCGTTCTCCCCCATGCGGGTTGGGTCTGGCGCCTGTATTCGCCTCGCAGGGGGCGGGCCGCATGGGGGTGGCGTGATCCAGAAGCTTGAGCCGCATGGCCACTGGCTCGTCGGGCCCTGATACTCACGAAGCGAAATACGCAGGCGATGCGGAGTTGAAGGGATATCGTTGCCATAGGCTTTGCGCCATGCTGGCCCTACCGGGCTGATCATTTCGCGCTAGCATACGGCACAATGGCTGGTGCGAAAGGGGAAGCCCTGGACAGCGACTGTAACGGGGACGATACACCAAGGCCGGGAAAGGCTGGCGCGGTGTGACCATCGTCAGCGGACGTCTGCCTGTGCCTTTTATAATCTTGTCTTCCCCCACGCAGGACCCGCGGGGACGATATTGGAAGCTATTTCTACAACGGTAATTTTGCGTCAGGTTTTCCCTCTCGTTCAGCTTACGCCATCGTGTGTCTATAGGGCGTGCTGGGGTCGATTTAGTTCCCTGCTAGGCGATCGTGCACTTTCTACGCGCAAACCGGGTCATGAGCGTGGGTGCAATCTCGCCTCGGTCGTGGAACGACACTGCGCGAAGTCGTGCGAGCTTCGACTATCTCTCGCGAACAGAGTATTTAGACCCGTCCGCGACATCTGCAGGACATGCAGCGTTCGCATCCCGGTGCGTTATCGATCACCCAAGGCCGAGCCTAACCGGCCGAATCGGCATGGAGAGAGCGCGAATGCTGGGTTGTGTGACGCCCACTGCTCGTCCGCGCGGAATTATCGTCCCAATTTTTCAGAAATAATATTGTTGGGCTGGGGCGTCCTCGGAAGACTTATTCGACAGCGTATTCAGCAAGGTCGACTTTCCAACCCCAGACCGATCGACTGAGAACGGACGGTCTGACCGACAATGGCGCTACCCACTCGCGCCACAAAAATCAATATGCCGCATCGCGGTGTTCGATTTCAGCAGTGACGACATCCAACCGCAGTCTTGAGCGCTTGCGCAGGGCCTTGCCTCAGTAGTGCGAGATCTAGGACGTCTGGCAATCTTGCTTAGAACGATCACCGCTCTGGGACGAACAGCCCCCTGCTCGTTGGCCAGCGCCAAGCTGTACCGCTCATCGTGCTCGGGATAAAGTCGTCATTGCAGGAGGGTAGTGACGATCAAAAAGGCGTTGTCAACGTTGTTTGTCATATAAAGTCGCGCTTGCCGGGCGGCCTTCGGCTTGGCGCTGTAACTGCCATCCCGTCTCTCCAGACGCCGTGGTACCAGCCAAGTCGGTACTTCGCTCAAGGGCCCACAAGAACGTCTCTCAGTGTCCCCCACGGCGAGTCCGTCGTGTCGTGACCGCGCGGAAGTTTATATCAGCCTCCACAGGGAGGCTAAACGTTCGGACATCGCAAGCTCGGGTGCGCTGGTGTACGTCTCCGCGGATAGGCAAGCATGGGGGCAGCTCGGCTTGTCGCGCCTCCAACTGCGCGTCGGTAAAACGCCGGACCAGCCAAGGAACGTCCAAATGAAACGCGCCCTGATCTGCATTGCCTGATCTGGACCATCAATAGTCGCATGGCGACTCTTGGAATGGCGGTGATAATCTACCTTTGTGCAAGTGCTTTCCTTGAGGCCGGCGCACCCCGATGCGACGCGGGACAAGGAGCTCGAGAGCTTCACGTCACCGACGTTACACAACCGATCGGAGGTTTGCGCTGAACGCGTCGATGCACGAGATGACGGGACGACGAAAGCAAGGAGACTAGATATTGATGATCTACGGCTTACAAGACCTGCGCTACTTGCCCAAAAGCCCGCAAAGCGTTGGCGGCCAATGGGATATAGCACTGTCGCCTCTTTCAGTTAGAATGTGTGCTTTGCTGTTGTGCAGATCCCGCTGAAGCGGAGCAGAATTGGTCGGAGCTGGAATCGCAGAGGTTGTCCGATGAATTTCGACTGTTGCCTGGACAAAGGGGAAGCTCCTGTAGTTATGGCTTGTCGGCTTGTGGAACCCCGCCCAAAATCGAAGAAGCTGAGCCATTGACTGCTCGAGCCACTCAGACATGTCACTCTCCGCAGCCATTAAACTGAATGGCCGCGATATCGCCAGAGCTCCAAAGAGCGACATTATGTTCTCGCTGGCCATCCAAAGTGCTCCGCGCAAGGCTCCAAAATGAGAATATTCAATCCAAAAATCGCATCGACATCTTTCATACTCCCTCTTTGACCATGAGCTCTGCGCCGGCCGTGCCCAGCACTTCGTTCGTGACCGGGGTCAGCCTATCTTTAGCGACTATAGGGAATATCCGCTGCCTCCTCGCAGTTGCATGGGTAAGGAGACTTTACTTGGATGAACATAGTGATATCACGCACAGAGCCTTGCACACCACCAGCCTAGATGGCTGTGCGATGTTCGCGGCGTAAAAGGAACCGATTACAGTCGCCCACTCACCCATCACGATATGAGTGTATGGCTCTGCAGTCTGGTGGCCCACAGAATCAAACTCAGACCCACAAATAGTCTCGATGCGATAACTACCGGCCTGATTTTCCCTCAGATTCCGTGGTACTGAGAGTTGCCGTGATGGGCGTGATAATATAATCGAGTGTGTGATAAGGGCGCTCACACTTATCGTCTGCGATTGCCCTATTCACGGATAAAATACACCTCGCTCCAAAGCTATTTATACCATACTCCCGCCTCGGACAAGCACTATCAACTGAACCCAAATCAAGCCGGCAATGTGTATATTACCGCCTTTCCGTCCTAAAGAGTGACAGCCACCACGCAACCAATTGACGCAACCTGTCGATGCTACCTCGTTCCCCGGTGTGAAACCTTACCAGAACCTATCCGCGAAGTTGCAATTGGTCCTATTTCGTGAGCGAGTTGGTGTTCCGCTCTAAAATTCTTCTTCCTTTGGCGGGTCTCGTATGCACCACCCTCCAAATCTATAATCGACTCGGTAATCTCTTCAGAATGTTGTCTCCCAACTGGATATCTCGCCGATGATAGAAGTCGCCTCTCCGCCACCTCTCGAACTCTCACATTTGGACTCCACGGTTTATCTGCCAGATCTCGCACGTCCTATTTTTAGATGTCGTAATGCGAACGCGTGAGAACAAGTGCGGCGCAAAGGCGGTGAGGAAAGGAAGAGGAATGGGAGAAGTAGCTTTTCATATTACATGTATTTCGGCTTTGGCGTTTTTGTGCTCCTGTAAAAGACTCGCTCGCATAAATCTGCTCCAGGAATCTCTATGTCGTATAGTGACTTTTGCGTAGGAAGAAGTGCAGAATTGCACAGTTGTGCTGCGAGAGAGTAGAAAATCTCCTTTAGCTAATATCCACCAAGCTCGTACTCTGTGGCATATTATGGGCTCAGTTCTTAGGTTTCCGTAAGAAATCATATAATAATCTCCTGTTTTAAATGGCTCTCTCAAATCGAAGATTGCCCGTGCAGACTCGTGCAAAGATACCAGGGACATTATCTCTATTTGTTGTGATTGTGCACCGAGAAAAGTGAAACCGTGCCCGTGCCGTGAGTAGAGATATACTCTATCATCATTAAAAAATTCCTACATCTACAGTGCGTGGTCCTTAGCTATTGCACCTCACTTCTTGTCCGCCCAGGTGCAGGTGTCTGAACTCACATATGACGTTTTGTGCCTCATAACTCGAGCGCCACCAGACGCCTATTTCGTAGCAGCTAACAATCGCCACTTCGAGTCCAATGTAGAAGTCTAGTGTGTGTGCAGGTGTGTGTGTCAGGCGAGATATTTGGCTGTTCTCTTGTGTGAGGTCAGTCCCGCCCGCCTTCCGTCATATCTCTCTTCGTCTCGCGACAAGCAGAATATAACACAATCTGCTTCTTTCTCGATTGTGGTGAAGTCTGGGGGGCCTATATAGCAAGCCGAGAAAATTTCCCCTCTGCTCCTCAGGTCAGCCATTTTGGGCGCGTGAATCTTTGTTATGCCGCGCCGGGCACATCGAATTTGTTGCCGTGCGCCGGCCCGCTAGAAGTCCTAGACGCAAATTATCTCGAGCTTCTTGTGCCGCGCACCTCCTCTCGCCCGCTCAAGGGCGGCCTCCCGGATAGTGGCAATTTGAGCTCGTGAGACAGGGACGGCTCCCTAAATTTTAAGTTGAGTCTCTGCACAGTCCCGCTCCTCTCTTCTAGGCACGTTTAGCTTCGGGCTGCTAAGCAACCCACTCAGCCCCAATTCCGTTGACCCTGCACGTGTCTGCTCTCCGGATCCGCTTAGTGTGATACCACGGTTCTACTGCTGCTGCGGCCCTCTCAAAAGTTCGGAGATTGCTGCTCCGAGTTTACATATAGATCTCCACCGTTCTTTCAGGAATAAGTTGTGCACTATATTCATCGCCGGAGTGCAATTCTCAACCATCAGGATATCGGATGCACGCATTCGCCAGAAGTGACCTCACACGCGCGCTTCTTGGGGTGTAATATTTAACACTTTTCTATGACACGGTGCGTTTCACTGGTCTAGTGTCGAAGTTCCCTCATCAAGCATCGATCCTCGTGAAGGAGCAAAGTCAAACTCGGCCCAGTGATAGTGGAGCTGCGTACTCCAGACCATATATCGGCATCGCGGCCTCGATGTCGCTGCAAATTTGAAATATCGTTCCTTGTCATATCTCAGAGTGTCCTTGTTCCAATGTACTCTCACGTCGGTGCTAGCTGCGCCACACTGCTAGAGGTGACCCGGAGTCCGAATAATCAAGCCGGAGTCGCCACCCTTTTCTGACCCATCGACTCTCGCGAGTCTGAGAGAGACCCGATGTGGTCCAGACCCCCGATAGATTGTGCGGGTGCCCAACTCACACTGTTCATGCTACACCGTGGCTTCTCCGCACCCAATAGAGCTGTGCCATGCCGAATAGTCCGACACATCCATACAATCTCCTGGATATCCAACTTCCGCACGCTGTGTGGCAAACGAGTGTATATCTCCAACAGTTTCACTTGAACGCTACGATCTCATTCCATTCCATCACTCCCGCACCAGAGCCGTCGTCCCAACGCTCGGCAATGCTGCACCTCCCCATTCAAAGATAGCTAGACGTGCCCAGATGAGTCTTGAGGGTTCCACAGGCGCCGTGCAATGATACCGGACCTTTGCTCTCCTGGCGTTTGCTCGCTTCGCGGCAGATCTGCGTACATAGCCCCGAACATCTCCGGCCCATCTCATCCTCCAGAGCTCTGCGTGAAGTTACAAGAACCAGATGGTCTCGAAGAGACGCGCTTAAAATCCACTCAGCGTTCGAGATCACTGGGAGAGCGTTCCGCACCTGTCTCGCCATACATTACGCGAACCGCAGTTCGGCCGCCAAGCAAAGTCGGCCGCACGCTCTTGGCTTGCCCTCTCGCTCTTTCAATTCAAGCACATATATCTGAATCCCTCACACCCAGTAAAAAGCTACGCCTTCCAGGTTGCGACCGTCAATATCCCAACGAGGCAGCGATCTTATGCGGCCGATGGTTTTTTTTGCCCGGGTTCTGCGTATTCTCCTCGAATTCCAGAAGATACGCTTGTCGGTTGTCTCTCCGCAGTGAAGTATTGATCCCAATGCGACGCTCATGGTCGCCCAAATCACCCTCTCTGAACCTCTCGCGACTCAGACACGCAAGGCTTGGTGCAATATAGTCTGAGTCTCGCGCGTTCGCCCAGAATCGTTTCGAGATCGGGTCCTCCCATGAAATGGGCGCCGCCCAACCCGAGCTGGCCAAATGCCGGTCCCGGAGATGAGCAATAGGGGAAGTATAAATTTTTCATGTGAGCTCTTGAATCGGTTATGTGTCTCATATCTCGACGCAAACTTATAGGAGAAAATGATCACTCACATACCCAACACTGCATCTTTTTGCATGTTGGGAGACCTGCCATAATATAAGTTGAAAGCCCCACACCAACTGGATTGTTCGCCCAAGTCACTCATAAAGAGAGCGCTTTTGGCTCAAAACGGATGCTAGCGAGACTCGGTTTGCACCGCACTCAATTCCTTTGAGTAGGCCATTATTCTCGGACAACATACACGAGAGTTCACAGACCAATTGCGTAGTTCATGCTAGTCACAGCAGGTCGGCGGAACAGGTAAAGCATCGGATCGTGTGATATTCGAATCATGTCAAACGTTGCTCATTCATACACCTGCACACACGACCGCGGAGAGAGCATAGAATAGTACACGCGACTGGCGTTCACCCCGGCTTATGAACGGCTACCTGAGCTTCAGAAAATCGACCAGCGGACTAGTGTCCGCAGTTATCGTATATAGTCTCGTCACCACTGTGACCGTGGAGCCAAGACACAGAGCACAAATGCCCCACGCGCTAGAAGAAATATAGCGCTTGTCGAGACGATACACGCATTCTTAAGATACCCAGGAATATGTCGAACACATCACAGAAGGAGTCTAGGGCGCATATACTTCGCGAATGGAAATCATCGCTCGGGATTATTTGCAAAACGTGGCTGTACCCCGCCGCTCATCGAGATTATCCTCTCCATAATACCGGAAGATTGGAAATAGCTCTACATGTCGTTTGTGAGCGCCAGCGCAAGAACCTCGCTCCACTTGGGCGCGGCTTCACTCTCGTGTCTCCTACTACTCGCGAGCAAGCGTTTCGATCCCACCGGAAATGTGAGAGGCGGTCGCTCGTGACGGACATGCCCAAGAGTGGCTCGTGTGATACCTCTCCGCGCCCGTGCCATAGCACGCGAACTTCAACTGGCGTGTACATTCACTTTCGTGGCGTGGTGTCGGGGACTTACTGTTGGACCAAGCATGTTGCAGGTGTGCGGAATCAGAACTTCTCTTTATCTCCGTCCCTGTGAATATATTGCCAGCACTGGTTATGAAGAGAAGCGGCCAGTTCTGAGAATTAAGGTTTCGCTATGCGAATGTTTCTTACTCTCCACGGGTACTGATTTCCCACGATCTCCAGACCTCTCTATTGCTCGCTCAGGTATCTCGCTGACGATGGTCGATGCCTAACATGATCGATCCATGATGCGAACCAATTATGCCTCGTCACCCCGACTGACCGCTTGCAGTAGCTTCAGACGGCTGTGCACCAAGAAACCTCAACATCCCACACTTACTCGTGGTAGACACGTGGCTCGCTAGAGAGTGAATCAGATACCGCTCACGCACAAGAAAGCGACAACACCGAGTATTTACGCAACGTAGCTGCTTTAGTATGTGCTTTGATGTGACCACCCGCAAGTGAGTCCAACCGGCAACATTCACCATGGTGCTCTCCGACTAGAGGGGCAGCTACACAAGCCCAGAAAATAATGGATCCGCAAGTTTTTAAAAAGGTCTCTCACAGTCGTTCACGCACTCGTGGAAACCATTTTTTAATAACAATTCCCGCATCGTCTCGTGGCGCTTAGCAACATCCCCGTGTGATCAGTATGCACCTCAGTTCTGAGCTCGAGATGCGACTTAGTTAGCGAGATCGGTCTTTTAGATTTTGAAATTCTGAATCACAAGAGGTGTTTAGAGTTGAGTCATCGTACGACCTCTTGCAGGGTTCTGACCAAATATATGTGTGCTGAGATTCCGGTTGAGTTGGTGTTGCTATTTTGTTGAAGGTAGAGTGTACATACTTCTCGGACTCATTCTCTCTGAGACTCTCACTCGCAAAGAAAAATTCTTAAATCGTCTCTCCCTCTTTCCGGTCTTATCCTCTCAGTCGATAGCTCTGATGTTTGCGGCTCGCGTCTCACTGGTCACATGACACTCAGCTCTCGCGTCTTTCCATACGCAGCAACTACAGTCTAAGGACGCGCGAAAGGCTCGCGCTCTACGCGCCTACGTATCGCTAGCCGCGCTTCGATATCAATGCGGTAACGTCCAGCCGGCACCTGGCTTTGGCGGTTAGACGGGCCAGCTTGCCAGATCGACCAGCTGCCGCCTGTGGACCATCAAGCCCCATTTTCTCGCTGTATCAACGTGGTGATGTGTACACTTTTTCCCATGCGACTTCCAGCTCGTCCGCCAGAATACGCGCGATGGCAGTGGCCGACGTGTTGGCCCATCTCGGCGGGACTATATTGACGTTGACCTGATCATTCAGCATTCGTCCAGTACCACATTGACGGCTCGATCACGTGTCGCATTAGGGGTGACCGGCGTGCGTCTGGCACCTGCAGGTTCATCTCGGGTTCGACGCCTGCGGGGAAGCAAAAGGCAACACCAACGGCAGTCATGGACACAGGAAACACGGCGGGACATCTGTGGTTGCCGGTCTGCGCCTGTGAGGCGGGAAATCAAATTAGCCATTGTCGGAGCCTCCCATAGCGGTGGCGGCATCGCGCACGGCCTTGACGGATACGGGTATAGGTCATGCAGCGGCACAGATTGCCGGTGCATTCACCGCGTCGATGTCGTCATCGCCGGGGTTGGCGTGTCTTGCACAACGACGCCGCCTGCATGATCTTGGGCCGACTGGCCAGTAACACACTGGGGGCCCCGCAGGTTGCGCCATGCTTCTTTGCACAGGGTGGGCTGCCGTTTTCGGTCCAACCCTGATCGATTGTCCGTGACTTTCAGTCCTTCGACGTCGGAAAGATAGGTGATGCTAGGACGAAACTGCAGCGGCCCGTCGATGTGTACGGTACATGGCGCCACAGCGCGCCGTGCCGCAGCCAAACTTTGGGGGGGGTCCCCTTTGGGGGGTTTTCAGGGGGGGGGGGGGGGGGGGCCGATCTCGCACGATCGCCACAACAGGGGCGTATCCGGCTCTTGCGTCGACAAGAAACTGCCGTCGTTTAATTCGAATTCAATCATTAAGTCGTTGTCCCTGGTAAATATGCCTCAGGCGGAGCGCGCGTATTATAGCAGCGTTGACTGGACGGTCCAATATAGTTTTCATGCCACCATTTTACAGGTGCCGCCCCAGCCTGATCACGAAATTGTCAGACGTCAATGCGCAAACACGCGTTGCGATCTTACACGGAACACGCGTTTCGCGAAGATAATTTCGCCCCAACCCTTCATTGACGCGCACGATCTCTGACAGGCTCCGATCAGCGTTGTAGTCCGCGGGCCGGCAGGTACGCCCCCCTAATCACCGGAGCGTATCTGCACTTGCGCGTCACCAAGGGTTCGGGAAACGTCATGGCACACAAAAATCACTGATCTACAAAGTCGAGCTGTCGGTCTCGGATATGGATCGCCATTATTACGAGACGCACAAGGCTTACCGTGGCCAAACACCCCTCGTGAAACGACGAACGTTTTGATGGTGCGATTGTTGGCCCTATGCGTGAATGCCCACGAAGCATCGGAGATTGACAAAGGCTGTCGACCGACAGCGAACCTTGATATCTGGCAAAAAGCCTCCAGCGAGAGATCGACGTTTGGGTCGCTCTGGGTTTGGCCCAGCGAAAGATCATCGCCAATCCTGTAAACAAGGACCGAGCGGTGGTCCGTATACCCTTATGGCGGTAAAAACGCAGAGGTCTGGTGGGACAAACCCGCAACGGCAGCTGCGCGTTTGGACATCTTTGTGTGGTCAAACCTGGCAGAGGGCGACACTGCCGCGGCTCGCTAAACTGCCAGCCCCGCGCGATGAAGCTTGCAGGTCCATATTCAGGCATGTTGATTTTCATGGTCAGCGTGGATGATAGCGTTGTCTACCTTACGCCGACGCTCTTGAAAAGACGCCGCCTGACGCGCCACTGGCGCACTGTCGCCCCGTCTCATAGCCTCGTCTTCGGTATTCTGCTTTAAACAAAGGCCACACCCCTATGGGGTGCTTGCATGCGCCACAGCTTTGCACCATAAAAACACTTGGCATTCCCCGGTTGCCCGCTACCTTGATCCTCAACTTCCGCACGATCAAATCGAAAGCCACATCAGGAAGCCTGCATCCCATGGACCGAATTTCCTTTCGGTTTCCGTATTCCGGCCGCGACCCTCACCGCCGCGCGTTGCCACCTGGCAGCTGCTGACTCACCGTATCTTCCAAGATCGACACGAAGGCGGGTGTTGGCATGGGCAATGTCATTGCGTGGCGGCGTTGAAGACGCGGGCCAGGCGCCTGCCAGTCGAGCGTCGTTTGCAGTGGGGCGGGCAACGCAAGTTGTCCGCGAGCTCTTGCGTCCGGTCAGATCGACATCTACCCTGGAATACACTGCAACCG
>Ga0163217_1069552_pt1 | contig 12380 bp, 3 predicted proteins | sample SynspAceP_FD_185933 | JGI IMG/M metagenome (GOLD analysis project Ga0163217, IMG submission 185933) | Saline lake microbial communities from Ace Lake in Antarctica - Synechococcus sp. Ace-P (PacBio error correction) | ecosystem: Environmental > Aquatic > Non-marine Saline and Alkaline > Saline ... | reverse complement strand
TTACTTTATTAATATTTAACATGTGAATTTTTGGGTTTGTAATAATTAACTTGTAGATAAGACTTCAGTAACAACCCAAGTTGTGATCCACCATACATACCATGGCATCAAAATCCTGGGCGTTTTTTTGGCCTGAAGGGTAAAATTGCACACGAATTACAAATAATATGCGGCCATTAAAAACCAATTTGGTTGGGTCCCACCAACTTGCGGACCCAGACTTAGACTAATTAAAACAGTGACCAGGCCAGATAAGGCCGAACTGGTAATAGAAATTGCAAAATGATTGAACCCAGTTAAACCAATAAAAAACAGGCTATCGACCACATATGAAGATAGGTTTATTCCTGGATTATTAATTCACCACCACGACTGGGGAAAAAACCATGACCAGAAATGGCCATTTCCATGGCAATTTGCGCCAAAACGAGGTCATCAGCAGGCCAAGGGTCGCGCAACCCAAACGATAAAATCATCAGAGATGGCTGCCAAACAAAAAATTACAAGTGGCTGCATGGATCTTGACCCCAAAGTCTGAATTAAATAGGGGGAAAAATAATGATGTTTGGATAGCTTGCAAACTTTCATTAGTTAGAGCGGACCTCGGTTTATTAACCGAGAGTCGTGCAACACTTTCATTGGATTCATCATCCACACAAGACGCGCAGGGCCTTATGATTGTTTATACAAACGCAGGAGGCTCAACACAAGCTGAAATGACAAAAAAGCACGACACTTAAGATGATTTCCATTGTGACAACACCACTAAACTTGCCCATGGAAAGCAAAAATCGCACAATTTGCGAAGATAACATAAGGAGCCAATGACAAAAGGCGCATTTTACATTGAGTAAAGCCCAAGCAATAGTTAGTCACTAAGTTGTTCCCACCGGACAATAAACGAATAACCGATAGTCCTTTTTGATTTAAGGATCGTGATGTAAAAAATTCGGTCAACTAACGCTGAATTCTGCTGCGCCAAAGCGGCTGCTGCAATAAAACGACGGCCCAATTACGAGAAAGCTAAAAGTAAGCAGCAATTATGGCTGCCGCCAGGTCGCTAATAAAACAATCCCGCTAAAAAACCAAAGGCATAACCGCTAAGAAAGCAATCATCTGCCGCGTTGCACCAACAGCGGTGCCCCGCCCCGATATAAAAATTACCACCATCCGGGTTAATACACTTATTACGCTATTGTACCGGTCAAACCCAGTTTTTATTGAGCACACTTCGCTGGTATGGCAGACCAAAGCTAACGAAGAAAGCCCACTAAAGCGCCAAACCACTAACCAGAATCAGGGCTGCTCTAACCAGGTGCAGCAAAAAGCCGTGTGTTACTCATCTTGGGTCGACCGCCCATTTGGGTACTTTTTTTAATAATCCTCAGCTTTTTCACTCTGCGTCTGTAAGCCACATCACACCAAAGCATATCAACGAAGCCCAAACGCCAAGACGGGCCTAACATATTGGTATTTAGATACCCCCAATGTTGACGATCTAAGCATGTTGGATCTTCAACCACGCATAATTTTGCGCGCCTACAACGTCGCACTAAGGCCAGGTTAAAAAGCGCAATGTGCATATGATTAAAATAGCCGGTAATTCCATAAAAAAAGGTGTTTTAGAAAACCTTTCAGAGCCAGACAACCTGTGTCTGTGTTCCATCATGTAATAATGTTGCTGCGTACTTATTGGCAATTTTGACTGAAATCGCTTCCCAACTTGTGTCTTTGCGATTTTTTCGAATAACCAGCGATGCAAAGTCACTACCGAGAAGTTTGTAACATGGACCTGTGTTCAAGCACATTTGGGAATATCAGCGGGTTCATTTTTGCATCAGCATCAAAGGTCAGACTACCAAACTGCCTTGCCTGCCAATCGTACGTCCGCGGTATGAATGGCGTAACTTTGGCCAACTGAGAAACGATGTTTAACTGGCTGAACTATTGCTCAATGCCTGCCGCTATTAACCGCTTGATAACTCTAGCTAGTTTATCATCGCTGCCTATCAATCAACATAGACAATTTCGAGGAAACTCTTGGTCATTTCCAGCCGCCACTATCGCTTGAATCACTGTCGAAGCGACAATTTCCTCTTCGTTTTGCCGGGAATAAAAACAAACGAAACACCGACCGTCTTTTTAATCATTTTTTGCCTCAAAAATTTTATTATTAATCTCACAGGAATACTTAAGAAAACTTAACCATCATTACATCACTACCAACTCGTTGCCAGAAGCATGAAGCAGCAAGACTGCGCACATTCCGATGGACAAAACAGTACAGCACCAAACCACCTGAATTAACAGCCAAAAAGCCTCTATAAGTTTGGCTTAGAGCATTTATAATACGTGCTATATTTTAGGCAGACCTAGAAACGCGAATATCATTTCGTCAAATCAAAAATCATTGTTCTTACCAATGCGGCTGATTTTTCTCGATCCCTCAGCGGTGTCTTGATTAAAAACCCTTGGTCTTGCGGCGGCGCTTGATTAGTTACCACCTTGATTATGGCCTCTTTTGATAACCTGGTGCCATGATCTATAAGACCTGATTACCCTGATTAGACTGAGACGCACTGACGTGGTGCCCTTTGGAACCACCTTCAGATTGACCACCACCTTGTCTTTTACGACCGCTAAACATTTTGCAACTGACTCACAATATTTCATCGTTAGCCTGTTTAACCGAGTCTTGACTCTTGTGATCTGCCACTTGCGAATGTTTGAAGTTTCCTTCAATATAAATTTGTGAAGCCTTTACGCAATATTCACCGGCTATTTCAGCAATTTTCGATTACATGTTGACTTTGTTGCCATTCAGTTACGCTCTTGGTAATTGTCCCGCTTGATCTTTCCAACTTTCACTAGTGCCCAAGCCTTAAATTGCAACTGCCATTACCGTGTTGGCATATAGCGGACTTCAGGTCTTGCCCTAAATTACCGACTAAAAGTACTTTTTTACACCCTTTGTTGCGCATTTTTACTCCTCTTATTCTTCTAAACTCAGGACTCCGCGGAAGTCCCCGCTGAATATTTAAATTTTATTGCATTCCACTTTAATGATTAAATCACCCTTCAGTGGGCATAAAGTGGCATCTTCACGGCCATCTAACTCACCCATTGTTGCAGGGTGTGCCGGCGTTTTGGCTAGTAGCCTTAAGTGTATACGTTTTAAGCGCTGTTTACTATGCAACCTCATTGATTAAAATACAGCCAAAGCACACATAACACCGCCGCGAGCCCAAATACCCAAGGGTGCCAAAGTACTCTGATTCATGGATGAACAATTAATCCGCCTAAAATGCTTCCAAAAAAAACTGACAGCTGGTCATAAATCCCCATAGCTGACGCCTTTTTACCTGCGGGGCAATGTTTAGAAACAAGGGCAGGAAAGTTTGCTTAAATAGTTAAAGCAGTAAAAAAACAGGATGACCAAAATCAACACCAAAGCAATGAGTTATGCCTCAAACTGAGCAAAGCAAACACCAAGCCCTAAGCCAAAAAAACACTTCGTCCCTATCCAACAAAGCTGACTTGATTAATTTTAGTCCAGCTGCCATCATAAGTGACCAGTCCGACAAATTGGAAACCAGTAAGCCACAACAAGATATAACTGCCAATGCAAAGACAAAGGCCCAATTCATGCTTACAAAAACTTTGGCATATGGCTACCAAAACAATAGAGTAACAAATGACATGTGTAAACATCAACACCGCTCATATCAAGCGAATTAGACTGCGATGGGCTAACAAAAACCTTTATAATATCTTTATAATACGGCCAATGTGTCGCCTTTGGCGCAACGTGGGTGCATTTGGCACAACCCCACAGCACCAAAGAAAATACACTACTATGCAAGCACGCCGGTTTGTTAAAATATGCCTTTGAGCACCATTAACTATTGGTCGAGTTGTGCCCCAGAAGTAGTCGGGCAAGACGAAATTGCGAAAAACCGTATGGCAATGCCGATACATGGCCATGACCTTATCGGTTCGCTGTTTTCACGACTTAAAATCACCCGGCTAAAGCCATGATGGCCCCCTGCCAATAGCGCCTGCACCTTTGCAAAAAACGATCCCAATCACTACCATCCATGGGTACGAGCAAAAAGGCGAGCGACTAAACTGCCAGGCGAAACATCAATAACCAAAAAATAAATGATCGTTTCGGCCGATCTTGTCGGGACAGTTTGTCACACCATGGGTTTGTAACACGGCTTGAGTCAAGCCATAACCACCAATGGGGCCAACGCCCACCAACATAACAAGAAATAGTCAGGATATTCACGAAGCAGGCGATTGCCAATTACAGGCTAATCATGAATTAGCCCCCAAGCATGCGCAGAAACGTAGATAAAAGCGAGGGAGAATGCCGCTGCGAAGTTCAATTGAATGCAAAGTAATTTTACTATTTCGGATTCTAGGTTATTTAATGGTGTAATTATCGGCCCTCGCACTAACATAACTTGAGCTTTACAAAGCCGAATATAAGCCTTGCAGTTTAAATTGACAGTCAGGAAAAAGAAATCACACTGGGCATTGACTGATTGCAGAGGTATGTAATACTACTCCTGCTCTCAACTTGGTTTAAAAATGGACAGAATATTGATGAAGTCGCCCATGGTGGCTCGCCACCCACATCTGAAAAACATAGTTGTAGATATTCCACGAGACAAATTTGACTGTTATTACTGACTGTCAGGCTCTGGTAAGTCTTCCCTACGCCTTTGCATTACTTTGTATGCGGAAGCAACGTCTCGTTATGTAGAGTCCACTTTCCGCTTACGCCAGACAGTTTTTGTTACCAAATGATGGAAAAACCGACGTCGATTCATATTGAAGGGCTATCCAACGAGCCAATTTCTACTTGAGAGCAAAAAATCAAACCATCCTCATAATCCACGGCTCAAACGGTGGGGACGATTAACCGAAATCTATGACTAATTTGCGCCTACTCTACGCCCGCGTTGGAGAAGCTACGCTGCGCCTGTCACCATGCGCCTTTAAATGCGGCCAAACCCACAGCAAATGTCGATCGGTATTAGAAAATGGAGCCTGAAACTAACATTAACTTTATTTCGGCTCCAAGTAGTACAAGCCGCAAAGGGCAACACTGTTAAGACCCTAGAAATCTATCGCCAAGGATTTCATTTCGTGCACGGACTAAACGGCGAGTCTGTGACTTAAATCTGATCCTCCGCCCTTAGATCTGCATAAAAAGCACACTATTAAGTGGTGGTTGATATGGCTTAAGAGTAAGAGAAGACTCAAACTGCCGCCTAGCTGAATCCATTTGAAACTGCACTAAACCTGCTGGTTGGCTACAGCGAAAGTGGCTTTTATGGACTGAAACCCGAAGTGAAACAGCGAAATCGTTTTCTTCGTCTAATCTCTTGCCCTGCCCCCATCTGTGGTTGCATGGCAGAACTGAGCACGTTTATTTCAATTTAACAACCCAGCAGGAGCTTGCCAAACCTGTGATGTTTAGTACCAAAACAGTTTTTTGATCCGCAATGAGCGTATCCGGGCTACGATGAACTCGTTTAGCAGGGCCGGTGCTATTCGGGGTTGGGACCAAACGCAGTTATTATTATTTTGCAAATGCTGCAAGCAGATAGCCGACCATTACAAAATTGATTTCTGACCAAAACCCTATAAAGAGCTGGAGTTACAAAGGCCAGATTTCTGATTTTATTATCGGGCAAGCAAAGCACGTCGTTAAAATTCAAATACATCAATGATCGCGTTGAATATCATGGAACGCAAAACATCCCTTCGAAGGGGATGAATTCCCTAATGCATTGGAACGTCGTTAAAGAAACAGAATCTAACCGCCCGTTACGACACGAATCTAGTCCTAAATATTTAAGTCAGCAAGAGTTGCACAGCTGCCTCGCTCGGTACACGTTCGCCTAGAAGCTAGAACGTTATTGGTGACCACTCCCTTGCCACGATCACCGACATGTCGATGCCGATGCCCTAGGCTTATTTCCGCCAAACCGTAAGCTTAATCCGGCAATAACCGTGAGCACAATTGCTGAAAAAAATATTTAAGAAATCGAATGACAGAGCTTACCTTTTTGTCAACGTAGGGCTCAATTGTATTTATATCCTTCACGCAGCGCCACACCCTTTCTGGGGGTGAAGTCAGCGTTATTACGCGTGCCAGTCATACATGGCAGCAGATTATCGGCGTATGTATGTATTGATGAGCCTTTCGATTGGCTTGCCATCAGCGACAATGAAAGATACTGCAAAACCTATAATTCATTTGCGCGACATTGTGGTAAATACTGTAATCGTTTGAACATGATGAAGATGTCCATACGGCTGTGACTTTTGTACCTCGACATTGGTCCCAGGGGCCGGGAGTGCATGCGGCCACATTGTTGCTTCCAAAGGTACCATAGAAGATATTAAAAAATAGTGAGGCATTCAATTAACCTGGTAAATACCCTATCTGGTCCGTAACGTATTGCAAATATTACCACTAAAAGAACGCCTATCGATCAGGAGTAAATGGATTGAGTTGGTTGGAGCGATAGTTAAACTAATTTTTCCACAAATGTGACCTTCAAAGCACCCCTATGGTTTAATACTGTATTAAACAGGACGTTCAGGTTTTTCAGGTAAATCGACCCTGAAGTAATGACACCTTTTATCGCATCGCGCATCGTGGAATTAAATTGGCTGCAACTACGGCCTGAGCCAGCACCCTATTTAAGCATTGATGGTATGCAATATTTAACCTAAGGTGAGTCGACATTGACCAAAGTCCAATTGTCCAACGCCGCGCTCAACCCAGGCACTTATGCTGAAATCTTCAACCCCAGTGCCGAATTATTTGCCGGGACCCAAGATCCGTTCACGGAGATATCAAGCAGGTCTTACGGTCCTTTAGTTTTAATTAAGGGTAGACCGGTACACCTTCTTTTGAAGCATCCTGCCAATGTGACAGGTGTTATTAAGGTCCGTGAAGAGCAGCTTATTTTTTCCGATGTTTATGTGCCATGTGAGTTATGTAAAGGCAAAACGTTTACAACGCGACAACACTAGAAATTCCAATACAAGGTTTGACATTCATCAATTACTCGATAGGCGATTGAAGAAGCAAGGCCTCTTTGATCGCTATTCCTGCGATCGCCCGGCAAACTGCAAACACTCATCGATGTAAGGTTTGTCTTATGTGCGTCCTGGCGACAAGCGGCGACCGCACCTCGCTGTTCGGTGCGAAGCGGCAACGGTGTTAAACGGTGCTAAGAATATTGTACCAAGCGCGATACAGCCAAATCCTTGTATTATTCTAGATAGCCCACCACAGGTTTACATTTTCATGATATCATAACAGTTACTAGCGTCTTTGCACCGCCTGACGTGCCACTGGTTAATACATTCGTTATTGAGCATTAATTTGATGTGCATTAAAAAACTGCCGACTGGGTTGCTCGATTTAGGACCTGGGTCTGCAGATCTGGAGTGGCAAAATTGGTCGACTCAAGGCACACCTGAAGACATTTGCCAAGGTTGAGGCCTTACATACTGCCGTTTCGTAAAAGCGTCATTGACTTTAAAGAGACTTACTCATGTCATTCAAGTGAATCATTTTAAAGTTCGTTTTGCAGACAGCATGGGCCTTAGCACACGTCACGTAATACAGGTGGTTAGTGCAATGTTTTGAAACGCCCGCGAACCGATTTTTCGTATGTTTAATCCAACACTTGATTTGTCAAAAACTGGCCACTGTATTGCAGTCATATAAGGTGATTTTTCTGCAACAAATTTATTAATGGCAAAGAGTGAAAGTGCCAACTTATGTGAAGTCGTCTTGGCAAAGCTCCTTTGAGTGTATCAAGAGTTATGCAAAATGAGCAACATGCGCCCGCAGGACCACTACCCTTTAGTTCCACTATGATTCTTCAATTACAAAAAGCGCAACCAATAGACAAGTACAGTTAGGCCCAATTAATTAGGTACATAATTAATATTTCAGCTAAGTAAGTATCAGACTTAGGGGGAGAATATAGTAAATTCTACCACCTCAAATAATTAGGCTGCTGATTGCTATATTTTTTAATATTTTAATAGCTATAAAGTTATCTCAAATGCCAAAATTTTTCTAAGTTCATACTGGTCTATTATTTGCACTAAAATTGGCGTTATTTAGTCTTCGCTATTAAGGCTGAAATCAACGCCAAAAGCCATTTGATATTCCGGTTTTTCACGCCTGTCGCGGGTGCTGTTGGATGATAAAAAGAAATCGCTCTTCGACAACTATGATGATAGGTACAGTTTGCGGGCAAAAAATCCTTAGTAAGCTATCAATTGAAGGGCATTTTACCGATAATGGTTCATTAACCTCGCAATTATTTGGCCCATTCGTCAGAACAGCGAAATTCGGGATAAGAATGGTTATATACCACCTATCAAGCAACTGAGTGCCCTACCAAATTAACTGGGCAAATACGCACGGCCCTTTTTTAACTATAGCGATTTCCAAGGAACGCGTTACTGCTTATCCTTGGGATATAGCCACACCCAGCAGTTACAAATGGTTTTCCTATTCGGATAGTTATGAAGGGGTGCCGCCCAGTTATGAGATAAGTGAAGACAGCTTCCTTCAAAGCCAACACAGACATAATTGGGCCGTTTTCAAAAGATAAATTTCGTGGTGAGCAAGTCGTAGAACTGAAAATTAATCAAGTTCAGGGGATTATTTTAACATGTTCAGTAACGCCAATCTAAACTGCAGGTTGTCTAACCACATGGGTAATGTCAATGTTGACTTACCCGAGAAAGTGGCTGCTTTGTGGGCATTAGGCAAGCGGGCTATCCTTCTATGGCAACATATTTGGATTACCCACAGCGAGTAAAAGTATATCAAAAATGAGCCTTAATTAGATGCGCTCCAATCGTATTTTGTTAAATCTGATATAGTTCGAATTACCTCACCTATTAGGGTTTTCCCTAAAAACTACCGTTATCATACCTCAGTGGTGGCTTATTTCTACCCATCACTGTGCATGCAACCTTGCTGCTAGGTTCGTGCAGTTATGAATGTATTTCAACCGACAATACGGCCGTTGCTCCCAAATTAGTATGACTTTATCAGCCGGTTTTGATGCACTTTTGATTTCATCTCTATTCGCGACAATTTGGATTAGTTTTGACCTTAGAGTTCATACGTTGGGACTTACCCCCGCATGCACTTAAGCAGATTTAACTCACTTCGAAGGGCGCCAAAAATGAGCGCTCCTCTTCACCATAAAAAAATCCCGCGCTTTGGATCATAAAGCCACTTACTACAATAGCTTGGGAGTGGGTGTTCCTGATGATGCGTTCTTAAAATGAAATATTGAGTTGCGGCTTATATTGAAGTTTGATTGGTTCAGTTCTTGTTAATACAAGCCAAGCGGAAGACAACAATATTGAGTCTAGGCCATATTATGACTAGAAATCGATATCAAAGCAACAAGTCAAAGCTTTATTTATGGTTTCTTCTTTAGCTTACGATTTGTGGCTCGTCAGTTTACCACCGAGCGCCTAGTGCGAGTTAATTTTAATACTCAGTTATTGGTTTGACAGAGGATCGAATCATCTTTTTGGGCACCAAATGCGCATTTACCGGCAGAAAGACTAACCGAAAACAAACGCTTCGGTAGTCTTTGTTGGAATACCTTATTAGTATCCTCCCGGGTGCCGATACCTATTTACCAGCAGTCGACCGCTTTGCCTACCAGCGAAACTTAAAAGTACTCTATAAAAACAGGAATTGAAAATTTTCTATCGCTGGATTAAGTTTATTCCTAAGTGCCACTCCGACGTCCAATAAATAGCCCTGTAATGTTGACAGCCGCGAGGGAAATCAAAAAATCCGCTTGTTCTCGCGTTTCAACACCTTCAGCAACAAATTTTTAAATTTAAGCGAAAGGCCATATCAATATGGCCCAATAGTAATAAGATACTGACGCTCTGAAACCCCTAGTTATCCACCAAATTGCTTGTCTTTTTAAGGGCGAGATTAATCTTGTCGTCAGATAAAGCCAAGTAGCACGAGTAACCCGCTTAACCAAAATCCCACTAAAGCAATGTTGAACCTAGCTTTTGTAACTTTTGCAAAAAACTGGTAGCTGCAAGTAAATTTTCGAGAATACTCAGATTCTGTGACTTCAAATTCGATAAAACTGGGGCGTATTAAAATCTACAAATAGTGATTTTTATTTCCTCAAAAAGATTTCCATTCTTATAATCTATAGCGGATAAAACTTGTGACGGACACTTTTACCACTCTTGCAAAATGCTTTGCTTGTATCTCAGAAAACTCAATACATAAGCTGCCTAAAACCCAAAGGTAACTGGCATTATCTTGCCACATTGCTCTGCAATTGAAATTCAAATCGCGGTGAGATCATGGCCTAAACCTTGTGTCAATACCAGGTAATAACCACTTCATTAACCTGTCACCTGGCCATGAGGTTGACCTTGGGCTATAAATACAAAACTAAATTGACTCAGAATAGCAGGGCATTATCAATATTGTTGCAATAGCTACACTTACTGTTTGTTGTCTTCCCATCATCTCTTCAATTAAAAAGAGATCGTCCTTTACCCTCTAATTAGAACGATACATGGCTCTAAATCAGCATTGCTGACTTAAATTCACTTAGATTGAAGCTCTCTGACTGACTTGCCTTTAGCGATGCCTATGCTTGCACCGACGTTTTAATTGCTCACTCTTCATTTTTTGTTTCCCTAACACTAACAACCTATCGGCAAGCGTTAAACAAGGTAGTGTCATCCGGTATTGTTGTACAACCATAATTAAAAAATTTCATCACCACCCAAGCGAGAAATGAATGTCACCTTCACGCAAACTAAGCTTTTAACTAAGCAGCGATTTTATCAGCACTTGTCACCCCACTTCATACCAAATTGAGTCTTTGAGTTTTTAAAACATCTAAGTCAAAAATAGTAGTGCGACATCAGACTCGGGAACGGCTGGGCCCTGAGTACGCTCTACACGCAACATTTCACACAAAAAAAATTGACCTAATTAGGCAGTCCCAGTTCAGGCTATCGAAATTAGCCGCTATTTCCACGGTTTTTTACTGTTGCTCAATTTCCATATGTCTATCTTAAACATCTTATTATACTCTTTGTTTTTCTCCGTTTTGAGTCGTTGATTGGTATCCTTCCATTTGCTTCAATCATCATCCACTTATTGTGCGAATTTATATTACCATTGAATGTCAGGTTTTAGGACCATAGTTATGTGTGTGGCTAACTTATATAGCAAAAGTCGACAAAACGACTTAAGCGGTGCTAACAAGCGATTAAAAAGAAATATAAAGTCAGCCAAAGCAGTAAACAATCAACACTGTTAAGGGAAAAAATAACTGAAGAACATAAGATAACATACTGGTTTCGATGGTTTTCCAGCCTCCATTGGACGATGAGTTCAATACCGTTGGGCTAGACGTATTAATCACCAATCCACCTTTAAAGCAACGCAGCTTGCTTAATGAGCATCTCATACAAGGGTGAAAATTTTATAAAACATCGAGCTAATTGTGCTTATTCATTGAGTTTTCGGCATTCTGCCCTGTTTGCCAAGAAGTAATCCATCACGCTACTAAGCAATTCATATTAACAGAAATATTGGTGCCAAAACTTTACGTTTTCGTAGACTTTCAAGTCATCAATAAAAATAAGTGTCCAGCTCTCTATTACACCACTCGTTACCGTCGGTTGCCAAAATTTTGTGACCAAGTTCATTGCGAAGATTTTCTGGGATAATACCATCCAAAGATCCTCCCATAGCCTTTCGCTACGACCCATCTCCGTCCGTGGAAATCTGCAACTTCCCGCTGCACTCTTCAGTTCATCCCTATGCTCCAGCCCGACATCAGTGGTGATACGATACCAGTTTTTCATTGCTCAATGATGGATAGGGAACAATTGAAAAAAACACTGACGAAACAGATTGGCCACCAAAAACACAAATCGAACATCAGGCCCTTTAATTGGACTTAAACATTTTAAAAGATGTATACTCCAAAAAACTCTGTCACATAAATAAATTAAATAGTTAGGGATTAAACTCAACAACTAGTTAGAAGCGCACAAGGGCTGTGGCTTATCTAAACCATTGAAACCCTTTATAAAAGGTAATATTCTTTCTTAGAAGGCATAACTTTTTGGACTTTTTAGAGATAATAAAAATACCTCCCTATTTTTTAAAATCATGGTGAACTTTTTAACTTTTTTTTACTTGTTTTTTAGAAAAAAAAGTGTTTTGTTTTTCCACCCAAAAAAAAATCTTTAAAAAATAATCGTTATATTTTTTTCCCCATTCTTCTTTCGGTTTGTGGCTCTGCGGT
>Ga0163217_1052549_pt1 | contig 12380 bp, 6 predicted proteins | sample SynspAceP_FD_185933 | JGI IMG/M metagenome (GOLD analysis project Ga0163217, IMG submission 185933) | Saline lake microbial communities from Ace Lake in Antarctica - Synechococcus sp. Ace-P (PacBio error correction) | ecosystem: Environmental > Aquatic > Non-marine Saline and Alkaline > Saline ... | reverse complement strand
GTTAAAATCTTCTTTAAAACCACGAACCAAATACCAAATTACGCCGCCACACGCTCACCTGATAAACAGGTAATCTTACAGAATCTAGCGATTTGAGAATCAAGGCCAACTTACCAATTCTTCGCTGAAAGGGCTTCAACAATCGATGCATTATCTGTTTACGGCTTGCCGCTCTTATGGAGTGACCGCGAATACCAGAACTCGATAACTTCAACATCACTCTCTGCTGAGTTTCTTGTGCTGTAGCTAAGCCTGTATAATGCAGTGGAAACAGCGCAAAGCTAAGCATTGCTGTTTAAATTTATGTGATTTTCATTGTGTATCCTCATTCATGTCCCGGAAACAGCATTTCATTAACATCTCCCGTAAAAGTACGCTACAAAGATGTAAAGAGTCAAGCTTTTATGATTTTCTTAATGATTAAGAAAGCTTTAAAACATAGCTTTAATTGATTAATCGCAGGATATAAAATAATAAACTTTAAACGTTTTAAAGATAAGAGACAAAATAAAAAGCCGCTCTTCAAATCTAAGAAATACAGTAAAAAACAAGAGTGAGAGTGATTCGCAAAATATTTTAAAATGAAGAGCTATTAGTGCCATTTAGCCAAGCAGCTGACTACAAGTAATCCATTAAAGGCTAAACTTTAGCTAAAATGAGTGCAAGTCCGCCCAAATAGCCGAATGTGCCAAACCTGGGCAAAACAAATAATGTATGCAAGGAACTTCCCTGGAAATGTGACATATTCAGCTAGCGATGTTGTGTATAAGCAATGACCTTGCTAACAAAATTAGTTTGCCATGACACCACCACCAAACACAATTTTTTCTGCGCTATAGCCAACAATTAATTATGGCACAGCGCGCTAATACTTGCGCTTGAATATCCTCAAGCTTTGATGATGTCATCGGGTAATGTTCTCGCGCAGCTTGTTGCCATTAATTTTACCCATGGCCGTGCCTGTATGCTAAACCCTCAAACGCAATACCATGAAAAAGCAGAACAACTTGAATACCCTTCTGTGCTGACAACATATGGCCCAATTCTGGATTTAATTAATCCAGTAAGTGGCGCCATTAACAACAACCCCGCCCCCCCACACCCGTGCCGATGGAATATAAATACACAGAAAGTTATTTGGGCAGCGCCCCATTGTACTCGGCTTAACGCGCAGCATTAACATCAGTTATCGATGAAAAACCTCCAATCCAGCCATCCTTTAGCACAGAGAGGATGCTGTATTACCCCAATGCTTAGGCGTTGCAGTGATTATGACAAAGGTGCTTAACGCGGGTTAAATCCAAAGGGCCAAAGCAGGCTAAACCCAACGTATCAAAGTAAAAAGTAAGCCCGTGTGTTTAAAAAAACTCAATAACCAAAGCCAATGTTTCATCGGTCGGTAGTGGAATACGAGTTTGCCGCATGCAAGTTACGCGCCGTTCAACAATGCACAATTAACTTAGTGCCGCCGGCTTCTATCACAGCAAAGTATTTTTTTTTCATCATGTCATAGGCCCATATTTCAGCAGCCTTCTACTTCACTAAACGTTTTCGGTGGATTAAACAAGTAGTTATACAGCAGCCAGCGAATAATATAGCAGGAACACAGTTGCCACTATAAGCCATACTTGCATCACCACCTAGCATCACTAATAACCCCCATAATAAATGCCCAGCAGCCGCTCCTGCTGGCGGTGAAAAATAAAAATAACACCGGCTACAGTGCCATGTTCATGCTACCAAAGCACTTATACCTTTGGAATAAAGGTGGATAAAGTCACGATCATGAATAGTCCAGTTAAGGGAAAGGTATAAAGTGCCACTTCTTGCGCAATAAGTCGGACAACAAAACATCAGCATGATGGCAAAACTAAAACAACATAAGCACCAAAGACCAGTTATAAACCTGCATCATCCCAAATCCCGACAAATCGACCGGCCGCCGCGCAATGAGAAAAACACCGATACGGCGTTACATAGCCAACATTTATCTGGGCCTACAGTATAACAAGCAAAGTATCGCTTAAGGCTTGATGCATCCACAGACTAAGTAACTGGCACCACAACATAAATCGCACTTTCAGCAGCCACATATAAAAAATGCTCCTAGAGAAAAGCCCATTGCATAGTTTTTTAACATTTTAGACTGCTCATAAAATTATGAGTCTTGCTAGGGCTTTGTGCTTTTGTGGGAAACTGGGTAATCAACCTCCAATCGAGTTAGAATTAATAGTACACCATGCCACAGCAAGAAACATAAAGTAATTTCCAGTCAGAAACGCCTTCTCTCACCATCCATGCCAAATAACTGCCCGATAATGGCGCCTATACCAAAAAAAGCCTCAGCCCCATTCATGGGCCAGATGCCTCCTTAGTAGAACGTGATATATCACCAACAAAGTGCTAGTGCAGCGTCTTAAAGACGCACACCGCTACCCTGAAAGAGTAATATGACCCAATATAAAAGCGAAACTATTGGCGCCAAAAAAGAAAATAACATGAAGAGCAAACAGGCTTAAGACCCAAACGATAATGGTGAACTTTCGCCCAAACTTATCTGCCTAGAAAAGCCCAAGAATAATCCAGAAAAAAGCGATTCCTATCATAAACAATGAATGCAGCAAACCTTGCTTCGGTTGCTTACGTCAAATTCTCTTTTAACTCCTTGAGATCTCTCTACCGAGTCAGACGTCATAGCAAAAACATTCATAAACATTCAGATAAGTAAGCCAACGAATAAGCGTAGTGTTATTGCAACTTGATTGTCTTTCATTGCTTTACTTACCCTTAAATTCGTGTTAAAAAACTTAATGTAAACTTCAATGTGTGAGCGAATAATCTTAAGTCAAAATTAGCTTAACCGTTACCGCCTAAAACTTATCGTTAAGACCTTCTCAGACACTAACAAATCAAAACTTTATTTGTAAATAGCTTGTAAAAAATAACCATTCAATTGTATTTACATTAGAGAAAAAGTATAATTAATGACCCATAAGCATGTTTTAACTTAAAACGATTAGAAGTATTAATTTAAAATGAATTACATCTAGAATCACGTTTTCATTTGAATCGCATCCATTGTGAGGCATTACGTCACAGTATCAAAAACGATTGCAGGTTGAAGCCAGGACTCAATAACTGAATTCCCTCGACTGTTTGAGTTGTTATTTCAATTTGTAATGGTCATCGCTATGACTTTATTACTATTTACAAACAACTGGTCGGACACCCTTAGCCCAAGCTACAGGTCAGCGCTCAGTGCCCTTAAAAGTAAACAAAAAAACGTAAATGAAGCCAAACTTGTATCAATCTCCCAAAAACATGCTAGGCATGCTTGCTATTATGGCACTTATGCGCTGGTGACTAGAAACTTACAAAATAAATTCCTTACCTGAAAAGAAGACTTGGTATAACGTAATTTGCCAACTAATGCCAGTATACGAGTGTTACCTAAAGGGAGGACAGTGATGGCGGCTATGCGGTGTCAGATTATCGTAAGCCTCAATGACAGCTTGGCAGTATTGACGATCTCAAAACCCTCCCAAAGCACTTGAAAAAGCAGGGATTAGTTTGGTTCTAGATTCGTTTTACCATACCTCTGACGAAACCACGCGGGCAATGGCAGCCAAAGAGGGTATCAGTGAAATTCGCTGAAGTTTTACACATGTTTGATGACCGGCAACTCTGCCTGACAATATGAGCCAACCTACGTGAAAAATATTCCCTCAAGTAAGACGAGGTAAACTTGCTTGACAACCGAAACAAGCCAAAAAGTGGGTTTATTTGGGGGGGGGAACAGGGGGGGGGGGGGGGGGGGGGGGGGGGGAAAAAAAACCCCACCCCCCCTTTTAAAATTAAAGTTTTTTTTGTTTTCAAAAAAAAATTTGGAGGGGACTTGAATTATTCCAACCCTGCGTTTTAAATGCCATCACTGATGAAAGCTATTTTTTAGCTAATTTGGCCTGTGAAGCACTGCCGTCTTGAATGCCTTGGCATTATCTGCGAAAAAAATGGTACCAGTTGCGAAAATCAAGACAAAGCCCATACATTAATTCAAGCTTTACAATAGGTGCCTGCAATAAGGCACCAGCTGTGGTATTTAAATCAGAAGCCATAAGTGCATCCTGAGAATGTACTTAAATATATTGAAAACAAAGAATGTCAGCTTTCTTAAACCCTTCTACTTATGCCTTGGTTGTGAAAGTTTAGCGACTCGAAAAACGCTTACCTATTAACTGAGTCAATGCGTAAAAGTTTTGCTATCAACAACGCGCCATGGACAAATTATATCGCAGTCACGATGATATTGGCTGGACTTTCGATGTGCAGTCGCACAAAAATTAGGATAAAACGGCAATGGACCATCCGTCAAAAACTTTTTTTTTTTTTTTTTTCTCCAAAAAAAAATCCCCAAAATTTTTTTTTTTTTAATTTTACGCGGCGTTTTGCAGCGTTTCATTTGCGAGTGGCGTAGCTTTTGGTGAAAAAAACCAAGTACAGGCGATTTGGGTTCGGCTCGTCGGCCTCTTGGCGGCTTAGAGAATGCGATTCAACAAAACCATGCACAAAAATATCGGCATTGCCGTCAAACGCATATTATTAGTACACAGCATTATTTTGAGTATTGGTGGGTTGCCATACTTTAACTCAGCGACGAATTGGTTTGTTAAAAATACTACTCCTATCACAAGATATCAATAAAAAACACGATGAACCCGCTGGGTTCACAGAATAGCCTTTAAACTACAGTGCCATTGAACAAGCTAGCCATCGCAAGCGGCCACAATACAAAATTTTTCAGGGTTACTTCACTTGATTAAAATTCGTCAGCAACCCACGCTATTTTTGGCCAAGCTGAAACGCCAAATTTTGGACAGTGATAACGTCACATATATTTGCTTTTGCGCGACATATAACGAAGGCAAAGAGCTCTACTAGTACTGTGTAATTCAGCGAGTTGAGCAACACATAACAGTAAAATCATGATCCAACTTATGATTCTACTGGCAATGAGCTGATTACCCAACAAGACATAAGTGTCCTAGGGATACCTTCTTGCAGCCCTTATCAAGTGATGTGGAAGTGTAAACCAATGGTGTCAAACGAGTTTATTTACACTTTGTGCGCCCACGAACTAAACGGTCAAAGTACCACATTTATCGGCGTATTCCTGCGGAGTAAAACATAGTGGCTGCTAATCGACCTTTTTTCTCCAGCTTTGTTGACATACTTGGTCAATGCAGGGGTACTGCGGGATGCTTCTCAAGGAATATCATCAAAACCGGTCACTGCAGTTCAAGGGTAGCAATATTCAATTATTTCCACTCGCAGTGCTGCAAGGGCTATCACATCACTCATACACAAACAATATATTAGTAAGGGCTGGAGTGAGGCCTCACGCGCCGCAATTTCTGCATGCTCTGTGAAGTAACGGGTATATGCCAAATTCTATCGGATTAATAGCGATATTTAGCTTGCTTGCCCCTTAGCATAGCCACTCAGGCGACTGCGTGATATCTCGCCACTGGATTATCATAAATCATCCGGCATTAAGCGACAAAACTCGCGAAGAATCAATAACCTTAGCTAAGACCGCTATATGCCTGTCTCTTAGCCAATTGCGTTGCTCAGCAATAGTAAAGGCTCCTGCTCATTATCAATATTAACCGAGCCTGTTTCAAGGCATATTCGAAGTCTACGCGACCACGTTGACTGCTTGCGTAGCACATGTTTAAAAGCGTACCTTTTAAGGCACCATATAAAATAAAGCCATGGGTAGCGACTCTGCGCTACTGTCTGCAGACTTGAATCGGACACCCGCCTCCCGAACGACTATATACTTTATGATGACCTATAAAACTGTTTAACGCCCTGATACTATTTTTCTTACTTATTGAACCTCGCAATCCCTGCAATAACACTATTTAGCCATCCAGATCAGAAAAGCTATAACGAAAGAGTCAGCCAACATTACAACCGATAACCCCGATTTCCCACACGCAGAGACCGAGCCGCTAAATTAGGCCCGTAATATCCCAGTGCTTCAGACTCTTTTAAAATCGCCCTTCGCGTAATTAGCGATAATGGTCTGGGCATTGAACGCATTAGATACCGGTGCGGTAGGGACACGCCTAATGAGCTTAGCAACCTGTTTTTAAATTGAGTTATCACGTTACCCACCATACTCATTAATACTCTGCTCTCTAGCAAGCTACCTAAGACACTGGAAAATTACCTACCACATGCAAAGAGTTTTTAGCTATCTATCCAATAATTGTGTGCGCCCTTAATCTAGGCTAAAGTCATGTATGTAGACTGATAATTTATATTACATTGATGGTTTGCAATGATGTTAACCTGCATGGTTTTGATGTAAGTTAATTACTACAATTATGATTAAAGCTGCACTAGCCACAAAAGGTATGAATATAACCAAGAACACCGTATATCCCAAACGCAAAACACCAGAATTTGGCCTTAAGTCCAATGGTTAAGGTGCCAGCCTTAGAAAACAACCGCAAGGTACCCATGTTGAAAACCAGCGTGATCCTCTGATACTTAAGATACGCTTATCCCAAAACCCTATTTACCCAAGTGATAGCTGTTGCCAAAGCCAAAAGTTAAAAGAGCTGTAAAAATGTGTGAAACTCTATATTAACTGCCCGCCCGTCGCTGTCATCCAGAGCATTTTGGTCAAGGGTAATGAGTTAACTAAAAGAAGTGAAACGCGCCTTATTCAAAGGGATGAAGTTATGCAGAACCGCAAATTTGTCCCTATTGCAAGGCAGTGAAATTTAGCGCCGCCGAGTATTTATGTTTTTTCACAGTGCTGATCTGGCATCAGTGTGCACAAAAAATGTTTTGCTGGTGGGATTATTAGCCATGGCTCCTGGTGCATAAAGAATATTGGCTTTATTGGCTGAAACCCCCATGTTGACAAAAATTGCCGAAAAGATCGCAAAGCTGGAACATTGCCTTTAAAAAATATTATAGCGAGTCTGAGCTAGTGATTTTGAGGATAAATAATTTATCTGCATTTTTGGTTCTATGTTTGACATAGATCGTACTAGTTTGCGCTCAGTCTCACACTGAAAGGATATAAGATGAGCTAACTACCAATGCAGAATTCAGCATGTCCCTATGTATGGAAGTAAACGATATCGAAGTCGATCCCAGACAATGGATTTAAACCAACAACAAATAGTGGACTTGCCAAGTATGCTGCATCCATATTGAATTACCGTAACCTTGGCATTCATGATCAGTTTAATATTCTTGCTATGACTGACATGAAGTAGGCATTATAGTGGGGTTAAATGTAACTTAATTGCAATAGCCAATTAAAGCAACTTCTATTAGCTTGCTTAATTTTCGAAGGGTCAACCATTGTTTATGATTCCATGTATTGCGCCATCCACACTGCAACATCGATAAGCCTAGTCAGTAGTGAACGCGAACACTTAGCTCGTCACAAAGAGATTGGCTATACGACTTTGCCACGCAAATTGATAGTTTGAACTTGATCTTTGCCTTTGCCGCAGCCGGGGCATTCACCTTGGGTCAGGCCGACAAATTGCCTGCTATTCTTGCACCGCGCCAGAACTAAAGCAACCTTGGATATCCTAGTAGAAAACCCAAAAATGGTTTTGTGGAATATGCCACCCCCCCGCTGTTTTATTACCTTAGTAGAATTGAGTTAACAACCGATGGTCAATTACGACAGAAGGCAATTACAATTATTGATTAAGTATGCTTTAGACTTAGGACAATGTTTACAAACTCGTTTTTCTAAAATGCAATTGAATCAATTTTAATGACCTACTTTCAATGGGTCGCATCCACCGCACCTAAACTTACTTGCAAGTGTTTAGACCCGTCTTTGGCTATGTTTTAGTTCACACGTATAACCTTGCCCGTTTGACAAAGTCATCGATGACAGTGCCTTTAAAAGTGAACAGGTGGCAAAGCGTACCATATGGTGAGGCTAGTTTGTTGCCACTTCACGATATGCCAGTAATACTCCTCATGATGGGTATGATTTTAGTGTTTATTTAATTTTTTCAACCTCAATTCATTACCTACTGGGTGGGCACTATTGCTATTGGCTATTTTAAGTAATGTAAACTCGCCGGTTCTTTTTTTATCTGCTATTTCATACATCTTTTCGACGAGGAAACTATATTCGGAATCACCGATGCAGATAACTATATTGAGGGCCTATAATTGCGAATTGGTTTTGTTGAAACACAAAAACTGACTACGGCACTAATGACTGTTATTTTATCCCATAAATCGTAATAGCACGCCCCTATTTTTGTTAATCCGAATAAAAAGCTTAACGCCTTGGGGCAAAATTACCACAGTTACTTAACTCAAAGGACCATGATGTTCCGTCAGTTAATGAAGATCTGGCGGGCGAGTAAACATGAAATTATTGCAATTCTGAACTAACAGACAATACTCAGGAATCAAAAAAAAGTACCCTTAGTCGATCTTAATGACAGTGTGACAAATACCTGATGTTTCAGCCTTAGTCGCCTAATTGACTCGTGGTTAGTAGTGTATTAGCATACTCGCTAAACAAACAGCAGTAATGCTGAGCAAGTGTATACAAAAAAAAGTAAAAAAAGCAATCTCAACTTGAGTTTCAATATCAAGGATAGATAGCTTTTCTCAAAGTCAAACCTAGAATTAACCTACCCCTTCGACAATCAGAGGGCAGCTTCATTAAAGCTTTTGTGCCCGAGTTTAGCCACAACAATAGTCTATATTGAGTTACAACAAAGCAGCTCGGCTTATTGATCCCGTGAAGCCCGAGTCACATTCAGCGGGGGAACACAAATATCAAGGTAAGCAGTTAACAGTCCGCTCCAAAAACGGCCCTCGAAAAAAATGCAAGAAGCCATGCCCAAAAGTGAAAAAGTCGCCTTTGATAAGGTAACTTATATGACAATTATTATGCGCGATTTACATCTACTGAGGCCAAGAAGCCATCAAAGGCCGACCATCTTCGCTATATCAGCGAAAAAACAAACCCCATGCTTCCTGTAGCCACAAGCGATTACGAACATTAGCCCGTCAATAGCGAGACTCGATTTATGTAACTGCTCTTAAGCTGGTCCCAAGTATCCGTATAACGATTTAGAAGATTAGATGAGTCTCAAATGTGCAGGCTATCTCCTCCCTTGGCTAGTATTAGCAAGATCGGTGTGATTGATAGTTAAATCGGTATTAATGGCCAGTTAATTCGCTCCTATTGCGATGTGAAGTTAGTGATGATTTATTTTACCCCAACCATTTGCTTTATTGATAGCCTCCCTTCCAACAAGAGTGACGAACAAAAACCTTTAAATTTGAACGGCGTGACTACTTGCTATGGAGCCCCACAGGGCCTGCATTGATGACCCTTGGCACTGTTGCAGCGACCACAATAGCCGCAATCAACTTCTGGCTTAAAGCAGTACGGCAAAAATCCCTTAAAGAAAATAAATACTGACAACTAGGTCTTTGGAAACAGGCTCCAAAAGCACCGCAAGTATCACATTTGTTGTTCTGCAAATTCTGCTAAAACGGAACTGCGAACAACACCATCCTAAATTCACCGTGGCACTACCTGAAAAGTTTTTGAATTTTCTCTACAAGATTAAAGTTAAACCCGAGTCACAGCGATAAAGTAATACTATCATCTGCGCTAAGTTACCCTACAATCAGTTGTTCCTCACCAACAGCGAGTAATAATAGTTTTTATGAGAAGCCGTCAGATTTGGGATCATCTAAAATAACGATTGGCTTTGGAACTGCGACCACGCATAAAATTACTGACTAAATGAATATTGGCTTTTCCATTAAGTAAATCATGGAGCCCTTAACTTTTCATCATGTTTGTGCAGTACTCCAGACATCAGTAATAGCAGCAAGCCAATGCGCCACTTTCTTCTTCAGTACCGGCAAAAAAAAAAACCGATTGGGACTCACGATTCTGGCGTACTACTTGTACGATAATTTTATCGTACAATTTTTCAACCACATTCAGTGCAGCAGCCAAGGCAAGTTAAGTTTTACGCTTGCCGCATGGCCGGTTAAAAAAAAACTAAATCAATATGCGGATCAAGCAAGCTGTAAACTCATGGCTTGACCAATATTTTTAGGGCTTATTGCCCCATGCTGTCGCTCATTAGCCGCGCAACGCCAAGATCAGGGACCCGAGATGTCTCGCTCAACGACTCCACTATGCCGCAAACTTGCCTATCGTATCAATTTAAAAACTTCATTAAACATAAGCTTTCTGTAATACTTTCCTCATGTGTGAAAGTATCCCGCCCCCTTCATACGGCTATTTTACCGACTTAACCCCACTCAAATCACTTTGAAAGTATGGTAGCCCTCGATAAATATTGATATCACTGATCCAATTGATCGTTCGTAATTCTTCAACTAAGGCTAAAACCCGCGCCTTTGCTTGAGCCGCATATTAATGTCTTTGGTCACTAAGACCACTTGGGCGGGGCGCCCGCACTCGCTGTAAAGTAAGCAACTTGTGATGCGAGCTGTCATTTTCATTACTGTAAGACGGTTGTCGATGGGTAAGCGTGGTCACCAAAGATAATAAGCTGCCATTGGTGCACTCATCCCCCCCCCAACCCTTTCATGGAAACCCCGTCAACCATCTGCTCTGGAGCTGCATTCATGCAACAAATCTTCCATGGCACGAAATTGAAACACGCGCATCCGATCAACATCTTTTTACTGTCTTTAATGTAATCGAGTTCTCTAGTACCGTCATAGCACAACAACTTCATTTCTTTAAAGGATAAAAAAGGCGAGTGGTTCGTAAGGAGTATATTGGATCTAACACATTTAAAATTTTTGAAATCTAGTGCTGGTTTTTGGGCATCCGACTCCTCCGCTTCAAAGGCCTAAATATCTGCAGTAAGGCTGGGTTTCACATTGATTTGCGACAAAAAGCCTCTATGTGCACTAAACAACCACACTGACAGACTAGTCTAACCTTCTTTGTTAAACAGTTACAAACAATAAACCACTTTTTATGCAACCCCATTTCACTACTTTTCGCCTCAGTCCTAAATTAAATTTAGATATAAAAAGTGGCGGGGTTAAGCGGGAAGCCAATTTTAATTTGTTTACAATTAGGAGTCTTTTGCGCCTCGGTATAGAACAGTGGCGCGCCCTTACAAAGAATTACGCCCGATCCTGCATATCACACGCTTCAATATGACCAATTTTCTACAAAACCACTGATATTTATTTTTAAGGCGAACCTCAACAACTATGGCGAAACCAAAACAACTATTGCCATTGCGACAACGTTGCGTTAAGTGATACTGAAATGATCTCGATTGGCACCATCATATTACTCGACAGTCGTTACCCTTACCTTTTGTTTCCCGCCACAGGGAGAAGGAACCCCGTTTACGCAGCCCAATCGCCCACCGCTGACGCGTATCAATTTGAAGTAGGTGATACGATCAATGCCTGAAGTTGAAGCTTATTGATTTGGAGCGTTTAACAGGAGCAAAAAGGCCAAAAAACTCACTTACCACGGACTACGCTCGACACTAAAAATTCGCCGTACTTAAAGAAACAATTTATCGACCACCATTTTCAATTGAATCAAACGAAAACAAAACGTGGTTCAATGGCAAATTCGACCATCCAAAAATGGTTGATTTGCGCGAGCATGTTACCGCCATCAGTTTAATCACAGCGTTCTGAACCTCTTAGGTTTTGTTGGGCGCCTCGTGTGATTTAATTCCCCACCAATTACACTTATCTGCAAGAATGGTCGCAAGCATTTTGCGCCACGTTGTCTGCTGGCTGATTTGAAGTAGCCTACGCAAAACTATCGAAGCTGCGCTTATCCATTCATCAAACAACTACTCACAGCACGTTGCACAACCGCGTACTGATTATCGTGCTTCAAGTTCTAGTGCATCAATGTTGGCGAGATGCTACGTTCGTTAATTTAGGCTTTTTCAGTGTTGATGAGAGCGCTGTGGAAAACCATTCTAAAGATGCCACTAATCCCTTTTGAAGCAGAACAAACTGGTTGATTTTGTAGTTAGGACTTTTGGACCCATTAACAGTCGCTTTTACTATCAACAAAGGCCTTAAGCAGCCAAATGGGATTTTGATGTGGGGATTTTGAAAAAAAGGCCCATCACCCTTAAAGTGGTCACAAGGTTCAAGCCCTCGCCAAGGAAAATACCAAAGTAATTGAAAGAAGCTAGCAAACAAAAGTTTAACCGCTGCGTATTATTTTTACTCACCGCCACCCCCAGAAATTTCAAAACTAGCCACGGGGGGGGAAAAAGTTTTTTCCCCAACCTTTTGGGGGCCTCCGTTATTTTCTCTCCTTCTTT
>Ga0163217_1055375_pt1 | contig 12381 bp, 16 predicted proteins | sample SynspAceP_FD_185933 | JGI IMG/M metagenome (GOLD analysis project Ga0163217, IMG submission 185933) | Saline lake microbial communities from Ace Lake in Antarctica - Synechococcus sp. Ace-P (PacBio error correction) | ecosystem: Environmental > Aquatic > Non-marine Saline and Alkaline > Saline ... | reverse complement strand
AGAGGATGGCTTGGCGCAGAGCACGGGGTTGTCGGTGGGGATAATAAAGAGGCGCTGGGCGCGCTGAGCGATGACGCAATCCTCGAAAGACGGAAGATCGAGCAGGGGCGCTTTGATGGGCGGAGTGCGGTGTGCTGGCGGGTTTGAACTGGGCCGAATGTGACCGCGCCGATGCGTGATCTATTCGGAGCAGTATCGGTGAGATTGCAGGCGCGCCGTGGGGGACCTGTTCGGTGCGGAGCTGCGCGTGGCTGGACCGTAGGCGCTGAACGGCCTATGGGGGGGTGTTTCAGGGAAGCCCTGCACGGCGTGCTGGGGAATGCTGGCCGGCGGGTTCGATCTAGCGACTGCGGGGCTATTACGGTTCACCTTGGCCGCGGGACCACAGACGGGCGGGATGTTTCGCTGGAATGCGGCATCGGCGGGTTTGAGATGGGTGGTTCGCGGCGAGGCGAGCTTGAGTGCTAGACGGCTGCGACAGGGCTGTGGGGATTCATCAAACACGACCGCGTGTATAAACGCGTCAGGCGCGAGTCGAAGCTGTGGGAGCCGTTACGCCGGTATTGTCGCACCGGGCAACAGCTTCGACTGATCGCTGGATGCGACGAACGCCAGCGGACCTGCCCGGTTGAGAAATTCAACAACTTGCTGAACTTTTCAAGGCTTTCCGATCTGCCGAGCGCGGAGATTGAGATGATGGCGGTGCCGAAATCCTCGGGCAGCAATACGGGGATCACTGCGATGATCGCGCTAGGGGCATCCGTTGGGTTGAAGACAGGCGCGGGGATGGATCGACGTTACACCGCTATGTGCACAGGCGGCGGCAGGGGGGGGCTGCCGACTGCCTGGGCCTGCTGCGCGGGCGTCTGGCCTAGAGGTCGTCGGCAAGGTGCCCGAGGCGATCCCTGCCTATTCGATGGATTGGTCGAGCGCAGGGCGAGGAGCGATTGTGGCAGGCCGCATTTTCTTGCGCCACTGTCGGCGAAATCCCCTGACCGATGGAAAGCCGCCCGGCGACGTTGCTTGCTGTTTTCGCATGCGCAGCGGAGGCGGTGGAAACGAAACATTTGGGCATGGCGACAAAGGTCGGCCCGCAGGCGCGCGCTTGTATCCATGCTACAGACGGGTCACAGGGATTAGCTGAAAAGCCCCCGAGGCATTGCCGTTGCGGCAGGGGCGCATTGTAGCACCGTTTTGAATTTCCGGCGGAGGCGATCTGATTGGCACGATACTGCTTTCAACGGCAGGTTGCGCGATTGGCGGATCGGTCGGGGGGACGCTCGCGGGGCTTTTTTCCTCGGTCCGCGGGTGGGGGCGTTGCGGGGGTTTGCGGGCCCTTGCGCGCGTGATCGACAGCGGGCTGTTGGGACAAGGGCGGGCAGGCGGTAGAGAACCGGCAAGGTCGGAGCCGGTTTCGGCTGACGCAAGGGCGGCGAGGGCCGCGGGCTTGTAACCGCAGTCTTTGCCGGATGGGGTCGGGCAGGTGAATTGGGCCGCTGACTTTTCTCCGAAACGACGACGGTACGGGCGGTGGTGTCGGCGGCAGGGGGCCCCTTGCGACACCCCAAACGACCGATTACAGCTATAGCGATCCAGCCTTGCGATTGCGCTGTGCGGGGTGAAATTACCAGCGTTGGCCGGATTGGGCCCATGGGAGGGATAATCTTCGGGCCAAGCGCTGAACATGGCCGTTATCGTGGCACGCAAGACCAGGTTGCCCGATTCGACGAATTGCCGCAATCGGAGGGCGCGATAGTGTACCGGCCTATCGCGGACGGGCCGTATGTGGTGATGGAGAACCTCGCGTTGGACAGTTCGGCAACGCTGTGCCGCAGTTCTCGTTCGAGGTCTGCGCTGCCGAAGACCGGCGCGCCCGACGCCGAGATAAGCGTCCACACACGAGCCGTTTTCAAAGGGGGTCGCGCTTGATCCCCGGTACGGGCGTTGATACGGCCTTTTGGTGCACATGCTCCGCACGCCTGTGCATTACAGCCGCGGTAGAAGGCGGGCGGTGGAGCGGCCAATGTCTCGTACCCTCTGACGGGCGCACGGATGTTCGTCCGCGTCGCTGGGAGGACCGGTGATCAGGGCAGCTACGCCACTGGCGCGCTCTCGTTTTGTGTCGTGGATTCACGTGTGAGTCGCGCTGCGGGGAATGGCCGTGTGCGCCCAATGGTGGAAAGCTTGCGGTGTAGGTCATCGAAGGCCGCACTGGATGTCCATGGCATGGTGGCGGGGCTCGCCGTGGCGACGCCGATGTGATGCGCCCGCGAGGACGACCGTCCCGTCGTATGTGTGGCACGCCGCCACCCGGGAGTGTCCTCTGTGATTGACAAGGGCGGATCCAGCGCGTATGAAACGCTGGCGGGGAGGCAGTGATGTGTCTACCCGTGTCATTTCTGATTGGACTCAGCCTCTTGGACGGTAATTTACGCGTGCCCGATCCCATGAGCTCGAACGCAGGCCACATTCAGTGCCCTCAAACTGCCGTGGCGCAGGCGGATCACGTCTGGACAGGGCTCCGCGGGGCGGGTATTGCGTTACGGCAGCCGGACGTGGTGGGATATCTCGACTGGGCACGTCTGGCACAAGAGGTGGCGGCAGTTTTTCTGGAAGCTGTCACGGCGGCTGATTCTCCTCGTCTCGGGGTGGGTGTATCGTGTGGTCCTATACCGGCCCCACCAGGAATGTTTCGATGTGCGCGTTTCGTTCTGCGATTACGCGGCGCTGTGCTCAAAGCGCTGCGTGGGTACGACGCGTTTTTGTTATCGGCACAGAGAGCGCGGGCTGACGCAAATTCAGGGGGGCACCGCGGGTTAAACAGCTTTCTATGCGCTGGGTGCAGGCGTTTCGCGCCTTGGCCGCAAGGCGCACGTACCTGTTTTGGCGTGGTGGACACTAAGATCAGCATGATTTGCGCTGATTGTTCAGTAAGTATTTTGCGCTATTCATTCCGCCGAGGATGGCAGCGCGCCTGATTGTGTTCTTTCACCTTGATCCATTGTGCGGCGATGGACAACATCGATTTTCTTTTCGTATTTTTATATTTTGTTTTTTTTTTCTGGGGTTTTTTATCGACACCCTACATGCCGTTTGGTCCGACATTGGCGCGCGGTAGGGATCATCTGGGACGCGCAGCACAGCGATAGCATCTACGCGTTGAGCTATCTGTTCGGGCAAGATGTGGCGGGCGCGAGGGGGTTTGACGGTTCTACCATGCAGACGAAGCGCGCGCGGCGCAGATCCCGCACGCCGATCCCGACGGTGCCTTGGGGGAACTTGGGTCTACCGGTATAAGGACCTGCGCGGCTGCGTGGGGAAAACCTGCATCACGACGATTGGTGGCGTACGCGCTGGCGGAACCGACTGGCTGGCAAAACCCGGATCCAAGCCGATTCGGTTCACGGAATACGGTGGTGCTGCGGTGGGACAAGGGACAAAAACCAACCCAACAGTTTCTCGACCTCAAAGCTCGGAAAGCCAGCCTGCCGCGGTATTGACCGGCGCGCGGGATGAGTTGAATGCAGATGCAATAATCTGCGGGCGATGGCCCGTCATTGGACGGGATGCAGAAAAACAACCCTCTGTCGGCAGATTATGTTGGCGGCAATGGGGATGTATGACCCGGCGGCCTTTGTCTGGGGCATGGGAGACAGCGGCGGCCCTATCCGGGTTTTTTCCCAATAACCAGACCTTGTGGGACGATGGTCAAAAATTATGCACGCGGGCATGGTTGAACGAGACCAGCGCGGGCGCTGCGCTGTCGTGTTGGTAATCCTCGGATCTGTCTACGTGCTGGCATTAACGGTTTTGATACCTCTGGGCTATATGGCTATGTGCCGGGCATTGGTGACGAAATTCTGGCCGATGCGCGGTGCGGCATTTGCAGCCGTGATGCTTGGAACGGCTGTGGCTTTGGATTGCGTTGAACGCGACGGCGTGTTGCGTTTCATCAGTGCGAGGATGGATGGATGCCGTTACCGCTGGCCCGTGAAATGTTTGCTAGTCTCTGGGCGTCTTGGAGGTATCGTGGGAACAAAACCCGTGAGGCCGAGGCCGAACTATCAGGCCGGATGCGTTTACGGTTTGTGCAGGCGGATGGAGTTACGTGCGGATCGCCGAGAGCGGTTTCTTGCTGACGATTGCGACCCTGTGCGGTGGCTGACGTCGGAGTTGAATATGGCGGCTTACCCGGGCGGAGGGGGCATCAGACAGCCGAACGCTGGCTGACAGAGGCACGTGTTGCCGGGAGTGTGGCGTTTGGCGCTGCCGCCGTCTATGATGGGATGGTCGGTGCGGGGGAAGTGATCCGCTGTGCCGTCCTTGATGAGGGGGAAAGCGATTGCGCTGTAACGTGTGGATCGGTCAAAATCGGGCGAAGCTAAGCCTGATCGATTGCTGTACGTATCGAGCCGGAGGTGTACGCCCCCGCGCCGTTCGATGATGATCTGGTTCGCGCTCAAAGCCGTTTTGTCGCGTCCTGTGCCAGGTGCATTGCGCGTGTTTCTGGACCTGCGCTGCGCTGCCACGCGGCGACGATAGGTGCACCACGCGGCATTATGTTGCCGCGACAGCGGGCGCAATGGAACGGGCAATGTTCGGGTCTTATGCGTTTCTCGTGGGCATCGAATTTTCAGGCTGAACACCGTGGTGCCTTGCGTCGACGATGGGTTGACGCATAAATTGATTTGCTGCGGGGCAGCGCCCGGGTTCTGGATCGGGTGGGGGGGCTTTGAGGGTTAACGCTTGTCGAGCGGCGGGCTAGAGGAGCTATCGAGCCGACGCATCTGCTGGGCGGAGGGCAATCTGGCTGCGATCTGGAGACGTAACCGTCACCGGACCGGTGGGGAGGTGTTCAGGTCACCACTGCGAGTGATCGCCGCGCAGACATATCTGGCTGCCGCCGGCTGCGGGGGCTACGGCGGGGTCGGGATGCCGGCTTAATGCCAGAGTGTGGCTACGGGTCGCCAGTTGTGTTCGTGCGTCACTCGGTTACCGCGTAAGATCGAGATTGGCCCGAACCTTCTGCGGATCGCCCAGAGCCTATAGAGATATAAGAGACCCGCGAGCCCGGGCACGCTTGGATGATTCCGAGGCTACGTTTCGCAAAAATAAACGAGAGCTATAATCGGCAATCGGGCTGCGCCGACCGCCCTGTAATTGCGGGTCGGACAGGTCGATGCGGTGATAATGGACCTTTTAACTGGTGGCGAACGCTACGCGTCTTAATGGACGGACAGGGTCGGCGTTCGATTCCTGCCCTGGGGGAAAGCGAAGCCAGATCAAGTGTCGTAATCATGCACAAACGGTGGCCGGTGCAAGGCGCTCGATGGAAATTCGTCGATAACCCCCGATGGAGCATAATAACGCGTCGATTGCCGGTCAGGGGCGTGATGGGGGGGCGGGCAAGCTTAGTATCAGTATTTCGCGCAGATATCCGCATATGTATGGGCCTGGTCCGGCACTGTTTTGGTGAGATCAATTTGTGATAACTTCGGTCCATAACGGGCGGCTCTTTGGCGTTGGCACTTGGCGTGGAACCTGCTTTAGTAGCGTGATGTCAAAAGGGATTGGTTTCATGGCAGTATGCACGCACAATCATAGCCTCGGTGATTCCGCGTTTGATCATAAATCCCAGACAAAGAAGCGCAAAAACGCGGTACGCGACGGAAGCCGCTGATCGGCGGCTTTGTCCACGCTACGATCCTCTGTCATCATAACCATTGAGAAAAGCACTGTCGTACCTCGCATCGCGGCTAAGCGGCGTCGAAACGAGATGTCGATGAGGCGGTGGTGGCCGAATGGGAATTTCGAACAAGCCTTTGCCAGCGATTCCCGACCTGATCAAGGCCGGGCGTTCGCGCGCCCCGCTTGATCTGGTGGCGATCTTATGAACGTGACCCGGCTGCCACCGGTCTGTTGCATGGGCCGATCCTGGCTATTTCAAAAGGCTATTCAGGCCTGTGCAGGCGTCGTTTACCGTGTGGCATGATACCGTGGAGCAGGGCAAACGGTGATCTGTGCGTATTTTGCCTGCAGATTGCGGCGTGAGCGAGAGTATCGGCGTCGAATATCCCCACCCTGCCGCCACATCTGCGCAAGGGATCCATGGATATCGACACGCGCACTTCCGTCGTGATCCGGTGCGAAACGGCGAAAGGTGTTGTGGCGAGCGACGGTCGTCTATGCCATGCACTCGGTCACTCTGGGCCGGGACCGGCAAGGAAGCAACAGGACCGGCACCCTAAGATTGGCACATGGTGTGTTGATCGGGCGCTGGGGGCAAAATAGGTGAGTTGGGCAATAGTCTCGATCGGGCATTGCTCGCGCTCGCTCGCGGGTCTGTCCGTCTGGAATCCGTGCCGCCGTGAAGACGTGGCGGGCTAGTCCCGCACGTGTGGTGGGAGGCGGGCTTGCGACAACCGTCGGTTCTGATGGACACAATGCTTCGGCCGCAGGCGAACATTAATATGTAATTCTTGGGGGCTTTGGGGCCTTTGGGCTTGGGCCCGGCGCGCCGCTTTAGTTTCGGATTTGAAAAAGTGGACGTTAACGTGGTCGCCGGACTCGCTTTTTTGTGGTTAGGGCTGGGGCGGTCTGGTCCCCGCCGGAGCCCCCTGAAGATTTATACCCATTTGGAAGTGGCGGTCAGTGGCCAGCATCATCATGGGCGTTATTCGAGGTTGTCGCTTGATCGCGCTTAGCAGTTCGCGCGCCCCGAAAGCGCCTTCGATCCGACGCTCGAAAGTAGATCGACAGACGAGGCATGGTGACGACATCGTACGTGTTGGCAACCGGCAAGTTCGCCGTCCTTGCCAGGACGGAGTTTCTTGATTCCAGCCCGAATACGTCCAAATCCGCACGCATGCGGTGGGATTGATGACTGCCGATCGAATGTCTGTTCGATCCGACTGGCGCGAGGTATCGAGATGGGCGAAGCTGCCCCCTTGATATTGCATATGCGCGCGAGCTTGCGGTTCGCCGGGCGCGGGCAGGAGTCTTTTTTCATCTCTGCCGAGCGGGTGCGAGACGATTCATCTCGGCGTCTTTTCTATGACCGGGACTGAGTAAACAGGGGTCCAGCCTTCTCAATGGGCCACAGCCAAGCCGGCGCATCGATGGTTTTAGGCTGAGATGCGGTCGGCCGCCAACCGCGTTGGCGCTCAGAGATCTGTTTGCAACGCCAATGCACGGCCTTGATAATAAAACGTTAACCGAAAGCTTCACATCACGGGTTTCGAGTTGTTTATTCAGCTCGCCCCGTGAATTTCAACAATCGCTGCGAGTTCGATTAATTGTTATCCCGACGCAGTAGAAATGCGGGGATAGCCACGGTTTGGCTTCCTGGTCAGGCGCGCGGCTGATGGGTTCTTGCGCATCCCGTTTTTGTCAGATAGAGAATTTACTTTTCGAAAATTCCCGGCCTTCGGTACATTTTTTGATGGTCTAGGCAATCGGTGCAGAAGGGGCTCGGTCGCTGCCGAAGGGCAGCTTTGGCGGCCTCGGTGGAGGCGGCTCTAGACGTTTCTGCCAGCTTCGGCTGATTTTGCCTTGGGGCTGCTCGGATGGCGGAGGGCCGGCTTCCACGTGCCTCTGCCTTATAATTGCGGCTCGTCCGTGCGGGCCGGGACCCGCGAGAGAGGGTTGCTCGGTTCCAATCCAACCTTTTGTCTGCCGCGATAGCGGCGAGGCCAGTCATACGGTTCCTCCAGGTCACAAATGAGGGCTGCCCCGTTTTTCCGTCGTTCCCGTGCTGTTCTTGGTGTGGAAAGACTAGGGTCCTCTCTGCCGGCATTGCCAGTGTCAATTGGCGTCGCTTTCGCCGCGGCCATACCCTTGTTCGGGCGTGGCGTCCTGATTCTGAGCGCAGTTCTTCTTTGGCAGCTTGGTTGTCCTTGTGCCTTGGGCCGGACGACGGGTACGTCTGGTCGTCGAGTCATCTGGCGCTTTCGCCCTCTTCCAGCAGCACCGCGATAATTGGGATGGATTCACTCTTGTACCCCTTCGCAGTGCCGTCTGTCAGGATCTTGCCGATGGTTGCCGTCGTCCAGCTGGCTACTTCGGAAACTCCATGGTCGCAAGGTTGTTCGGTTTGCGGATTCTCGCACAGGATATCGCCGGAGAGGGAGACGGTATCGCTCTCTTCGGGAGACGAGCCATTTTCGCGAGCGTGAACCGTCTCTTGCCAGTTTGTGGGGCTTGAGGGCGGGGCATTGTCAGGATTTCTATGGGCATGTTGACCGCTCCTTACTTGTAGGTGACTTTTTGCACCCGCGATAGACCTTTCGTCGGGTGAGGTGACCAATGCGCCAGGACGTTCGAGAGTTTGCAGCATTAGGGCATGGCACGTCTTTGCCCGTTGGCAGTTGATCCACCGGAGCGGTCCAGATAGTCAAAGGCTTCTTGCATTGGATACGCTCGAGAGTAGTTGCCGACCGACCCTTGCGGGCCAGCTTCTTCGGACGGTTGACACAGACGCGTTGGTCTTCATCACGATTTGATGATGCTGGCAGTTGTCCATCGGGCGCAGGAGTTGCGCAGGTCGATGACTTCGGCGTCGATGGCCATTCTTCGGCAAGCTTTTCAGGGCTTCCAGTGGCACTAGGTCATGCGATCGAAGCTGACTCGAGTGGTGACTATCTTTTGTCTCCTTCACGCAGATATCGGCTCTTGCTCCCAAAGGGTTACAGTGTAATCTTCGACATCCGGCACGTCGAAGGATTTGCCGTACATGATTATGACATTTTTCTAAGGAAAGACGACGGAAAAGAGTTTGGGGGTACGCGGATCGCCGTTTTCAGTCAACCTTTGGCGTCTGAGGTCACCGAAAGTAGGGGATAAACCACTAAGGGCCGGGGATCTGCATATACCACGCAGCGCACGTCTTTAAGCCTGGCTGTGCTCGCGCACCGACGGCGGGGCGGCTCGGCACCAGTTTGGACGGCGGCGAAAACCATGGTGGGCGCCCATCTGTGCCGCCGGACATTGTTTGTACAGTATGTATGCGTGGTTTTCGCGGCACAGAGTTCAGATGTGGTCGCGATGGGCCTTTGCTCGCAAAGTCCAAGTCCATGATTCGGGACGATGGGGCGCAAGCGCCAAAAGGCAGGCACCTACACCGATATCCCGGCAACCCGTGTTCGGTGTCATGGGCTGTGTCGATGATCCGTTTCGCAACCCGAAATTCGTCCCCAGCAACCCTGTGCGCGTGAGAGTGTGTGTATAAGGCAGCCTTGGTATTCGCGACCTTCTTTCAACCCATGGAGGAACACTGTCGCGTCGCGGCGCATCTCTTCGGCATGCTCGTTCTCGGCGCTAGATGGCCTCGCGCACGGTCTGTTTGCTTGAAGCTATGGTGCATATCGGTGGCAATCGGGCGATGTTGGCATGCTCCGTTTCCGGGCATTTGGCGCATGCACGTCGGGTCGACTTTTGGGCAGCCGCAGGGGCTTTGGTTCGGATCTTCGGCAACGGTCGTCTGTTGCTCGCGATGTCGCGTCTTTCTTTGACTGGGGCTGTGCTCGCTGGTGCATTGTGATATGTCAGAAGCGTCTTCACCTTCTTCGACAGTACGGCGATGGCGGTGTTGACCTTTAAACGCCTTCTAGTGCCGGCTTCGATTCAGGATCTTGTGCGATTAGTGACCGCCATAGTCCCGTAGTCAACGGTTTGGTCTTCGGGAATTCATCGTCGCTTTATCTGTTTCGATTTCAGGCATGATCTCACCGGACGGACACGGTATCGCCCCTTTGACCATGCTCATCTTTGAAAGGGTGCCTTCTTCTCATTGTGGGGCTCAGTTTGCGGGCATGAGAATTTCGCATTGCCATGGTTCAGCTCTGTGGACTCGGTGGCGTAAGTCTTCCACCAGAGCTGTCTTCTCGGCCGGCCTGTGTTCGGTGACTTCTTTCTTTGGCAATCTCGGCGCCCTTGTGCTGTTAACAGAGAGTTTCCTTTGATCTTCTTTGTCCGATCGCCTTGAGGTCGTACATTCCTCGCTGGCGTTGTTTTGTTTCAGCAGAAATAGATTGCGGACCTGTTCGGATGGCGAGTCGCGTTTCATCGCGCATTTTCTTGCACTTCTTGTCGCGCGTGGGTGCGTATTGGTTCGCGGGGTCCCGACATAGAGTTGTCCGCGAGAGATATAGCTGATTATGGTCTTGATTTCCAGAATGTTACGCAGGCCGTCGCCCGAACGGACAGGGGTTTCACCGCGCGGTTGCTGCTTCCTTGACTGCAAGTGCACGTCCATGTCGCACCGCTTCGCCGCGGGATGCCGAAAGCCATCTTGCCACTTCCCAGATTTCGCAGCGGCTGGAGGTGGAGCGTTTGCTGCGAAGGTGCCATGGCGTATTGTTGTTTTCCGATGATGAAAGATCACCAGGAAGTTTCCAAAGCGGCCGCCATATTGAATGTCTCGTAAACCTGACCTTTGGGTTTCGGCCGGCACCATCGCCGAAATAGTGTAAATGGCAATCGTTGTCATGCCTTGTATTGTGCGGCAAAGGCGATGCGCGCCCTGAGGGGGACGTTCGCGACCCCACTCAATGCTCCGTCGCCGGTTTAGAATTTTTTTCTCTTTCGAGAAACATGTGCATGGAGCCGCCCTTTGCCACGGAAATCACCCACTTCGCGGCCCGTCAGTCGGCCATCACGCCGTCCGGGTTCATCCCGCAAGGCCAACAGTGCCCGTGGTCGCGGTTTAGTGGTTGATGCGGAAACTGTCGCCGTCCTGGCCGAGCTTTCAAGCCCGGAACACCATCGGCCTCTTGCCCCGATATTAACGCCGGTGGAACAGAAGCTCCCTCGATCAGGCCCATGCCGTTAGAGGCTGGCCCGGCTTCATTTCTCGAAGCGCCGGGATCAAACAGCATCTATCGCGGTTAAATAGGCCTTGAGCTTCTTTCAAGCGCTGGCGTTTGTCTCTTGGTCGGTGTTTTCTGGGCAGCCATGGGCGCAATTTCCTCCGTACATCTGTCTCTCGCGCAGCGCTCGGCAAGAAGCTGTTTTAGTTGTTTAACTATCTTCTTAGTCGGATTCGCACGGTTTTGGGAGAGACGATTTGCCGCGGATATGGAAAAGCTCCCCTGCCGAAAAGGGGGCAAAATCTAAACGTATGCGCGTAGTGGACCGCTTGAACGGTCGCGCCGCTATTAACGGATGACAATCTTGTTCTGTCTCGCGTGATTTCCCCATGCACATTTGCGGGCTTGTCATCCAGTAAAATCTAGATCAAGATAATCGTCAGACAAGTCATGGGTCAGTCCATCGCCCGATACGTCAATCTGGACCTGAGCAGGCACGCGCCAGTCCTGCGTCTCGGCGTACGATCTCAGACGACGGAACAGAGCCAAAGTTGCCCTGTACGATCGCAGCGAAGCGAAAAATAGCGGCTTTAGCGCGAAGGCGATCGCGAAAAAACAAAAGGTGTGCCCAATATTCGGGTGCGGCTGGGGTTATGTTCTCTGCTCTTTAATCGTTCTCTTAATGGACGTTCCCAGTATGACAAGGTGATCGCAAGAAGGAATTCCCTTGTCTTCTGATTGTAGAAAATGCTTAAAATTTTTAGGTGGGGCGTTATGGCGTTATAATCTAACCCCCGGCAGCTGCAGTATACTGCCACCGCCGGGGGAATAGGACCTATTTAGTAGGCGTCCAATGCGCGACGCCGCGTTAGCGTCTTGCCCTCATCACTCAAGGAAGGCCGCCCGGTAGAGATATAGTGAAGCTATCTCGGCGCCCGCCTGGTTCAAAGGGGCGCGGGACAGTAGCGCCGCCCCTGGACGCAGAGATCCAAAGAGATACTGTGGTTTCAGAACGCGGCGCGGCTTTGGGCCGGCGGCGGGGACCGGTTGCGGTGTCCAAGGGGGCAAGTTCCGGAATGGCACCATTGGGGCATTCCAGATGAAGCGTCTTTCAACCGCTAAGGGGGCGTCCTGATCGTCGGACCGTCTTGGGGCCTGGCTCCAGAACATCTGGTCAGTTCCAGTAACAGTTTTCCGCCCAAGGGGCAATCGTATTCATTGCGGGGGCAACCGGCGGGGAATTCACGCGCGGAAAACAAGCCCATCGACGGCAAGTAAGCACGCCGGGCAAACGGGCCTTTTCGCTGGGGGGGGCATTGATTGGTCCCCCCTTTTTGGGCAGTGTCGTTAAAAATCGGTCTTGCAGGGGACCTGCCCCAAAATTTCTGCCCCTGCGCCGGCCAAAAACGTATTGGCCATGCGCCGCCGATCACCAAAAGATCGCCAGCGGTTTGGACGAGGGGGTTTTCCAGCCAAAGCTCGATCCTTGGGTGATTACCCCTTTTCGCACCGCCAAAAAACCACCCGGGGGCCGGGGGCCTTACCCGGGAAAATTTCCCTCTCCTTTTTTCTTTTG
>Ga0163217_1113425_pt1 | contig 12384 bp, 9 predicted proteins | sample SynspAceP_FD_185933 | JGI IMG/M metagenome (GOLD analysis project Ga0163217, IMG submission 185933) | Saline lake microbial communities from Ace Lake in Antarctica - Synechococcus sp. Ace-P (PacBio error correction) | ecosystem: Environmental > Aquatic > Non-marine Saline and Alkaline > Saline ... | reverse complement strand
TTGCGGATTGAACTATTCTTTTGAAAAGCCGGGAAGCGTTGAGTTAATTAAAAAAAAGAAATTGACTTCATATAGTCAGTTGGGCGGTTGTATTGATGCACTAAATTTATCCGTGGGGGGGGGGGGGGGGGGGCAGGGTATTTTAACTTTTTTTTGGGGATTTGGGGGGGGGCAACTTTTTTTTTTTTTTTCTTTTGAAATTTTTATTTTCATTTTTTTTTGCTGGCGTAAGTAAAGGGTGCCTTACTTCGGCTTTTCCGATTTGCAACGGTATGACTTTGCGAACCCCGGTTCTGAAAATGAATCAGGTGCTGTTATTACTTTTAAAGAAAACCAAAGCTAAACTTAGCTTCGCTTTTCCTCATGGTTTTCCTAGCCTTATCTGACCAGATCACTTACAGTTACCTACACGCCAATTAGTAACGGTATCTGGATGCCTCTATTTATCATGGAACAAATTTAACTTAATCTGTTGGGCATGGTCAAGTCGTTATTCTGAGGTGTTCAAACCGTAAGTGATCGGTCTGATGTGCATTGATGAGATACACGATTTTTTTACGTGCAATTTATGTGGACAGCAACCAAATTGCCTAAATAAAGTCCTTTCTCTGGAGTTCCTCAAGTTGGGGATGACATGTATGGGACACGAAATCCACTGGCGTTATACCATTACAGATCCGCTTGACTAGAAGTATTGTTTCTACAGCATTTATTAAAAGTACGTAAAGAAAGAAAAAAAGAGCAAAACTGTTGCTATGCTGAAAACGTGTATGGATTGTCACACAGTTAGCAGAAGATGAAAATAGATGTTGCTATCGGAAAAGAACAAAAGAATTTTTTCAAAGCTTGGAGCTCCAACATCATTTAAGATATTGGTTGGGAAAGTTTATTGACCTTTGTTGCCATTGACAAACAATCAGTTGCTTTAGGTGACGTAATCTATGATTTATATCAGTAGAGAGTTACGACAGCTTAATTTAAAAAAAGTCCTTTTAAAAAGGATGCTGAATAATCTCAGTTGTGTCCTTTTTTTCATTATGTGTTATATAGTACATTTTGCAAGTATGCACTTTTCCTTAATTTAAAGGAATAATTTGTTTTATGCTATAATTTATTCGTTCTTAAATTTAGATTTTAACCATGTATCGGCTTATTTATAATAGAGGTAGACTTACTAACTTTTGAAATTGTACTACAACAAAAAAGAATCCGAAAGTTTGAGAGAAGCAAATGTAGTTTTTTCAACTTCTCGGCTAACCTTCTTTTTTCTCTTAACTTAATTGGCTTAGATTGTTTTAATCATTCATAATAGCTCTGCATAATGCTCTTGCATATCGTTATATCATCGCCATAAGCTTCATTTGCTTGGTGCATGGTGTCAATGCTATAGGGAACCATTGTCATGAAGACTCAGATCAAACAACGCCATAGTGCCTCCCATGGTTTGTTCTTTAGCTTCGAAGTTCTGTTTTGGTTTTAGCATAAACAGTAACACGTTATTAACCATGATCTTTCTGGTGAAACTATGTGGTGTTTTTCTTTTCCGCGACTAAGGTCACGTATGGCTTAATTTTTTATTTATTTCATTTCGATTCTTCGTGGCTACGCTTCTAGGGAAACGGAGTTATGAGGCATCATTCCCACTATTCGGGGTAAAAGTTAACGATTCCTGGGTTCATTGTAAATCTCCCACGAACTTCATCGACCTATTTATCTTAATTTTTCAGCTCTTGATTCATGAAAGAAAACTTGCGTATTTCAAGGTAAGATTGATGTCCGCCAATGAATGAGTTTCGTTAAATGTTTGCTAATAAGTTTGCCGCACTTTACTCTCGCGAGTCTTGCTGAGTGCTTTTCCATTAAGTTCATCGTTATTGATGTCGTTTACAGTACAGTGCTGTTACGTTGTTCTCAACAAAATCATAAAATCTTTTTCGTTTTTCAGCCTCTTGGCTAATTAAATCGCGGTTGATCTTGAGACCATATTTTACGCAAGCCGGATCGAACCTAATCAACTATTTTTTCGCTGTAACATCCGTTGTGGGTTACATGCATGTGTATACCTTTTCACCATTTATAGATTGGGAATTGTGCTTCTGGGTGAAAAAGCCGGATTCAGGCTTTTTTTATTCAAAATAACGATTTCTACCATCCAACAGCCTTTCTCCGTTCATGATAAAAACGACGCGTTTAGATACTGTAAAAAACCTAAATCTTTGATAATTTATAAGCATAGTAAGCAGCCATTGCCTGGTCTTTATCTCACCTTGACACGTGATAGTCGACATCTTTTATTACGTTAAGGATTTGTATCCCAACCTGACACCGTAAACGTCAAAGTTGGGCTAAAACTTCCAGGTTTATTCATCACTGAACCATATTCAATGTGCCGCTAAAATTATCGAATTTTTAGTGACACAGCCATCACGTTTCTTCCTAATGCAGAAAAGCTTCTAATGCTTCCTTTAGGACGGGTCAACAGGTGCTTCATTTGTAGCTTTGCTATCTCACGGGCCACTGTTCAATTTTAAACATGAACAAATTCTGTTAGGAATCCTCTTTACCCGAAGCTGTACTTCTTTTGTCATCTATCGCCATGTACTTATACTCCTATTCTTTTTTCAAACTCTATCATAGCACTTTTATCTTACTACATATTTCCAAGTTGTTTTTTTCAGTTTTATTAACGTTTTAAAGTGATTTTTCAGTTCATTGTCTTATATACTAATGAAACAAGCGCAGGAGGACTATTATGAAAATTTGGAGAAGAAACTGGTCCTAATCTATGATTCGAACGAAAATTAGTTTACAAGGTGATGTACGGAAAATATATTGTTGCGGCAATGATTCAATGTGTGGAGCCATTATTTTAATGTTTGGGCTGCTGTTTTAGTTGGGCGGGCTTGGGTAACTGTTGCTCCGTAAAGCAATCTTACTGCTCTGGCATGCTCAACTTCCAGAAGCCATGGTTCTTCCAATTGAGGACCCACCAAACTTTGAAACAATTAAAAGAAGCAACGTTATTTGCCCATTGGCGGAATGGGTGTTTTCCAAGAATCTTCTAAAATATTACTTAAATTTTTGTTTTATCTCATATTATAAAAAAGCCGTGTCATTATTGATGAGATTCAGCATTAATTGATGGCTAGCAACTTAGTATCTTACGACAAACCGTTTTTACTCCTCATTTAGGAGAATGGAGATTAGCGGTTGACGCAAACAAACCCCACATTAATTCAGGTCAACGAATCAATTTAATGCACTGTTAGTTAAAAAAACACCGAACCGAAGTGTATTTCAAAAGGAAATATGGAAATCCCCAAGTGGGAACCCGCAATTGGTTACTGGGGGTATGGGAGATACTTTGTGTATAGCTAGTTTGCCTGTCAATTACTGATTTTAAGAAGCTTACTAGCTGGCGTTTTGCATAGTTTATTGGGGACATTAGCCCAAAACAAATATGTTTGTTGCCTACAGCTTGATCAACGCTGCCCTTTATTTTAAAGAGTTTGGCCGCTACAATAAGATTACCCAAATAAGAAGGGGACATTAACGGCTCCTTTCTTTTATTTGTAAATGTTTTATTCTAGCAATTCGTTAGTGTAACGGTCGATAATGACAAACGCGTTTTTAAGACTATCTAATACCATGGTCCCATTGACTTTTCGTTTTAAACTACTGAACTTTTTTCGACTGCTTCAAAATCGCTAACTTGATGAAATTCTCTGAATAATGCTTGATTTTTTGAGTTTGTCAGTGGATAGTGTAGCACGCTTAGTTTAGCAGGGCGAACAAACAAAATCATGTCTAGTCGCTTTGTTACCCAAAAGCTTATTTCTTTTTCACCACGATCCTTCATATCGCTTGCATTTGTCTACTTCTTTTCTAGGGAAAGGCAATTCATGGCTAATTACGCATATGGTTATCCCGTTAGTACTTCTGTGTTTTTATTAATTCGACACGGAACGGATTGGATGTTGTCTTGATGATCAGTAAATCAATAACTGTTTATGATTTATGGTTCTTGGTGGTGTGACTCTTGTGGTTTATGCCAGTTTAAGAATAGAAATTCTAGGTATGACGCTTTGTCCCGCAACACTTATCACATCTTTTTCCAGGTGACATAGTTTCCCTCTCTTTTTACGTTTCTTCCTGGCACCTTTTTTACTTTATTACTCTTTCACTGATTTAGTGTCCTACCGTATGTTGTAAAATTTTCTAAACGCTATCTTTTGCTCATTCTTGAGGTTAAAGAGCTAGTATTGTTCCATAGGTAGGTGCCTGATCTATTATTATTTTTATGTGCTTCCAAACGCGACTCTCTACCTAACAGCGATCGGCTAAAGTGTTTCCAACGTGATGAACTAGAATCTTCCATAGAGATGGAAAACCATTATATTATCCCCAATGTCAAAATTATCTTTCGGTTCGAAGAATAATACTCCTTTTGAAATAAATACCATTCCGTTTTGCATACATTGTTATTAAATATCAATACCGTCTCATCAAGCTAATATTCAATTTGTCATCTTTTACATTGGCCATAACTTAAGCGGTGTCCCGATCTATTGTTGGGTACTGGCCATCAAGTATGTGCAAACCATAAGAGGGTATTGAAAACTAATTTACATTATCAAGGCCCATTGCGGATAAGTGATTTAGTCTGATCCCCGTGCTTGAGTTGTCGATCTCACTACACACCATCCAAAGAATTCTCATGAGAGACAATTGTAGAATTCCCTACGATGCACTGAGCGTAAAACCTGTTTAAGGTTTTGAGAACAAACGCCATGCAAGTTGCGACGCCAGCATATAAGAAAATAGCTGAATGCTTCGTTACTGCATTTTCATTTTATTTTATTTTTTGCTATAGTCGGCAATCAGTGAACGAAGTTATGCCATTGACGTGCTAATGAAATGGACAATTCATAATCATTTTGCATTACTGGCGAAGCCTGTATTTCTATTTGTTTAGCTGTTAATGCTGTCACACTTTCCTTGAGGGTGCACCCAAAAGTACTGATCGATTTTTGGACATGGTCATCCTGGTCCATTTATAATAACGGAACGTGTTTTTAATAGATTAAATTTCGTTTGTGTACTTAATGTTTTTTTTGCTATGAGCATATTGTACTCTAATTGGTTCTTTTTCAATACTTAGTTAATGACATCTGACAAGCCCTAATGCACAATGTAGGGCTGTACAGCCCCTACTTTCTCCGTCGAAACCTATTCGATAAATAACAGCCCTAACTAAAACACGCACGCTATTGTTCAGATAATTTGCGATAGCTGAGGGTGCATTGTGTGGTGCCTTGAATGACCAGTGAACTCATACAAGGTAATCATATGCCCCAAGCTTATGCGGAATAATTTGTGTGTCCGCATTCTGAGGCTGTTGGACTTTTGCCCCCAAGCCATAAACGGTGCGGTGTGTATCACATGCTGAGCATCCGTAACGCATACTTGTACCTTTTTTTATATTGGACTAATTTTCTGGACTCAAACTAGGCGTTATTTTAAGAACTTGCTTTCCCCCCCCCGCCATTGTGAAGACGCAGCGTGAAATTCAAGCAATGCGTAAGTGTCATTTCATTTAAAGTGCATTGCTGATTCGTACTCTTGATCCCATCTGCCATCAAAGGTAATTACAAGACCTAAAGACGGGATTTAAATACTGCTCGGTCATCAGGTCCGCTGACCATTTTTGTCTTTGAACTTTCTCTTTGATGGCTTCTTTTTCCTTCCCTTCATTGAATTTTCATCCTACTTTTCCTTTTATGTATAAGTCTATTTTTTAATATCTTAGATTGGTGCATCATTTCTAGGGATAGTTAAACTTAACATCTTAAGCTTGCCTTAGGTTCCGAAGAAGTTAAAGAGGTTAAAAGACTAAAGAGACGAGACTGTTCGCCTCCCTTTAGTTTCTTTAGACTCTACTTTTCGTCTGCTCGATTAACTATCTTCAGGAACAACCCAACTTTTCCGATCGTTTACCTTTAACGTCTTTTGTTCTTTCGCTTTCATGCTAATATTCTAATTTCTTCTAGTAAATTTTTTGGGCTTTAGTTTTGTTTCAATTTTCATTTAAATGAAAACAACTTCATTTCATCTTGAGTTAGGTATGATATGTAGCTCGGCCAGCTACTAAGGTGCTTTGGTATATCGATTGTGCATAGCTTCAACTAGTGAGGTGCAATTGTGCCATATGTACGAACTTTGATGTGTCTGACTGCAGGCTTATTGCTTGTTAGTTCTTCAACAATCATCAACTGTGGATAGCCCCCGTATTTGAAACGAATTGTTCAATTTCTGTCTTTTCTTTACGTCTGTGGTAAACTATTAAGCCTCATTATGGTTTTATTCGGTCACCGGATGTTCCTTCTTAGTCTCCATTAAACGCAACTCGTCTAGAATTTGCCGCTCTTCCAGTGCATTTTCATCCATGATTGGGCTTCTAGAGGGCCTACTTTTCGTACTCGCATGTATTGGCAATTTTGCACGCTCACGGTTTACAACATGCTTTGATTTGATTTTTTCGTGATTTCTCAGAATATGCCTTGATTAATATTTTGGAGGTCTTTTGTTGGTTGCGTGCATGTTATAAATTTATTCAACGGGGTATAAATAATGCAAACGCATGTCTGCTCACGTGTATTATCAATGCATCTTCTTTGTTTTCGTAGCTAACTCTTCCCCCCCCGGTATTTTTAGGATCGATGAGCGTAAGTACTGAGTACAGCCATTGTTGCTGTATTTGGTATTCGCGCGACCTTTCTTCCGGTAATTGTCCAATTTACCCATTCTTAATATTAGTATGGTGATTCACCTGTGCCTAGGTTTTATTTGTTGTTTGCATTAACAATAAAGGAGTTCGTCCTCAGCATGTAGTTGAGTTCATTTCCCAGTGGATCATATGGGATAGGTTCTCCCCAGTAACGTGACGCGCAATACATACGCAAACGATTTTCGTTGTTCTGATTTCCTTTATTTGTTTTCTTCTAACCAGTGATCATTTTAACCTAGCCGGTTCTTTTCACCCATTTTAAATCAGAGTTATGTTAAGCACTCTTCAGAAAGGCTTCTTTTTAATCTCGCCTTTGAGAATGGAATCTAGGCAATTAACGTTTGGAATATATAATCCGGTTGATCAGGTGCAGGACAACCATATAGCGGCTGTCCATAGACGCTAGATAAATCGCCTCAGTTGGCTTTTTCCCCTTAGGATTATTGATAGCTCTGTGAAGACGCCCCGGTTTTTATCTTTATTTAAATTGTCCGTTTAATAGTTTTAAGCTAATGTTTTTTAAGATTGCTTCCACCGATTTCTTTTTTGTTCCGGTGTGTTCGTTGCTACTATTTAAATTTCTGGTGCCTAATACTAGTGTTCAATACGGTATCCGGCCCGCGTTGTAGACAGTAAATGTTGATTCTGGCTGGACAGATTGACAACGAAGTCCGGATTTCAAATCAATTGCGCTGCATGTCTTTTAATATTTTAGGAACATAACTAATCTAAATCTTCTATAGACTTTCTGCTTAAGCCCAGTTATTTTCACATCCATTGTTTCTGGGTTTAGAAATGTGTGACGCCAACGTACTTTTTTCAATTACTTTTCTTTCGTAGACTGTTCTAATCAGGGCACGTTTGTACTTCGCTTATAGCCGTCCTTTTTATATGCTTAGTTGAACATTGCCGTCCATTGTGTAATCAGGATCCGGTGGTATTATTTACCGTTCCCTCATAACCTTAAACCTAACGAATTGATTTGACGAGGAAGTTTCCATGTTTTTTGCTTGTAATTTGGGATTCATTCCTGATTAAGGCATACTGTTTCGGTGGGTAACCCCAAGATCCGCCCATGGGTGTACAACTTGTCTTGAGAGCGTTCATACGTGAAAGTATTCCGTTGCCGTATAACTCAGGGTGATCCAACATGCACTTGTCCGTGGATATGGAAAATATGCAACGCATAAACTTTTCTTTTTTTGTGTTGTCCTGTCGTTCTTAATGGTATTAGTATCTTTCCGTGTTCTGCATTTTTCTCCATTTTGTTGAGTTTAACTCATATTATTTTTCCCTTCTTTTTTTATCTCTAAATTAAAAGAAATTCGTTGTGAGTCCGATAATTGCTCTGTTATCATGGCGTTTGACGTCAATAATGTGTACACCTAATTTTCATTTACACCTTTATTAGTGCTCTTCTTACCCTTTACGCAGCTTTCGCTTCAGCTTTATGTCATTTTCCACGAAGCCATCAGCAAGGCCGAGTTCCCAAAGTTTTTTTATGCATTTTTAACACCCTGCCTCTCTTTGACAGAGCGTTTCGATATCCTTTTCTTTGTTTTATATTTATTGTTTTCTATCAAAAAGTCTTAGTGAGCAAGGATTAATGTTTCATTTACGGTACTCTTTATATCCTGTTTAATTTGGAGCTATTATGAATTTTTGTAAAGCATAATGCTCGTTTCGGAGTATATCGATACCAAAAAAAGGAAGTGAAGATTTAGACCCGATTACTTTTTCGTGATGTGGACTTCGGTTTGTTTTTGGGGACTTTTAGAATAAAAGTCGGCGGATATGGAGGGTGGCCTTTGTCCAGCCTCTTAGTTAATATTTTTTTATTTAATCATGTCCTCAGCAACGAATTGTTTCAGTTTCACCTAACTGATGTTTGGCCGCAATTTTGTTCTACTTCCTGAGATTTAATTTTTTTTTCCGTCAATTAGATATCCTTTGACTTTCTAGTTTATGACGTGTTGTTCTTATTCGTAGGTAGTCGTGTCTCCGCCTTAAACCATCATAATGTTTAGCTGTGACGTTTAAATTCCCTATCTTTTGCAGATGAACCGAATTTAGAAGTACACGCGTATTCTTTTCTCCTTTTCTTATTTCTGCGTTCTCACGACCTGGTGTTGCTAAAGTTATTAACATTAAACGGATACGAAGTGTAGATAGCCCAAAATATAACTTGACCATCACTATTTTGGTAGTTAGGTAAACCTAGCACTTGTAAGATAAGTGATTAAACCGCGCTAAACCAATCAAGCTGTCATGAGTCGCGCGATAATAATGTCCCGTGTTATACTGCTAACCAGTATAGACTGTGAAAAACAAAATGGCTTTAGTGTTCAGTAACCCCGTAGAAGGCTGCCGACTAGCGCTCATCATGATGCCAAAACTTCTTTTCTTTTGTCATTTAGCGTGTGTACATTGCAGTGCTCCACTGGTAACAACATCTGATTGGGAAGAAACAGCTTGATTACTACCATTGTCCTTTTACTCCAGTTCCCCAGAAGTTTCCCCGATTATTTGTACCCCCGCACGTTCGAACAGAGGAAATGGTTTATGTGTGAGATCCCCTGTAGGATCCCATAAACGGTTAAAGCTCGATTAAAACGCACCACAGCGCTATTTCTGAGGATTAGCCAAAGTACTATTGAAAGCACTCTGGCAACATAGTAGATCATGAACACCGTCCTAGCTACTGGTCTAATAGTGTAACGTTTCATAAGAGTAGTGCGTGGAGTTTAACCGTTGAAGCGATATACCATGTGCAGCGCAACTATTCTGAGATTATACCGATGGCTTATTGATTTGCAAGTGATTATGCCTTAACTCAATCCTTGTACATGCGCAAGATCCTGTACTATGTGTGTAACAAGACTCTACACTTAGAGCAGCTGCCATTTTGTCTTTTGAATACTATGATAAAACCGCCGCATGGCAATTATCCCGTAACAGCGCCAGCTTTACTTAAAAGCTGATAATATTTGTCTCACCCAGCCTGTTGGGTCATCCCCCATACCGTTCCTTTAGATGCGCAAGTTAACCGCATGGGCCCAATTAAAGACGGCCTATTCTTTGATTGATTTATTTTCTTTTCTGCTAGTAATAGTCTGTATACATATAGACAAAGATAAAGATAATTAAAGAATCAACCATGTCGTTATTTAGCATTATTTCAATTTGCTTTCCTTTTCCAAGAAATTCTTGTAGCTGTCCAGTTATTTGATAAATTAATGTTCTTGATAGCTACCAGTAGTTGTTCATATCTTAACTATTTCAATACAAATTTTTTATGTTTAAGAACTTGTTTCTAAGGATTGGTTTATGGTTATCTTAGTCTATTTAGGGAAAAACTTTATACCATGGTATCCAATTTTTTTTATCGGTACACCAATTTGAAAAAAAGGGTTAACAAGGATTTTTTTGTATAACCCTCTTTTATATTTCATGGCTTATGTCTTTTAACTACTGCTTGGCAAACGAAAATCTATCATGTCTTGAAATTATTCACTTTTTGTTTTGCTACTGATTATTTATTTATTTGCGATAGCCCATGTTCCAGGTAAATTATGCTTTCTGTTAATTTCTTTTCTTTTCAGGCTCATTGCGATGATTGAAACGATAAACTGTCACTTTTCGATTTGATTCGGTTTTTAGGATTTTAAATTTGCGATGTCAGTTTTTGTGCATTTGCCCGTTCCCACCAAGTTGTTCACCGACTTCACTGGGTGATTGTTGTTCGTTGGCTTTGTTGACTCATTAGATCTGTAGGTGTATTTCTGTTTAAGTGAGTTGATTCCCCTTATACCATTCTGACCCTAGATATGTCAGATTTTATGGTTGTTCCATGTCTTTTCTTGCCCGATAATTTTTTACTTGTTGCCAATTTCTAATGAATACCCCTTTGATTTGGTAATTGATGATTGTGTGTTGTCTGTTTCCCCCAGTGAGTCAGATTGTTTACTTTGTACGTGTCTTGTGTCCGTTGACGGTTTCTTTAATATATTTTGACACATAGATAACGTACGTTTAGGCATTCCCCATGTTTTTATTGCATGATTACATTTTTACTGTGTGCATCTGCATAAGATCCGACGCTTTTGATTTTGGTATTTGCTGATATGTTGATGTTGAGTTCTGTTTCGGTGAGTATGGTTGTTACTTTCTGAGTTGGTGCTGGTGTCTGACGGTTTCTTTATACTAATTGTTGCAAATAGATAGCGTCGTTTTATGCTATTCTTGTTTTTATTTTAGACGATAATTTTATTGTTGCTCTCCTAATGAATTCACCGCTTTGATTTGGTAACTTGTGATACTGTTATGTTGGTTGTTTCGGTGAGTTGGTTGTTACTTTCTGCTGTTGGGTGCTGGTTCGTGACGTATTCTTTATTATAATTTTGCCACTAGATAACGTCGTTTAAGGGCTTTCAGTCTTTATATTGCAGACCTTTTTTGTTGCATTATCTTATGAATTCCCGCTCTTGATTTGGTACTTGTGATTCTGTTGGTGTTGAGTCTGTTTCCACGGTAGGTCTGGTTTGTTACTTCTAGCGTTTCGTGCTGGGGTGTCGTGGACCGTTTCCCTTTATTAATTTTTGGGACCCATGATTACGTAGCTTAGGTTAGTTCCTGTTTTTATATTAACCCAGACACTTTTCTTGTGCAATACCACTGATCCCGTTTTGGTAATGATATTACTTGGTGTGGAATCTGTTTCCCGGTAGAGTCTGGTTTGTTACTTTTGCGTTAGGTGTGTTCGTGCACGGTTTCTTTTATTATATTTTTGGACCCTGATACCGTCAGCTTTCAGGTTATTTCCATGTCTTTATTCATTAAGAAACTTTTTACTGTTGCATACCCCTGTTCACCGTTCTTTTAATTTGGGTACTTGATGATTGTTGGTGTTGGTCTTGCTTCCGCCCGGTAGGTTGTTTGTTGTTTCTGATGGAGTTGTTCGTGCGGTTTCTTGGATCTATTTTTGCACGTATTTAGTCAGCTTTCGTGTTCTTCATGTTTATATATTAACACCGATCTTTTATTGTTTGCCCTTCTCCTAATGATCCCGTCTAATTGGTAATTGATGATATGTTGGGTGTTGGAATTGTTTGGTGAGTCTTGGTTGTTGTTTTTTGGGTCGGATCGATGTGGTTTAGTGATGTATTGCAACCGTGTTTCCTTTAATAAAATTTTTAGTTTAGATTTGTCCATTAAATTGTCATTTTATTTTAGAAAGATTTGGTTCCAGTTGCTATCGCCTTTAAACCTGTGTGTCAAGAATTAGTTTTCGATTTATTTACCCATTTGCACGGAATAAAACTTTTCCAAATTTGTTCCATTTTTCAAGAATTTGCCATTGTTTGTAACGATCGCATTTTGAGTGGATACTTTTAAGTTTTTGTGGATATAAAAATCCCCACCACTTTGTCCACTGTTCTTGAATGTAATAGTGGACGTGTGTTGGTAGTTTCTTTTTTACAATAATTTGTTTGGGGAGATGATCGCTTGTGCAACCCCGAAACACTTGTAGGCGCTTGGACTTAGAGGTAAGCTTGTTTTTAGGCGCTTGTTGGTATGTCTGTTTTAGATTTTCTTTC
>Ga0163217_1011189_pt1 | contig 12384 bp, 16 predicted proteins | sample SynspAceP_FD_185933 | JGI IMG/M metagenome (GOLD analysis project Ga0163217, IMG submission 185933) | Saline lake microbial communities from Ace Lake in Antarctica - Synechococcus sp. Ace-P (PacBio error correction) | ecosystem: Environmental > Aquatic > Non-marine Saline and Alkaline > Saline ... | reverse complement strand
CGCGCAACCGTTTGCAAAGCTTTTGGTTATCTGGATGCTTGGGCCCGCCTTGCTGCCACTTTGGCACGCATGAGCAGAAAAAACTGCATTAATTTGCCGCGATCGGCACGTGGGTGAAGTCGCTGGTGCAGGGCTATTCCGAGCCGGGCCGCCGGTCCGATCTGCCAGTGTCCAGACAAGGGCGAGGACAAGGGCGGGACCATTGGCTGTGTTGAACGGCCAAAAATCTGGACCTCTTTATGCCGACAAAGCCGACTGGATTTGTTTGCGCTGATCCGCACTGACCGTGATGCATCAAGGCATAACCGCATTTCCTTTCTGCTTGATCGACAGGGAAGACGGACGGCGTCGAAACCCGCCCGATCAAGTTGATTTTGCCGGTGCGGTCCGTGTTTTCTGCGAAACGTTCTTTACCAATGTAAAGGGTGCCCAAGAACCGGATCGTTGGCGAAGAGGAACCGCGGTTGGGATGTTGCAAAAATACCTTGCTGACCCACAGGGAGCGCGAGATGATCTTCGGGCGGGCGGGGCAAGGGCTGTTCGGGCGGTCGCGCATTGGTGCGGGTGCTTGAACGAATCTTTGGGCCTGAGGGCGCAAGAGATGGACACCGTTGCTGCGCGCTTGACGCGATGCGCTGCGAGCGTTGACGCCGCTCGCCCATTGGGCCACGGCTTGAACGCTACAAAGACCAAGCGAAAGCCGGCACTGGCGCAGGCAATGCGTCCGCGATGCTTGAAATACATGGGGCACAGAGCTGAAACATGCAAGCGCATGAATTGCTGATGGCCGCAGGCGGCAGGAAGGCGCTGGGAATGGGACGGCCGTGGGCAAACCGTCGGCGGTGGTGCGCACAAAGGCCAATTCAATCGAAAGGCGGCACAAGCGAGGTAATTGCTGGAGCATTATCTCCGCCGCGGAATCCGTGCTTGGGCTTCCGGTGGTAAGATTCATGGTAAAATTAGTATTAAAGAAGACGAAACCATGGCTGCGTCGATGCAGCGCGCGCGTTTCCTTGGATAAATCCGCCCCCCGTCAAAGCATTTCCGGAACCTTGCGTGATGCAGGGCAAAACGATGACGCCAAGATGTGGAAGGAATGGCCGCGATGGGATGGGGCCGGTTGTTGCTGGTCCTGAAAGCGCAGGTGTGGTTGTCGATATGGCGCCCATTGCTGCTGGGGTATTCTGGCGCAAGAACTGGCAAGGACGGGCGGCCGTTTTAGCCCTTCCTTTCGACGCGGTTGATCGCCCGCAACAGCCCTGCGCAAACGTCAGGCGACGCGCGCGCCCGAAGCTTCACTCGCCAAGATTGCCGCGGCTGACGGACTTATGCGCTGGCGGTGGATGCAGACATCGGAAAGTTCGACCCAAACGCCACCCGCGGTATTGGTGCCACATCCGAAGGCAAACGGTTTTCGCCTGAACGGGCAAGAAGACCTTTGTCGTGGATGGTGCTTTGTCAGACCGTTTGCTGGTGCTGGCCGAAACCGACAATTGGTCTGACCCTTGTTCGACATTCCCGCAGACCGTGCGGGCATCACGCGCATGCGCAAAACATGATCGACCGCACGCGACCTCGGGCGGATCACTTCGACAATGTCGAAGCGGACGGGCGATGATGTTTGCTGGGTCAGGTCGGGACGACCGCCCCATGACCGTGCTCAAACCCGCGATCGAGCAGGACAGCCGCAACTGGCCGCCGAATATGGCCGGCGTCCGCTGCGGGGGCGTTCGGATGACGTGGTTATCTGGAAAGAGCGCAAGCAATTCGGCACATTGATCGGCACATTCCAAGCCTTGCCAACATCGGCGCCGCTCCACCTGTGGTGCGAGATTCGAGGTCAACCGCCTCTGCCGTGGCTGCACGCGGGCGCAAGTGGACGAAGATCCCCGACAATGCCACCATGGCTGTAATCGCTGGCCAAGGGCCCGCGCGACATCGACGGCCAAGCTGGCCAAGGTGATCGAAGGGGTACAGGATGCACGGCCGGGAATCGGCATGACTCCGATGCTTTCGACATCGGATTTTACATGAAGCGCGCCCGCGTCGGCGCGAATGGCTGGGGGACTACGGCTATTCACGCCGCCCAAGTCGCCAAGCACAGAGGATTCTTAAGTCCATTGGGATATTCAGACACTTTCGGTCGAGGCAAAAACCGCGCTGGTCACAGGCGGGGGGCGACCGGGAATGGCCGGATGGCGGCCGAGGCGCTGGTGCGGCCGGTGCCCGCGTGCTGATCGCCAGCCGTTAAGGGAGGAGGCCTGCGAGGCTGTTGCAAAAGAACTGAACGCGCTTCGGGGCCTCTGCTCAAGCCGAGGGTTCGCGGCGATGTAGGCCAACGAAGAAGGTGTCGACGCGGATGGTTGCAGCCGTGAAGGAACGCACGAGAGCCTCGATTATTTTGGATTGAACAACGCGGGTATACTTGGGGCGCACCTTTGGGTGACTTTCCGTTCAAAGCCTGGGGCAAGGTCATGGACGTGAATTGTCGCGGGCCTGTTTGATCTGACGGCAAAAACTCTGCACTGCTCAGGTGAACCGCGACGATCGAAGATCCGGCGCGGGTTGTGAACGTCGGTTCTGTCATGGGCGAAACCGCCGAGATTGGCGACGGCGCCTAACAGCTACTCCGCCTCGGAAAGCCGCGGTGAATCCACCTGAGGCAAGATCCTTGCCAAAGGAACTGGCGGGCGATGGAATCAACGGTTAATGCGCTGCCACCGGGGACCGTTCGTGTCGCGGCATGACCGCTTTTTGCGACCCATGAACGAAGCATGCGCAGCAAGGTGCGACGACGTGCCCCTTGCGCCGCGTGGGACCGATACGGATATTCGCTGGGCTGCATGTTGTTTCTATGCGGCAAAGGCGGGGCCTATATCACGGGTGCCGTTGGTGCCTTGTAAGCGCGGCATCAATGTGATGAGCGGGCCGAACATCTTTGAACAAGCAACTGCCACTAAGGGGCGATGCATGGAAATTTTCGTTATTTGACAATCCGCGTGGCCATTGTTACCGGCGCTGGGCACCGGTCTGGGGCGCAGCCCATGTTACGCTTGGTTTTTGCAGCGCGTGGTGCACTGTGTTCATGGTCACGATCTGGGTGTGACAACCGACGGGCAGGGCGGCATCCTCGGCTGCCGCAGAAAGCGGGGCGCAGGAAATCCGCGACGCGGGCGGCGAAGCGATTGGCCCATGGCTTGATTGTGTCGGGACGAGCCGGCGTTCAAGGGATATGTCGCACAAGTCATGGACGCCTGGGGCCGCGTCGGACATTGTGGTGAACAACGCAGGCATCGCGGACAAGAGTTCTCGAAAATGGAGATGTCTGAATTTCCGCAAGGGTCGTTTCGACGTCCATTTTGATAGGGTCGGCGAATGTCACCCACGCCTGCTGGCCCGATCATGCGCCAACAAAAAATACGGGCGCATTCGTGCTGACATCCTCGGCGTTCGGGGCTTTATGGCAACATTTTGGTCAGTTCCAAACTATGGGCGCGGCCAAAGCGGCACGATGTTGGGGCTGATGAAACGTGGCTGCAACCTTGAAGGCGCGCGCCGAACAATATCCGCGTCAAACACGCTGGCGCCCACGCGCGCCACACGATGACCGCCGATCTGCTGCCGAACAGGCGCAGCATTCTGGCCCCGGAAACCAATACCCCCGGCCTGCTGTACCTGGTCGCGAGGATGGCCCCACCGCGTGATCCTTGGCGCAGGGGCAGGCGGGTTCGCTTCAAACCCGCTTTTACGAAACGAAGGCGTGAACCTTGACCGGGCGACGAGATACCCTGCAAGGTGTCGCATCCGCTTTCGACCAAAATTTCACGACGAGACAGGGGCCAGGCAAGAGCTGACCGATTGCCTTTAGTCAAACCAAGAAATACGCTTCAATGCAGCCCAAGGCCCAAGGTCTTGATCTGGATTGGGGCTAACAGACGAAATATTCAAAGGGAGATCACCATGCGTGACGCATAATTTCGTATCCACAGGCCCTACCCCGATTGGCAAAGCCTATCGCGGTTGCGTTTCAACGCAACCACCACCACAGGCGCTTGCACGCGCATTGCCATTCGAGCACGCTGTGAAGCGGGCCGGGCCTTGACGGCTCGGAAATCTCTGACTGGCGTGTTCGTTTCAGCATTTTTTGCAAAAGCAGGGCCATCAGGCGGGCAACATTGCGCGTCAGGCCGCCATTCGGCGGGTCTGCCGGGACCGTTGCAGGCATGTCGCTGGACCGTCAGTGTGCCTCGGGCATGATGGCCAATTCCACCGCAGCAAGCAGGGTTATCACCCGGACGGCATTGGATATTGTCTCGGCGGCGGTGTCGACAGCATTTCCATTGGTGCAGACAGCAGAAATGCGCGGCAGTGCGGATCCATGGCTTAAGCAGAACAAGGCCCGAAAATCTATATGACCATGCTGGAAAACAGCTGAAAAAACGTGCCGAGGCGCTATTAAACGTCAGCCGCGGAAGCGCAAGACGAATACCGCGGCGCGCAGCCAAGAGCTGACGCACCAGCGCAACAGGCCGGCCGTCTTTGACGACGAGATCGTCGCAATGAACCAACTACAATGATGGTCAGGACCCAAAGCTACCAAAGAGTTTCCAAGCACGAAGTTTACCGTTGGAAAAAAGATGATGGGCAACCGCCCCTGGTACCACGGCCGAAAGCCTTGCAGGTCTGAAGCCTGTGTTCAAAGAACGCATCCACCCTGCCGAAGGCAAATTCATCACCGCGGGTAACGCCTCGCAGGCTTCTTCCGCATGGTGCATCTGCCGCCGTGTCATTGGAAGCCAAGGAAGCGAACCGCCGCGGTTCCTTCAGCCACTGGGCCGCTACGTTGGCGTGATGGCCGCAGGTGCGAGCCGACGAAATGGCATCGGCCCGATCTATGCCGTTTGTTTCTTTACCCGTTGCGTTTCTTGTGTTCATATTAGGTCTTTATGTGTGATTTTTTATTCCTCTTGTTTGTTTTTAAATTTTTAGATTTGTTTTTCTATATTTTATTTTGCTTTTTTAATTTTCTCTTTTTTTATTTTTTATTTTTTTGTATTGTTCCATATTTTTGTAATTCTTGTATCTGTTCGGTCGTTCTTTTTGTTTTTTATTTGCCGAAAAACTTCTTGAAGCACATGGGCTGAAGCATCGAAGACATCGTCTGTGGGAATTGGAACCGAAGCCTTCGCCTGCCAGGTTATCGCCTCGCGCGACCAAGCTGGCATCCCGGACGAAGCTGTTGAACGTGGACGGCGGGGCGCGATTTCGATCGGGTTCACCCCTACGGCATGTCGGGCGCGCGCATGGTTGGCCAGCGCTGATCGAAGGCAACGTTTCGCGGTGCCAAATACGTTGTCTGCACCATGTGTGTCCGGTGGCGGCATGGGCGCTGCTGGCCTTTCGAGGTTCTGTAAAACCGCTGGATGGGAGAGCTACTGTCATACGTCCACGGTTTCAGGCGTCCTTTGGCTGACAACTACGACAAGCTGTCGGCCCTTGGGGCACCGGCAATCCGAGGCGTTGGCCAGTTTGCTTCGCGATACAGGGCTGGCGTGCGGACCGGACCAATCACCGGCACCCTGACCCGCCAGATAGAAAACGCTTCCTCGCATGATTCGAGGCAGGCGATACACACCCCGGGGCTGAAATGAATATTGTTTCCAGGACTTGCTAGAACGCGCGCTATAAAGGGGCCGTTTTCCGGATCTGGTTAAAAGGCGACCGCAAGGTGCATTTTGCAACCCTGCGCGAGACCGTTTTTCAGTGGCAGGCCGACGAAATCGAAGGCCCAGCGAAACTTGGGGCAGCTTTACAAACCGCGTTGGAGGCCCGCCCCCGCCTGATCAGCCTGTGCCGAGGGGCCGAGCGTGTGCCTGGCGTTGAGCTCGAGGCGGCTGATCGGACAGCTTACAGCTGACAAATCCCCCTTGGGGCGCCGCACAAAATGATGATGACCTTGAACCCTGCAAATCAAGAACACATCAATTACCAAATTCGTCTTCACCAAGTCCGCGTTTTTCTTGCCCATTGAATTCAACGCGACCCCGCATCTGATGTCAGCCCAGACCGCTAGGCATGCTGACTATAGTTAAGGACGGGTAAGGCCATGAGCACACGGACACCCCAGGACACTCGATATCGAAGGTCAGCGCCCTATCTGGAAGACACCTTGAGGGCTTTGAAGCCCGCTTGAGTTCTCCAAGTTTCAGCGGGGCAATTCGAACACCGACCTTCCTGCTGAAAACCCCGGTTCGCGCAACTATGTGCTTACCCCAAAGCCGCCGGGAGTTTGTTGAAATCCGCCCATGCGGTTGACCGTTGGAATTCCGCGTACAAAAAGCGTTGCAGGACACTGAATGTCCCACGTTATCGGAAAACTGACACCTTTACTGTGCGAGGGACGATGACGTAATCGGGTCGGCCTTCACCATCATGGACCAACATCGCACGGGCGCCAACTTTATGGCACCGCGCAATGCCCGATATGGACAAGGCAGGCCGCGCCGGTGTCATCGACGAGATGAACCGCGTGTTGGCGGCCTTGCACGATTTGGATATCCGATGCCGTTGGCCTGTCGGGACTATGGCCCCCCCGGTAAACTACTATGAACGTCAGGTGCGCGTTTGGACCAAACAGTGACGCGCCTCACGAGGGACCCAAGATCTGCCCGCGATGAAACCAGCGGGATCGAAAAAGCTGACCGCGAAGCAATCCCAGAAGACGACGGGCAGCGCACGCTATGTTGCCATTTGGCGACCTATCGCATCGACAATATGATGTTTCGGAAAAAAGACGGGCACCAATTGCTTGGCCATTCTGGGGGATTGGGAACTGATCGACCATTGGCCATCCTTTACGCCACCTATGCCGCCGTAATCATGCAGTGGCAGATCGCCGCGGGCACCGAAGGGCGCGCTTTGGCGGGGTGGAACCGCGCGAGCACTTGGCGTGCCGACTGATGCTGAATTCATCGCGATAAATACTGCGAACGCCGCGGGTTGGAAGGGATCGACAACTTTTTGGGGGGGGGGGGGCCTTTTTTTTTCTTTTTAAAACCCTTTGCCGTTCTGCTTCTCCGCATGGCGGGGATCATCCAGGGACCGTGTTGAAAAACGTGCGCTGGACGGCAATGCCTCTAAACCCCGAACGCCGCGATGAATGGTCTGCCTATGTGCCGGTATTTGCGGGAAAACGGGCTTAAAGCGTTGGAAGGCAAATAATATGGCCCACAACGAGTTTCGCAACAGATCCGGCAGAGACGAAAGGACAGAAACTTTGTCACGGCGCCTTGCCCGCGGGCTGGATGTGTTTGCGCCTGCTTTCGGTGAAAATTGAAACGCCCTGACCAACACGAGGATTTCTCCGAACGGACAGGGCTTGCCAAAGCGACGGTATCGCGTTCTGGACCCACACGCTTGGTCGAACTGGACTACCTTGTCCGCTTGAAGCCCCGCACAGGCACCATATCGGCTGGGTGCGCGCGTCTTACAGCTTGGCTTTGTTGTACTGGCAGCATGGGATCGGGCGACGCCGAGGCAAGACGAGATGCGCAAAGCTGCGCGACGGACCCAATTTCCTATGTCCACGATCGCGATTGGCGAAGTTTGCACCGGCTGGATGTTGTCTATATCGGCGACCAAACGCTCGCGCGAGGATGTGGCCCTTGGCAAATCCGCGTCGGGTTCGCGCTGCCGTTTGTTCGATTCAGCCATTGGTTCGGGCCATTTCTTATTGGTCATGAGACGACTCCCGCGACCGTGCTTTCGCTGGGCCGCCGCCGAAGGCTCGGAGTTCGAGGCCTCGCGCGTGACAGCTTATTGACACGCGAGTAGCAAGAGTTTTGCGGACAAAGGATTCTGCTCCATGCTATGGTGACTGGCGCCCCGATGTGAACGGCATAGCGGTGCCTTTGTGTTTTCGCGAACGGCTCGCCAAGTTTACGGGCTAAATGTCGGCGGACCGGCGTTTCACGTCAAGAAGCGCCAGCTAGAGGGACGACCTATGCACAGCTTTTGGCGGATGCGGCACAGGCGATCAGGCATCCGGTTCTTAGGCTGCTCCCCCGTGGCGCGGGGGGAATCAACTTGTCCCGAACGTATAGATTGCGGCGTGGGCTGATGTTTTCCGTATGCGGCCGCTGGAATTGTGCCGAGTGCGCAGCCCATTGACATTTGTCAGATCACATCGGGTTATGGTGAAAAAAAATTCGCGGGCAAGCCGTCGGCGGGACACTTGTCAGCAGCCTTACAATTCGGCGTGTGCAGCCAAGAAAATGCGCGATTTATTTTATTCTATTTAGTATCAACACGTTATTCGTACGCCTGCTTGAGAAAAATCCGTCGCAGCCCCACTGCATTGGAATTCAAACACCTGCTGTCCGCAAGATATGCATGGAAGAAACGGGTATCCGCCTCGCAACTTATGAATAAGAGGCGCTTGACAATAAAAACCGCATTATTGCAAAGGGTCTTTCCAAGGTCTGGCATTTCTAAAAAACGCAAAAAAGCGCCGGGGCCGCTCCTTGGAGGATTGAAAATGAAAAATATCGCTAAGTACGGCGCGGTTCCGCGCTTCTTTGCGTCATTGGCGCGAGCGCAGCCTTATGCCGAAAATAAATCAAAATCGCGTTCATTGATCCGCTGTCCGGTCCATTCGGCAAGCCACCCGTACAAACGGTTTGCATCAGTTCGAATTCGGGGGCTGACTTTTACATGGGTGAACGACAAAGTGGTTTGCTGGATGGCCAGCAAAATGGGAAGTGCGGCCTTTGATTAAACAAAGGAATCAGCCCCAAAGAAATCCCTTATTCAGCTCAGGTCGCGATTTGACCAAGCGCACGCTATATCGTTCAGGGAACTCCTCCGGGCGTTGCGAAACGCCTTGACCGAAGACGATCGCACAAGCACAACCGCCGCAAACCCCGACAGCCGTGTTCTGCTTCCTGAACTACCGCGCTGTGGACCCTGCGCTGACCAATGACAAATGTAACTTCTGGCATTCCGTTTCGACGCCAATTTCGACATCAAGATGGATGCGTTGAACGATGTGATTCGTTCAGGACGACAGCATCAAGAAAGTCTACATCATCGGCAGGATTATGTTCCTTTGGTAAGGCTGTTCTGCGGCGCCCAATTGAAATGCTGGGCGCGAAAGGTGACGGCATCGAAGTCGTCGGTGACGAACTGCACCCATCGGCAAGGTAAAAAGACTTTACGCCTTTAATGCGCGCAAGGTGGTTCCTCTGGCGCGGATGCGTGATCACCGCAACTGGGCGCAGACATTGCTTGGGCATTGGTTAAAAGCGGATCATCGACAAACGGTTTCGAGGGTCCGATCTATACCTTCTACGCTGCGGGTTCCGCATCACCGCCCCTTTTGGTTGTGAAAGCGGTAAAGACAAGATCCGCCTGATCTCTCAGGGCAGCATTTCAAACCCGATTGCCACGGAAGAAGCACGCGAGACATACAAACGCGCTTTCCTTGAGAAATATCCGGACGGCAACATCGACCAAAGCCGTATCTCAACACCCATCGGGCATTGCTGGCCCAAAGCCATCACCGCAGGCGGGCAGCGGCGAGCAGGATGTTTTTGCCGTTGCTGGCAAGCTGGAAGGCATGGAATGACGACAGCATGTGGGCGAGCCAAACTGTTTATGCGTCCTCAGGATCACCAGATCATTCAAGACATGCACGTCGGCGTCCCACCACAAACGAGAGAACCTGGATTTGACTTTGGATCAGTGCCGGATTTTGGTGTCGTGACTGAATCCGACCGTCGAAAATGGCGTCGATGGACAGGGCCCGCGGACACCTGCGAGATGAAAACGCCCCGAATAAGGCGATTTTTCTCGGGTCCGTCTGCGTGTTGCAGGCGGACCCCTTGCCACCTTTGCCACCACACTACTGGAGGGGCCTCATGGAACCTCATTCTCGTCACCTCAATCGACGGGCTGGATACTGGGATTGCTGTTGTTCATGCTTTCCGCCGGGTCTGACCCTTATCTTTTCGATTGATTGCGGCGTTTTTGAACTTCGCTCACGCCAGCTTTTATTATGCTTGGCGGCCTATTTCGCTTACCAGATAACAAGATTATCGCGCTTGATTCTGGATGGGGCTCTGATCGCTCCACTTGTGTGGGGGTATTGGGGGCCGGTGTTGAACGGATACGGCCTGCGCGCGTTCCACCAATACGGGCACGTGCCCGAGCTTGATCTTTACTTTGCGTCTGGGCGTTGTTGATCGAAAGAACTGGTGCAATTTATTTCTGGGGCAAGAACCAACTGCCCTATTTCCGTTCCTGAGCGTTGAACCTTTAACCGCGTTTGCGAATCTCGCGGGAACTCGATCCCCGCATATAAGATTTCATGATCTTCATTCTCGATCAGCATCTTCATCGGGGCTGCTTTACGTGCTGACCAAAAACACGCTGTACGATGATTATTCAGGCCGGCGCTGAGCTATCGCGCACGGTCGAAGCCTTGGGCCACAAACGTGCGCTGATCTTTATGGGCGGCTTCGGTGGGCACCGGCGCTTGGCCGGTGTGCCGTGTGCATTGCCGGGACCGCGGTCCCTTGGGACCTTCCCGGGATGCCTTTGTGCTGGGGTCGATCGTGTTTGTGACCATTCGTGATCGGCGGCCTTGGGGTCGGCTGGTGGGGGGCGTTGATCGCGTCGCTCTTGATCGGGCTGGATCACGACATTTCGCCAAATCTTACAACATCGATTATGGAGAATTTTCTGATCGGCTGGCATTTCGAAACCCGAAGAAGACTTGGATGACAGCATATTCCGCGACTTTTTGGAGCCTCACCAGCCCGCAGATCGCCGACATCTTGCCCTATTTCCTGATGGTGCTTGATCCTCATTCTCCGCCCGCAGGTCTTTTCGGGAAAGGCCGCAGCTCATGGACAGTTTCAGATCCAAGAAACCGACGTTCCAAAAGGCACCGCCCGAAGAGCAGAATACCACGGACCCGTTCCAAACCCGCGCAGCCGGTATGCCGGTCAGGTTCGCGTGCGTGCTGACCACTGGGCCCCCTGGGGTCATTGCCATGTCGTGCTGGCCATTATTGCCCGATTGGTATTTATCCAAATAACTCGGCGCTGGACCGGATCATGAACCAGATGTCGATCACAAATCGTCTTTGCGCTGGCCTATAAACATGCTTGCTCGCGGCAGGGTGGAGCTGTCCTTTGGTCATTGCTGGGTCTATGCTGGCGTGGGCGCGTTTGCCTGTATGCACATCATGAACATGTCCGATTTCTTCTCGACCATCACCGCTGGTGATCCTGCCGGTGTTTGGCGGGGGCTGTTCGGCATGGGGCTGGCGGATGATTGTCGGTGCGTTTTTCAACCCGCAAACGCGGGCACGGTATCGCCATGAGTCTCCTATGGGTGTCGGGAATTGATTGCCGCCTGTTCGGTTTATCATCGGTCGCATCTTTTGGCCGGCGAAAGAGGGCATCAGCGGCAAACCGCACTTATGGCGCAGCCCTTCTTTGGACGTTTAGAGTTTCCTGCAACAGATCGAGGTTTATACCTGACCGCAGGGGCTGGGTTCGTGGTCTCTGCCGCGGCTTTTTTTTTTTCCCAAATGGGTTTTTTTTTAAAAAAAATCTGTGGAGCCGCACCACCCGTGGCCGTTATGGCAAACGCCGTGCGCGACAACCCTGGAAACGGGCAGAGTTTCTGGCATTCTCGCGGTGGGTACGTTTTACAGCTTTGTCGCCTCGGGCTTCTTTTGCCGGTGCGTGGCGGGTGGCCTTGTGCGATTCAACTATGAAATTTCCGTGACCGAGGGGAAAACCTTGAACACGACTTCATCGGGATTCATCCTGTTGGTGACCTTCCTGGGGCGGTTGTCGGGGAGTTCTTTTTTCGGGCCAAAATGCATCGGGGCCATCGCCTTTACGTTGCCTTTGCAAAAACCGTTTCTGAGCCTTTCGACAGAAGCTTTGGGGGCCTTTTAATGCGGGGGCATCCATGTTCCTATCCACGGTGATGTTTCTTCCCGCGTGGTCTGCAGGTTCTGCTTGATGATTGCACGTTGCCTTGTATTCAAGCTGGGCAAGCAATCAAACGCTGTCAATTGCCCTATTTCTTCAAGACGCTTTTTTTGCTTCCCTGGCGGCCGCGAATCGGTTTTTTGGATTGGGGGGCTGCCGGCCGTTTGGGCCGAGATTGACGTTTCACTTACCGGTCCACCCGGGGCACGGGGCGACAAAACGAGATGGGGGGACCGTCTTCTGGGGAACCCAACGTTTGGACAGCCATTACCCGGTGGGATTTTGCCCGTTTGGGGCTGGGGTGGGGGCCCGGTTGCGAATAAAAACGGCTTTTTTTTGAATCGGGGGGGGAATTCTCTTTCTTTCCTTTTTTTTT
>Ga0163217_1067848_pt1 | contig 12386 bp, 9 predicted proteins | sample SynspAceP_FD_185933 | JGI IMG/M metagenome (GOLD analysis project Ga0163217, IMG submission 185933) | Saline lake microbial communities from Ace Lake in Antarctica - Synechococcus sp. Ace-P (PacBio error correction) | ecosystem: Environmental > Aquatic > Non-marine Saline and Alkaline > Saline ... | reverse complement strand
CCACTTCGGCGTCGTGTTGATGCACCTCGACCGTTGTCACCCTTTCATTGCTTTTGATGACGTCAACCGGGGCGGTTGCCGTGCTCGATGGCCAGTTCTCTTACAATCCCGACAAGAATCCGACACATTTGCCTTAGCCTTGGCGCAATATCGCAAGGAGGTACTTTGGCGCATCACGCCGGACACGACATACACCGCGCCGCCCCATGTCCCAGTATTACTGTGGTCTATCAGTCATTCCATCTGCTGGCCGCCCCCTCCTCTCTCGTCTGATACCCCTCTCTCGGCTGCTCAACACGACCGCCCTTGCCGACCACAGCGCCACGCCGGGGCCGTGAAGCGGTGCTCTCTCGCCGCCGATTCCATTTCAATCACCACCCACATAGGACGGCTATGCCGACCTTGCCCTGACCGCTGCTCTAGAGCAAGGTGCCGCCGCAATGCCCAGGCCTTCGAGCTTGGCGTCGTCCAGCACTTTCGACCTCAGGCCAAGGGATTCCATCTTCGGCCAGAACGGTTTGGCAAATTCGGTGGTGGTCAGGATATATTGCGGCGTTCGTTGTCAGGTCGCGGGTCATAAAGGTCCGTCTGCGATATTGCAATCAGCGAGCGCTGCGGCAGCCTCGACCTCCCCCCCTTATTCGGGCTTGCGAGGTTCATGATCGCTTGGACCTGCCCCGTGCGCGGCTTGCCGTTGCTTTACGATCTCTCAAACGGTGTAATCACGCATTCGCCAGACGCAAAACAACCAAAACTCTGCCGTTTTGCGGCAGGGCCACCGTCAGGACCAGCAGATCAGCGGCTTAGCCACGGCTTTGGCGAGCGAACGCACCCGCAGCCCGGCAGCGCTTTCTTGCAGTTCGGCATATGTTCTCCAACTTCACCACATGCCACGCCTTCTGCCGCAACTGCCGGTCGGAAACCCTAGGCTGACGGACATCGCCCGCTGGACAATTTCGTGAAGCTATTCACTGGCAAACGAAAGCCGCTCCAGGTGCGCCTTTTTGTAAGCTTGTTGCATGCGTCGCGCCGAGGGAGTTCAGACGTGGCCATCCGCGCCCACGGTGACAGCAACGCGCCTGTATGGCCTGCAATCTGGTTCAATATCGGTTGGGGTGAATGTCATTGGACGTCAGTGCGGTCATCATTGAACCCCCTGTTGTCTCGAATTTTAGCTTAAGACGTATCACTCGCGCGTGCGCCCGGTAAGCCAGATAGCAGTTTCGCGGGCGGAAATTATCCCGTTTAACGTCCGTGCGAAGTTAACCCGCGTGATTACCTTAAGGGAGCAGATTGGGCCTAAGTTCGACCGCTATATTGTCTGTCCCAGTCCTGATCCTGTTCAGCTTTTTCGCTGGTTCTGGTGGCTATTTTCTGGATTCAACCGCGCTGTGTGCGTTTGACCGGCCTGATCGGCGACGCGGCCAGGACGCGCGTTGGTGTTCTTGAATTCCAAACCGTGTTGGGCTGCCCAAAGACTGATCAACCACGGTGCATGCCATCGCGAACCTTCGCAGGGGTCGGTATATATGTGATCAACCGTATGGAACCAGCGAATCCGAGCTGACCGTATTGCAGGCAACGGGCCACCAGCCCTTGGCGTCGGTCCACGGCCTGGTGTTCGTCATGGCTGTGCGTTGACGCTTGATGATGTCGGTGTTGACTCATTTGCTTTGCCCCTGTTCGATATGCCAGCTGTCCGAACCGCGGGCCGAGATTTCGCAGAATGTGACCGGCGCGGCTGCCTTCACCGAAGGGACATTCCTGACACCCCCACGTCAAAGGTGGACGTTTCTACACCCGCGTGATCGATAGCCGATGGGGTTTTAGCGTGATGTGTTTCTGACTCTAGACAACGCCCGGCAACCCTCGACGAGGCGACGTGATCTACTACCGCATTCCAAGCCATATCATGCATCGGCAACGCGTGACGGCACCGGACCTTGATGCATGAGTTGACGGCATGGCGCAGCGGCTTGAAGTGGCGGGCCACAGCGTCTGTCGACCGCCAAGTTCCGCGAGTTCTCATTTGATATTCGAGCCTTGCGTCAGCAGCAAAAAACGTGCGATAAAAAAGCACGTCCATTCGACGCGATGAACCACCAGCACATGCTGTTCGGCGGACTGGGGACCCAGCTTAGAGACACGCCCACGAAACTCCACATCGGGCAGAGATCGCCAGAAGATGTTAGACCGCGCGCTTTGCTCGCCAAGAACTTTTTGCATGATTGCCTGCCATGATTGGCTTATGAGTCGACCTTGTGCTCGCGGGCCTTTTCCGGTGTGCGGGCTCTGCGCGAAATCGTGATCGAGCCTATTGCCTCGTTGATCGCGCATTGACGGGCTGCGTGGCACTTGGTCGAACTGGTGCGGGAGCGTGTCGCCAGATCCGTTGCCATTGTTGTTTCCTGCCCAGCCTGCATCGGTATGCCGTGATCGTTCATCGAGGATGAAACTGCAAACGGCGCACCCCCGCTGGACCAAACGGTTGGGTAACAAAGGGACGTCGGCATGATCCGATCTCTATTTCGCCGCCGTTTCATCATGGGCTTCGTGCTGATCGCTTGCCGTTGCTGAAATTTTCCTGCTGGTCCTTCGTCGACATTGCGATATGAACAGGCGCGGATAATCAGCCAGCTATGACATCGGCTGGCCTCGGCTTTCGGGATGGGACCTTGCCTGAACACACCCGAGACGATGAACATCTGATCCTGCTTGATAACATGATCCTCGCCACGTGTGTCGCTGTTTTTCGTCGTTTGAAGCCGGCCGGCTTCGTCTGAACTGGTCTTGGGACCCGTTGCGCGCGCTCGGTCGGTCTATAGACAGAGACATATGTAGCAGGCACCGATTTGGGTGGCCCTTCATTATCGGCGTTATTGGCCGTGGGCATGTTAACCCGATCGTTGCAGGGAGACCAACCGCAGAAAAAAACGGCCAGATGACGGACAGCTATCCCGGCGCGGGCGGGACCTCTGTTTATGTTCGCGTCAGCGGCCGAAGCGGCTTGATGCTGCGGCAAGGGGCAGCGACGATGGGGCAAAACCCGTGGATCCGTGGCTATGGCGATCAAAAACCAACAGGTGCCTCGGTGCCTTTATGACGTGACTTTCCTGACTCTACGCGGCCGGTATGGTGGCACCGAAGCGCCGGATCAAAAGCGGCAAGACGCCCGCGCTTGAAGACGGAATCTTGGGAATTGGCGGATGCAAAGTTCATGGTCGTTGGAAGTGGTGTGAACGCCGAAAAAGGCGCGCAGAGACGTTTGAGACGCTTTACCCTGCCCCTCGACACCTGCACTGGATTCGCATCCGTGGACAGCAATTACCGACCCGGGCGCGGTTGTCGATCTATGATTAGCCGATTATAATCGAACAGTCTTAACTCGCTGGATTCAGCCCGCGCGCCACAAGGTCTGGACTACAGACCGAAACTGGCGCGGCCGTTCTTTCTATAGGTGGCGAATTGGTTTCTAGTGCGAGCGCTTCACCATGCGCCATACGAGGTTTCGGAGGGCACGGGCGTTTGCCGTGTTGGCGTTCTGTCTAACAATTGTCTGGGGTTCGGGTTGTAATTATTATTTCGCAGCTTGACGGCAAATTTGGGAGAGAACGGGCAGATCCCGGTTCTTCTTGCCGCATGAGCCCCGCCCCGTCGCAGACCCAATTCTTCTTGGCGCTTGGTCTCTTATTACACGCAAGAAGGATGGCTGACCATGCGCCGTTTGCCTCCATGACCCTTACTATGTGGCCCTTGGACTGCCTGATTGCTAGCGCCAAGAACAGCGCTCGTCCCCTGTGACTGCGTAGCGCCGCATGAACCTTTTATCACCCGTGACACGGGAATGTCGCCACGAGAGAGCAACGTAGACGGCGTTTCAGGGCACCACCCGTATTCGAGCGTCCGCCATTCGCTACTAAACGACCAAAAACGTGTGCGTTGGTGATCGAAGAGGGCCGATCGTGCACACGATTGGGACGGTACGGTCATTATCTTGCGCGATAGGCAACGCCGAGCTGGATCAGGGGCTGCAAAACGGGTTTGCTGCCGCGGCAGCGCGCAAGGCAGGTGTTGAACCCAGCAGGTGCAAATGGCCGCTGTTGCAGGATCGATCCGCTGTTGAAGGAGCCTAAGCCAAACTGTATAAAAACGCCGGAACTCGTGCAAAAAACCATAAGCAAAACGATGCGAGTTGCCCCTGTGGCAGATACGCGCCCGCGCGTGTGCATGACACGTAAGACGGCGCAACAATTGTATTTCGACGAATTCGCGACCTTTCACATCCGGTCCGTTCAGTCTTTTAATTCTGCCGAACGCTGCAAAGCCCTTTGCCCGATCCAGAACGACTAAAAGAACGCGCGAAACGGGCTTTCTCGCGCCGTCGGTGCCGCACGACGTCGCTTTTGGTTAAACCCGGGGGAAGCTGAAGCTGCGTATTTCATTACGCTTGGGAAAGCCGCGACCTGACGTTGACCCACTTAATCCATATCGTTCGTACGACAGACACCTCGAATATCGCTATCAGCCAAGCGTTCATCAATGCGGCAGAGTCCAGATTTCGGGAACGGTGCCTACACGCGGGATTGACAGGAACCCGGCGACACCCGTGGCTACCGATTTGAAGCGACAGGACGGTTGATCTGGAGCGCGAACTATTCACCTGAGCAAATTCACAAATAGAGGACCAAGTGAGCCGACAAGTTCGTATTTCACCACGAATACGGTTCACTGCGGAAATTGATTCGTCTGCGCAAGTGATCTGGACCCTGTCTCGTGCCAGGAACGGGCGCGACAGTTTTGTGCGAACACCAGCCTTTAATAACTTTGAAACCCTGCGCGCTGGCGACTAAATCAGCACCCTGCCGACCGTAAATTCGTAATTGACGGCGAATTCGAACGGCGCATTGCCCAAAGCATGGGGAGGAGGAACTGCGGTCGGACGCTCGAGACACAGGCCACTGGCGCAGTCTCTTCCAGAAGGACATCCATCGGCCGTGATGTATCTCGGCGAGTGAGCGTGCCTTCTCTCGCGCGCATTACCCCACCGCTTCGCGCCTTAAGTGACGGAATCACGCAGGTCGGACGACGCTTCAAATTTTTTTGACATCACCCAAGATAGCGCTTTTGCGCAGAACAAGCGGAGATGTGGCTCCTTTTGGGAGTCTTCTCTCGGATCTCCCGCCTATGCGCGTAGGTGTGAGGCCTGTCGCGCGGGCGGCCGCTGCGTGCACAGGTGAACTGACCGGCCTGTCGTGCAACTGGGCTGGACCTATGGGGCGCACATTCCGAAACGAAGAGAGAGCACGCGCAATGTAGTTCGAGTTCATTCGCTCCAGCGCGAATATAATACAATAGATATCCTCGACCTTCTCTCGCCGCGCGCGAGCGCGCGCCGCTCCCTGGGTCAGTGAAAAAACGTCTGCACCACCGCAGCGGTGGCCGCTCAACTGCGCGCTTTGACCCCAATGGTTGAGATACCTATGTGGCTGTTGGTCAGGTTGTTTCGCCAGCGTGATTTTCGATCCCGAGGTTTACCGATACAATCCGGTCTGTCTGGCGCGCGCTCAGATGTTTTGCTGGGCCGGCCAGATCAGGAACAAACGCGGGGCTTTCGCTGACCGCGCGCACGCTGGTGGATGCCGACTTCGACATCTCAAAGGCAGAGCTGCGCGGAGGGCTGGAACTTTGGTGCAAAAACCACCGTCGAAGGACCCTATGTCTGGCGTCGAAGCGAGTCCAGGTGAAGACCGAGGACCGAAGGCAATTCAGAAGGTGTCGCTGACGGCACGCTGGATACTTCAAACCAGCAATTGTCAGCCAGCGCGGATGATCGCGCAGTATTGGACGTAACGCAAACACGTTACCCGCAGCGACGGACAGGGGCTTGTAGCCTGAGAACATAACACAATAATGAGACCCGTCGAGCGATCGACCTTCCGGTTTTTTTCGCCGCCGCATATACCTCATTCAACAAGTGTTGGCCCTCTACGACCTATCGGGTATTTAACGTCGGCACTGCGGGGCTTCTGTCAAGGCCATCCAACGGAAACAGAAAGATATGAGCGATTCATCGTGGAAATAAAGCAAGATGAACCTGAACCGTCTGAACACGAAGCATCGCCGTCCTTGGGCTTGGCCTGGTTGACCAGCGCCCCCGTTTCGGCGAGAATCTCTTTGCGCCACCTGGCCCAAGAGTGAAAATGAAGTCCGTTTGTGACTGAATTGAGGATGCAAGCATACGCCGGCGCTCTTGAAGTGATGAACGCCCCTGGGAGCGACCCGCGATGAAGGGCGCTGGATCTTACACTCATTCGACAGAAACCGCACTCGCGCACCGGAAAGCAGGTTGCCAGACGGGATCGAACTGACCCAACACCAGCGCATCGTCTGACAGAATCCAATGTCCCGAACTGTGCGGTCGCGCGCGGATGCTGCAGCACCGAAGAATTTTAACCAAGCGCGTAGGGTCAATCCAGAGTATCTGTTCGCCGAAACGTTCCGCCGGATGTTCGTAACCGTGAATTACCACATCGGGGGCGTGAACTGTGCGTGCCCGCTATGGCCAGCCGGTGCAAATCACTGATGCGGAAATTACGACGCGCATGGGTGAAAGGCCAAATGGCAAAGCGGCGTGCGCAGGCATTCTTGTGGTCAACGAGATCATCATACCCAGCACCACCGCAAAGACATGAGGCAGGCAAACGGGTAACACTGCACTAAGACCGAAACAGGAATTCCCAGTCGCAAATCTGCGCTGATTTTCGAACTACGCACGCTATTCCGCGGACGCTTCCGGACGGTCGTGGCGGGCATCTACCGTGCAGAACACAGGCACGTGACCTGCACCCGGCCTAGCAAACCCGCTGATCCTCAGAACCTTGCGCCGCGGCGAAGTCACCGATCCTCTACCAATACACGACGGCCGTAGCGCGTGCTTTCAGACTGCGCGGACATCGAGGAAACGAAACGTCACTGCACGACCATATTCGCGACGGGACGAATCATGCGGAACCTACTACAGCCCCGGCGAGACGGACCGAGGACCAACACTGGCACAGGCCGCCAAGGCATCGTAAAGGCTCGGATCGACAAAGATGTTGACTGAATCTTGTACGGTATTGCCAAAGAGCCAAGCCCGCCAAAGTGCTGCGAACGTTGCCACCCAAAGCCCCCGCAGGAAAATCCCGCAAAAGACGTGGCGATTGAGCTGTCAAAGCTGGACCCCGGCGAAAAGTCTCAGACGACGCATACCCCGCCGCCAATTGGTGCAAACGTATGCTGCTGATTTGATGTGTGGCCGTTACGCTGCTGTCAAACCAACGCACTGCCTCGACGGCGAGATGTGACAAAACCGCAGCAATGCCGTCACCGGAACGGGCTTAAAATGACACGCTTATGCCGAACAGCTGCAGAACAACTGCGGGCCGAACGCGCGCAAAATCGTTCGCAAGGATTGACCCAAGACCAAAACGGCGCTTGGCCGAACAAGCCGGTAAATGTTGATCCTCTTGAACGGGCGAACCCTCTGGCATCGGGCCAGAGGTCGCCAAGAACGACGGGCTTGGGCGATGCTTGGCAGGAACTCGAAGTGCCACTTGCCTGATCGGCGATCCGCGGCCGACCTCCCACGTGATCATCCCCATTGCATACATTGAGTACCCGGAATCCGACGACCGCAACGAAGAGGCAGCCTAGCATCCGACCCTACCACGTGTTGACGCCACGACGTGACCGGTATGACGCCACCGGTTCGCAGGGAACACCCGGATCCGGACCGAATGCGCAAGGCGTGCGAAACAGTAATCGCACAGACGGCACACCGTTGCCTGAAGTCCAGCGGAGATGCCATGTGCCTGACCACGACCACCGATCCACAAGAAAGCGGCTGAAAGGACGGCGCCGCTTTCGCCCAAATAATCCCGTCATAGCGTGCAATACCTTGCTGCGCTGGCCGGTGGTGTTGAAGCGTAGAGATAAGATAGAATGCTGCCTCGGATATCAAGCGGACGGGTCGTGCCGGCGACAATCCACATATGCATTGGATCTATCCCAATGTCCTGACCCCTGCCCATCTGCGCCGCGTCGATAGAGATAATACATCGGGCAGCGGGCCTATGTCCCAATTATCGGGACTCGAAACACCCAAGAATTGCAATCGAGCGGGCCTGAACCCCCACAGCATGGCGAGCGGCACGAATGAGGCCGTAAACAGGAAGCCGACGAGAAAATGAACACGCTCGTACCAGACTGCAGGGCGGAAGAGCTTTCGAACCTCAGCGGACCGCACCTAGACCGCACCAAAATGATACGATGATTCCATGCTGCCGCGCAAGAGGAGATTGACGACGGCACGATTTGCCACTATAGTACCGACGGATCAAGCGCTGATCCGTCAAGGACGCTGAGATTTCGACCGCGCGTCAACGTTACGCTCGGCCTTGCCGTCATTCCCGAACTCGCCTGATCATGGCACTGCGTTTTGACATCGCGGGTCAAAGGGTATTGACCAATATCCTACCAGCACTGGTCGAAAGCGCTGCGTATTGGCGATTACCGTAATGGACGCAATAACAATGAGCGTCCGCCCCCCGTCTTTCCCGTTCAACAGGTTCCCCAGATGAGCACATCGACAACCCTTCACAGCCCCTGCGCGATTGTGATTAACACCCATGACCTCAAGGCACGCAAATCCTGGGGCAGAACTTTTTGCTCGACCTAACACCGTTAACGGCCAAGAATCGCGCGGCAAGCGTGGCGATATGATTGGAAATAGTGATGTGCTTGAAAATCGGGCCAGGATTCCCGGCTGGGTTGACGCGTTGGAAAGTTTGACTGTCGCGAAAGGGGCGCCGACGCAGCAAGTCTAGCAGATCGAAAAGGAACCAAACGCTGCTTGCCTGCGCTCGCCGAAAATTTCGAACGCAACATATCAAGAAATCGGAACTATGGTCATCGACAGAAGACGGACGTCGCTCGAGATGTGAACCGTTAGGCCGCATCATGACCGCCACCGAATCCGCATTTGCGCGGAACCTGCCGTGACAACGTGAGCAACGAGCTCGATATGGATCCAGTGCGTTACCGCCGCCAAGGAATGGCCGCCGTTCTGCAAAACCTATACCCGAGATGTTCAGCAGCGAGGATTTAGCTGAACGTATCAGTGGCCAAACCCGGCTCCACAGAGCCATGGCCGCTCGTGCTCGACGGGCACAGCGTCGCGCAGGGCCGATGCGAACGTGATCCGGTGCCTAGAACCTGCCGCCCGGGCCTTTAACCCCCCAACCCGCCCAAAGTATCCTCTGCGGGTGGTGCATCCTCACGGCCCTGCCCGAACCGCGCGCGATTCCCCGCCGATCGGCCGTCGTGAATTGAACCTGTGAGTTGTAAGCTGCGGAACTGTTTTAACCAGCGGCCGCAACGATGCTGCGTTCCGCACTGAAAGTGCTCCGCGACCCGGATAATCCGAAGGACCGTTTGACTAAGGCCGCGCGTCCTAAGCAAGCCGAAACCGAACGAGTGACGCGAGACGAGCAGCCTCGCCAGCGTAGAAGGGTCTGAACGCACTGGCCCCTGGAGATCGGCACAACGAGAAAAAGGCGACCCACCTGAGCACCCTATCCATTAAGAGCTTCAAAACACGCAAAAAGGGTGCCCGCAACGGCGCATGACGGGACCTAGAGCTACATCGTGTCAAAGAAGTCATAATTTTCTGCGCTTCGTGCAGAGTCGCCCGGTTGCTTGATCGGGCTCGGAGCTTCGTCAAAGCGATCTGCCTTCCCGAGGAAGGCATGGCTGGCGGCGCGGGCGCCGCGTAGGCTTGGCTATTAGTATACGTCGTGTCTTCGACCAAAGTTGTTCTTCGGGTGCGTCGCCATCTTTGCTGGCCGTCGGCTGTCGAACTTGGCGGCGTTGTTCGTTCTGTTCGGGTTACTACGGGGCCAAAGGCGCTGGGCGCATCTTGCCTGCAGATTCACCGTTGTGCCACCTGTTGCATGTCTCGACTCTATCACGCTGTGTCGGCATCTGCAGCGAACGAGAGACGTTGGGGTCAGCAATATATTCTGCCCGACCTGTGTCGGCGCTCTCGCGTTCTGGCTGCACAGCTCCTCCTGACCGCTAAACACGCGGTCAAGCGCTCAGGCCTGCCGTTCACGGTTAACACGTATACGTTGCCTGGTCACGCACCCGATCCGGTCGGATCTGGCGCGCCGATAGTGACCTGGAACAACATCCCGCAAGGGTAAGATGTTCGGCGTGCTGTTGAAAAGTTCTCTGCCGCCCACAGGCGGGTCATTGACGCTAAGACTGGCGTCACGCGCCAACTGGCTTGTATTTCTCGATAAATTCTGCTTGCGGCGTGACCGCGTACCTTGCTCGGGGCCAGAACTGAAACGGCGAGTTAACGACGTTGCCACCCTGCGGCTGACGGTTGCGAGTTTATTTCTTGGGACCGGGACCGTGATCTGGAAGATTTCATGTAAATTCAGTTCGCCTTGTTAAGTGGCAGAACGGCTTGCGGGAATAAGCTGCCGGACGCAGAAAGACGCGTCCCTGAAAAGGCAAAGCGATAAACGCTCTGATTGGCTTAACGCCGCGCAGGGAGCCGCCACAGAAAGCAGTCCACCGAACTTGCAACACCTTAATGGAATAAAGCCACCGGCAAACTACATAGGATTTCGGAAGCAAGCAGGATATTACCTAAAAACAAACAAGCTCAAAACAGCACAGTTAGTTAGCAGGTTTTCATGCTAGGCTGTGATCGGCCCCAAAACGACCACGGTCACGTCCGCCCATATCAGGCAAGAGTCACGCACGCCGGCCCATCCGGCGGCTTTCCAAAGATTGCCTTGTCGTCAAGCGCCCTGCTGCCAGGCCGAAACTCTGCCAAAACACGGCCCGTCGGTGTCCAAAAAAAGCCCTGCGCCGTGCGGCAATAATCCGGTACACGCTCAGTCCGTCTGCCCCGTCGTCAGCGCCACTCTCAGCTAAACGTCAGAGCCGCACTTCCCAGGAGAGAACATAAACGTTACATCTCGCAGTTTTTGCCAGATAGGGAGGATGGACCAACAAGCTCAGTCAAACCGCCCTTCGGCCGACGGGCTAAAACCAGATCAGACGCCGGACTTCGAGTCCGCGCACTGAAACCCCATTGCAGACATCGCATTCAGAGCAACATCGGTTGCAGGCAGGCGCTTGGACAGGTCAAAGCCCCACGCCGTGCGCGATGGGGTGATTCAGCCAAGCAACGTCAACAAGCGATCGCAGCCCGACCCCGCACCCAAATTAAAGACAGCGCTCAAAGGGCTCGGACAGCGCCAGTTCATAAATTAAGGAGATCGGTTCCGGGACGCGGAGAAGTTCACATGCCACAATCAACGCGAACGCTGACTTTGACAGAATCCGCAAGCCAGTAGACGGCCGCTGCCCGACAGATTGGGACACACGGCACCGCACCGCCCGCAAGGCGACCGTTTTTCGAACCCGCTCTGACAAATAATATCGGCGGCGATCTCTTCCGAGAGCAGCCGGATACAGGGTGACGCCGCGCCATCGGACCAGAAGCCGCGTGCCAACAGGATGCGCAGCCGGCAAAAGTCCCGCGACCGGATCAGGCACACCCGCAGCAACCGCAAACGCGAACTGTGGCGGCCAACCATTCGCTTGCGCTTGCAGTAAGTGGGGGCGCTCACTGCCCATTCTCGGCAGCAGCTGCGCTGCGCGGTCAGCCGTCAGCGGCCGAAGATGCTCGTCCAGATCACCTTGCATCACGGCCTCTAGGCGATAGAGAACGTCAGAGTTGATCGGTGATCAGTCATGCGTCTTGGGGGAAGTATAGGTTCGGTCCGTTCCGAGCGATCCCCGAGGCCCACTTGCGCGGGCACGGTTGGCAGGAACGCTCACCGATGTCGACCCGCTGACGCTCCATGTCATATAAACGCGGCCATTGAGCACCTGCATCCGCGATCTCGCGTTGCGGTGCTGGTGATTTCTCGGAGAACTGACAAACAGCTCATGATCTGGGCAAGTGGATAATAAAACGAACGGCTGAATCGGCGTGTTGACGTGCGCCCCGCCCGCGACCTGAGTCTGCCGCATATGTATCGCAAATCCAAGTTCATTGGCAACCAAAATAGTTGGGATAATCGACGTCTTCGGCCTCTGGCAGCAAGCGAACAGTCGCAGGGCAGAGTGTATGAATTGCGCCCGCCACTCTCAGCGATGGCACCCGCTGCACCCCGACTTGCACGCCGGATTCGTTCACTTGACGCGCCAGAAAAGCAGTTCTCGCCGTGAGTATGGGCCACGACTTCTTGTCACGGCCGCCAAAGTTCAGGTTAAAACTGCCTGTCCCGAATCAATTCGAGCTTTCCAGCCTGCGCCTCCGC